>Ga0172363_10002950_pt1 | contig 13750 bp, 15 predicted proteins | sample LakKivs2_kivu2a2_FD_114541 | JGI IMG/M metagenome (GOLD analysis project Ga0172363, IMG submission 114541) | Sediment microbial communities from Lake Kivu, Rwanda - Sediment s2_kivu2a2 | ecosystem: Environmental > Aquatic > Freshwater > Lake > Sediment | place: Rwanda: Western Province, Lake... | reverse complement strand
GATCCATCAACTTGTCCTAATAGCGGAGAAGTTGGTGAAGTTTATGATAGACTTAAAAAATCTCATCCTGGGTGGAATGATGTCTTACACAAAGCATCTAAAGCTCCTGGATCAACTGTTAGACCTATTTAAAAATGCCAACGAAAAGAAACGCTCCCAAAACACCAGTTCCATTTGGTATGAGTAATAAGCAAATGAAAAGGAAGAAACCAATCAATCTCGATTTAATGAAAGAGATTGAACCTTTAACTGATAATCAAGAAGAATTTTTCAGATCGTATCAATTAAATCAAAACATTGTTGGTTATGGATGTGCGGGAACAGGAAAAACTTTCATCGCACTTTATAATGCTTTGAGAGATGTTCTTGATGAAAGATCTCCTTATGAAAAAATTTATATTGTTCGTTCACTAGTTGCAACAAGAGAAATTGGTTTTCTTCCAGGAGATCATGAAGACAAATCCTCTCTCTATCAAATTCCTTATAAGAATATGGTAAAGTACATGTTTGAAATGCCATCAGATGCTGATTTTGAAATGCTCTATGGCAATCTCAAAACTCAGGGAACAATTAGTTTTTGGAGTACCTCATTCATTCGTGGAACTACATTAGATAATTCAATTATTATTGTGGACGAATTTCAAAACTTGAATTTTCATGAACTTGATAGTATAATTACTCGTGTGGGAGAAAATAGCAGAATTATTTTTTGTGGAGACGCAACACAGTCCGACTTAGTAAAAACAAATGAAAAAAATGGCATTATTGATTTTATGAGAGTTTTGAGAGTGATGCCATCATTTGATATTATTGAATTTGATGTTAAGGACATTGTTCGTTCTGGATTAGTTAAGGAATACATTATTGCAAAAATGGAAATTGGTTTATGAGTTTTATTCATCATAATTTTTTAGGTGATCTTGAATTAGAATGCAAAACAACAGAAAGCATCCGTCTGTATCATCTTCCTGATGGTCAGTGGGTGCCTTCTATCACTTCTGTAACGTCTTTTTATAATCGTCAAATCTTTGCGGATTGGAGAAAACGTAAAGGACTAGAAGAAGCAAATCGTATCACTAAAAGAGCAACAGCACGAGGAACAGACTTTCACCAAGTCTGTCAAGATTATCTTGAGAACAAAGAATTGAATTGGGATGATTATCAACCCCTAACAAAGTTTATGTTTTATCATCTCAAACCAGAACTTGATAAGATAAATAACATACACGCAATTGAAAGAACTTTATATTCACAGTACTATGGTCTTGCAGGACGAGTTGATTGTATTGCCGAATATGAAGGAGAACTTGCGGTTATTGACTTTAAAACCTCAGACAAAATTAAACCAGAAGAGTGGATTGAAAATTATTTTGTTCAAGAAATGTTTTATGCAGCGGCATATTATGAGCTCACAGAAAAACCAATTAAAAAACTCATTACTTTGATGGTCACTCCTGGTGGTGAAGTTAAAGTATTTGACAAAAGAAACAAAGGGGATTATATTAAGTTATTAGTTCGTTACATCAAAGAATTTGTACATCACAATACTGGGTCAGATGGAGAATGAATTAGAAAAAGCATTAGAAAGTAAGTTCTTTTGTCCATCAAAATTTGCTCAAGAAATCGAAACTCTTGTTCATGCAAATGAGGATATGAACTATATTGATGCAATTATTCACTTTTGTGAAAAGAATAGCATTGATGTAGAATCTGTTCCAAAATTAATTTCAAAACCCTTGAAAGAGAAAATTAAGTATGAAGCAATGGAACTTAATTTTCTTAAAAAAACTTCACGTGCTAGATTAGTTTTTTGAATGATGCCTTATGATGCTTATCGTGAATACCTTGCGTTAAAGAATCACTTTACAAAAGATAGTTATGACTACTTTAAATATTGTGGTAAAAGTCGTGCAACGGTTCAATCTTTTTACAAACGCAAAGATCGGTTTTGGTTTGAAAAAGTAGCACGACAAAAAACAGATCAAGAAGTTGTAGAGTTCTTTGTATCAAATTTTATTACCTGCACTGATCCAAGCAAACTTTGGATTGGTGAAATGATCCAAGAAGGTGATAGAAGATATGAAGACTGGAAAAAGAAAAATCAATCACTTTCTTATGTTTTTATACAAGAAACGCAAAGTTTATTTGAAGAACATAAGTTTGAAGAAGTATTCAACTGTTCCAAAGGACACCCACCAGTTCTTAAAAAGTTCCTGATCGGGAACATTAGTCTTGAAACACTGGTCATTTATGATAGAATATTCCTGTTCGGGAAAAATTTTGATAAAAAACTTAAAGATCCTGTGTGGGAATCTGTAAGTATGAAGATGAAAAAGTATTCTCCCTTCCTACATATTGATGTACAGCGTTATAAAAGTATTCTAAAAGAAATTATTTTGGGGGATAAATGAGTTTCTTTAAATCTGAGGTTGTTCGTGCTGAAATGGTAGAGATTAGTGAGTTACAAGAAGACGTTTATAAGAATGTTTTTAAGTTCTCTACAATGTCAAAAGAAGAAAAACTCAATCATGTAAAAATTTTAGAAAGACTTCTTGAAAAACAAAAAGTTCTCTACACAAGGTTAAGTTTATCTGATGATCCTGAAGCAGTTATGATGAAAGAAAAAATTTCAGAATCTGCATCTATGATGGGACTTCCTCCTAATGTTGATATGAATGTGATATTCAATAATATGTCTCGTATGTTGGATATTATGAAACAACAGATTGACAAAACTGAATCGGACTAGTAAAATAACCAAGTACACAAAAGCCAAATACGTACAAATACGAGGTAATCTAATGTCTTTTAAAGATCTTAAAAAGCAATCTTCTCTGGGTTCTCTTACACAGAAACTTGTAAAAGAAGTGGAGAAGATGAGTACAACTTCTGGAGGCACTGATGAACGTCTCTGGAAACCCGAAGTGGATAAAACTGGTAACGGTTTTGCCGTGATTCGTTTTCTTCCTGCTCCCGAAGGCGAAGAACTCCCTTGGGCAAAAGTCTACTCTCATGCCTTCCAAGGCCCTGGTGGATGGTATATTGAGAACTCTCTGACCACGATTGGTCAGAAAGATCCTCTTGGAGAATACAATCGTGAACTGTGGAATAGTGGAACTGAAACAAATAAGGAAACCGTTCGCAAGCAAAAACGCAAACTGTCTTATTATAGCAACATCTATGTTGTAAAGGATCCCACCAATCCCGAAAATGAAGGTAAAGTCTTCCTCTTTAAGTATGGTAAGAAAATCTTTGATAAGATTATGGAAGCAATGCAACCGGAGTTTGAAGATGAGACTCCTATCAATCCTTTTGACTTCTGGCAGGGTGCAAACTTCAAACTGAAGATTGTGAAGAAGGATGGTTATTGGAACTACGACAAGTCCGAATTTGGTTCCGTAGAACCTCTGCTAGACGATGATGATGCTCTGGAAGCCCTCTGGAAGAAAGAGTATTCTCTTGCTGCTGTGACTGCTCCCGACCAATTTAAGTCTTACGAAGATCTTGAGAAACGTCTAAAGTATGTTCTCGGTCAGAAAGGTTCTACTCGTTCCTCTGTTGAAGAAGAAACTGAGTATGATGATTACTCTGAGAACAATGTTGAGAGTGCCGTTGTAAAGGAACTTGAAGAGTCCTATGCTCGTTCTAAGTCCCCTTCACTTCCTGTCGTAACTAAAGAAGTTGATGATGACGAAGACGATGCTCTTGCATACTTCTCTCGTCTTGCTGATGAATGATTAAGAGTAAAGTCTAATATTATCTGCTCTCTTGAGGGTTTCGCTCACATACTGAGAGGAACCCTCTTTATATGGCATAATCTCTTCTAAATCGTTCAGAACTACATTCAAATAAGTTGGTTTTAAAATAAAAATATTTCTCTTATCATTTTCAATTTTGTTTTCATAATCATAATTTGTAACTTCTCTCACTATATTTGTTTTCACAATGTAGTTTTCTAATCCACTATCATAATATTCAACACTATAATCAGATTGAACTTGGAGTCCCTCTGGAACAATTGTTACTCCAAAACTATCAGTAACTTTTATGGTTTCGTAGTGATGTATTTCTAAAAGATTATCTTCAGATCTATACTTACTCAATAAAAAATTTTGAAATGATTGTTGAGACAAAGGCCATTCGGTTTGGACGTTGAGAATATTATTGCATAATAAAACCAACCAGTCTAAAGTTTCATCACCATAGATTTCAAATGCAACATTGTCTGGACGATCATCTCCCACAATTTTATACTTAGTGAAGACTGATAAGTCACCAAAAATATCTTCTCTAAGTTTTCCTTTTTTGAAGAGATTTTTTACAGTCTTATATTCTGAAATATTTTGACTGTCGGTGGTGCGACTTACGTATTCAAAGTCTGGAACTTGGCGGAAGTATGTTGGCATTTTAGTAACCTATTTCGTCATTTGCTAAAGGTCTTCCTTGAGTAGTTTCTGTTGTTCCTGATCCTCTTTCTCCACCATAATCATCTTCATATATCGGTTCAAGTTCACTGAATCTCAATGAAAGTTGATATGATGTCATCGTTCTCCTGGGATCATTATATGTCATGTATGTCCCGTCAGGAGTATAGTCAACATCACAGCTTAATAATGCACAACGTTTTATTCTGTTGATAGATGGATGCTCTGTATATTTTTTACCATCCCATGTCAAATATCTAATTCTAAAAATATTTGGTGATTGTAAAAAAATATTTGAAGAACTTGTTTTTACAGACATTCCCTGTTTGAAAAATCTAATGATTTGTCTAACTTGATTTGCTTCAGATTCATCTCTGGGAGATAATCTAAATGCAAAAGAAAATGGACGTAATGAAGGCCCATTAAATAAAAGTTCTAAGTTTGGATTGAGAATTGCTCCAGATGTTCTTGATAAAAGATTTTGTATTCCAACAGCTTCTTGTGCAAAGAAAATTTTCAGTGCTTGTGCATTATTTCCATTTGTGGTTATTTCTTTTGCAATTTGTCCCAAAATTGTTCCGACTTGAGTTCCAAGATCTGCTACATCATTAGATCCAATTAAATTTATACCAGCAGCAGCTGCATATGCTTGTATTGCGTTTAATGTTCCTCCACTCCAATCTACTGTATTATTATCTGTGATTGATGGTTGAACTGGTAAAGTCACAGAACCTTTTATGTCATTTATAAAAGTTCTGGTTATTACTTGAGTTCCTGCTTCGAAATTCGGTTTTATAGAACTTCCAGCAATTCTTAGCATACTAAATCTAATTACATCTTGTTTATTTGTTTCCAAATCTTTTGGATAATAATAATTGTCATAATCTCTTCTATAATTTGCATCTATTTTTATATTTGTATTTGAAATTCCTTCTTCTTTTCCAGTTTCTAAAGCACCTTGTATTGTTGCTGATACTTGCTGACCAGTTGTGGGTGGTGGGGGAGCAACATTAGTTGTTCCTGGAAGTTTTAAATTTTTAGCTGTTTGTGGAGCACCATTAGTGTTGAATACGTTTATTCTCCCCTTATTTAAAGTTCCTATTGGAGAACCTGTTTTAGTTCCCGCACTATAAAATGCTGTGCTTAATGTATCATTTGAAGAATATGCCGCCGCAATACTTGAACTTGTTGCTCTTATTTCATTAAATACTTTTCCAGTTTGTGTCCAAGCACTGTAAGTTCCATCTGCATTTTGTTTTGACTCTAAGTAAATATCATCATTATATAATCCATTTGATATTTTAGGATACCATCTTGTAGTTCCATTATCCAAATTTACGGTTACTCTCCCAGTTGCCGAATTTCCACCAAAAGGTAAACTTAAAGGGGCAGTTTCTTCGTTACAACTTGTTTTACTTGGATCGGTTTTACATGCCATCAGAACTCCTCCCCAATCACGAGAGGATTTGTTATCTCAATTTTTTGTGGAGTATGAGACATTTATAATTGTTTTTTATCTATTTATTAAGAACTTTGCATAATTAATTCCTCTCATAAATTGAATTTCATCATTATAAACAACATGCATTTGTCCTGCTACTTCATTCCAAGTATAGTTTCTAATACATTGAGTTGGATCTATACCTTCCCAATGATAATTAAGTCCTTTAAATCCCCAAGAAAAAACTTCTAATGCTGCAATCAGAGGATGCTGATCATATCTCATGCCAGGAGTTTTTGCATTATAAATGAAAGTATAATATTTGCCTGGTTCTGGAATGATTTCCAAATCTTTAAATAAAGAAATTATTTCAATCATAATTTCTTCGGGATCATTCATTCCTTTAATTTTATTTTTTAAGATACCAATTCTAGACTTTGGTTGTGCTCTTTGATAATCTCTATCATTTTCAATAAGTCCAATTAATTCTTCTTTTGTAAGATCTTTATAATTACTAATTGAACCTCTTCCAGAAGATGTTTGATAATAAATTGTATATTTTTGCGCAATATTAATTAACTCACTTTTTGTGTATTCATTTAATGGTTTTTCGTAACCTGAAAATGCCATTATTTGATACCTAAGTGATCTTCTGTGATGACTTTAAATTCTAATAAACGATCTTTACACCATTCATCAGCTGCTTTCCACTTTGCTTGATTCACGGCATAAGTTTTTGCTTCATATAAAAATGATTTAGTAACTCTTGATTTTGGTTTTGGTGGCATAGTTTGTCTTTTTGGTTTTACTTCAATTACATATGTTTTAATTTCACCAGTTTGTTCTTTAACTTTGATAATGAAATCTGGAAAATATCTATGAACTCGATTGTCAACTGGAGATAGGTAGGGGATAAAAAACTCTTCACTGCCCCAAGAAATTATATTTTCGTTTAAATCACACCATCTGCAAAATCTTCTTTCCCAACTACTTCGGCAAATGATATTATTTGGATCTCCCTTATATTTTTTTGGATACTCTGGTTTATACTTACTTTTAAGACTTTCTGCCATTTATCCCAACTACATAATATATCAAGTAAAAGTATTTATAGGCACATGCCTGCACCGTCACCAAGAAAAAAATTACTATCTGATTTAAAGGCATCTATTTTAAATCCTGCTCTGACTTCTCATTTTGAATGCACTTTTAATCCCCCACAGTTGGTAAGAGAGTGGATAGAAGATAAAAATGCTGCAGGGATGGGTGTCCCTTATACTGGAAATGAAGATTTTATTTCACTATCTTGTTCGGAGGCAGCTCTTCCGGGTTCTTCTTTAGCAACTCATGAGATTAACAATGATCACAGTGGTGTAACTGAGAGACATGCATATAGAAGGCAATATGATGATAGAGCATCATTTACTTTTTATGTGGATCACGATTATAATATCATTTACTTTTTTGAAAATTGGATTTCCTTCATTGTAAATGAACAATTTGTCACTGGAGTGGAAGAACCAAATTTCTTTTATAGAGTCAATTTTCCAAAACAATATCAAACAACAATATATCTCAAAAAATTTGAGAGAGATTATAATGGAAGAATACTTCAATATAGGTTTATAAATGCATATCCGATCAGTATTGATTCGATGCCAGTTTCTTACGATTCGTCTCAATTATTAAAATGTACCGTATCGTTTAACTATTCAAGATATGTTATTGGTGGTGGAGAAATATTAAATTCAAAAATTCCAAACTCATCTGCTCTTCGTGGAGTTACTGATGAACAAATTTTGGATGCAATGTCATTTGCAACTTCTCCAACTCAAGAATCATTGGAAGCAAATTATTATAATACTGTTTATGGTGAGTCATAAATAATCATACTGAAACAACTATAGGATATTATGCCTTTACCAAAGATATCTACGCCAACATATGAGTTGGAATTGCCTTCAACTGGACAAACAATTCAATACCGTCCATTTTTAGTTAAAGAAGAAAAACTATTAGTATTAGCATTAGAAAGTGAGAATACAAAAGAGATTACAACTGCAATCAAAAATGTAATCAAAGCATGTATTCATACAAAAGGAATCAAAGTGGAGTCTTTACCCACGTTTGATATTGAATATCTTTTTCTTAACATCAGAGGTAAATCTGTTGGAGAAGAGATTGAAGTCAATGTCATTTGTCCTGATGATGGAGAAACTTATGTTCCTGTAAAAATTAATATTGATGATATTCGAGTTCAAAAGAAAGAAGAACATACAAATAAAATTAAAGTTGATGCTTCAATTGTGATGGAAATGAAATACCCATCACTTGATCAATTCATTAAAAATAATTTCGATTTTAGTTCCGACAACTCAATGGATCAATCATTTGATCTAGTCGCAGCATGTATTGATAAAATTTATAACGAAGATGAAGTTTGGGCTGCTGCAGACTGTACAAAGAAAGAACTGGTAGAATTTCTTGAGCAGATGAACTCAACTCAATTCAAGGAGATTGAAAAATTCTTTGAGACAATGCCTAAACTTTCTCATGAAATTAAAGTCACAAATCCCAAAACTGAAGTTGAGAGCACTGTCGTGCTGGAGGGACTCTCAAGTTTTTTCGCATAGCCCTGGTCCATATGGATCTAGAGGGGTATTTTAAACTAAATTTTTCTTTGATGCAGTATCATAAATACTCATTAACAGAGATTGAAAACATGATACCTTGGGAAAGAGATATCTATGTTGAATTATTAAGAGCTCATTTAGAAGAAGAAAAACTTAAACAGCAGCAAAATGGGTCCTGACGAGTTAGATGATCTACTAGCAAGTATAAGAGACGAAGGTAAAAGAGAGTCTGCTCTTGCTTTGTATGAAGGAATTCGTGAAACTGATTTAGTTGATGAAGATGTTGATGAAAGAATATTAAAAGTTCTTGGATTGGACGGAGTGTATGATATTGATTATGGAACTTATATCTCACTTTTAAAGGAAAGACTTGCCGCATCAAGAAGTTTTGGGAAACAACTCTCTACAGAGGAAGATGAACTTCTCGTAGAAGAGTTTAGAAAGGTTAAAGGAAAGGTTGGTAGATTTAAAATAAGAAGAAAAAAAATCACCGCAGAAAATCTTGGAGTCACTGGTCCGATTAAAGTTTCTACTGAAAGATTTTATTTAACATCTAAAGCAGTTATTCCTCAACCCCTACTACCAGATGGTGAGGGGTCTTCTGAAGACATTAAAGATATCTCTGAAGCACTTGATGAGTTATTAAAAAGTATTATCGGACAAAATGTAGAAGCAAAGAAAAAAGCAGAAGAATCTAAAAAAGAGGATGAGCAAAAAAGAAGAGTTAAAAGAGAGGGGGAATTAGAAAAACCAATTCAAAAAGCACTCGGGTTGGTGAAGAAGTTAGTAGCACCATTTCAAAGTATTCTTGATAGAATTATGAAATTCATTCAATTTACTTTGATTGGATTTTTGGTTGATAAAGTTTTAAAATGGTTTGCTGATCCTGCAAATGAAAGAAAGATTAAAATTCTTGGAAGATTCTTAAAAGATTGGTGGCCTTCTCTTGCATTTGCTGCTGGTTTATTTCTGACTCCTCTTGGAGCATTTGTTCGTGGAACCATTAAAATGTTGAGAGGATTTATTCCCCAACTGATTAAATTTGCTGCAGCTCATCCAATATTAACTGGAGCAGCACTTGCTGGAGCTGGTGCATATACTGTTACTCAAATGAATGAGCAGAGGAGAAAAGAATTTAAAAAAACAGACCCTTCTATAGTTCTTCCTGAAGAAACTGCAAAGACAGGAAAAACTCCTGGAATCCCACAACTACAACAAGAACAAGTTTTTCAGAGAGGACTTAGTGATGCATTTAGTAGTGGTGGAAAAATCAGAAGAAGATCCTTCTTCGGTGGTGAAAAAATTAGAAAAAGATCCTTTTTTGGTGGTGGAGAAATTGATGCTAGGGATATTGGATTTGAGGATGGTGGTGGAATTGCTGAAGATAGTGGAGTAAAAATCACTGGTGCAGGCCCTGATACTCAATTTATTGCTGCTCAACCAGGTGAAGTTATGATGTCAAAAAAAGCAGTTGATAAGCACGGTGCTAATTTCTTTCTTAAATTGAATAAGGATGCTGGTGGAACAAACATTCCCAGGATGGTGAATAATATTCAACTTGCCCAAGGTGGTGGATTAATTAAAAAACCAATTAAATCTTTTCAAGGTGGTGGAATGATTGGTGGGTTTGGTAAAGCATTAAATTTATTGGGTGGGATGGGATTGCCTGGGACTGGCAGTGTAATGTCTCCAAGATATACTGGTATGGGATATCAAAATAAATTTCTTGGAATTAATTTGAATAGAGTTAATTTACCACAAATTCCCGGAAGACAATTTTCTCAACCAGAAGTGCAGAGATATAACCAATCACCATCATCTCCAAGTACAATAAGAGATTGGCATCCTTCTGAACCTGTTCAAGTGAGTATTCCTAAAATGAGAAGTTCTGGAACTTCTGTTGTTGGTGATGCCTTTAAAAATTTTGGAAGAAATGTTCAAACAATAAAAGGTGCTGCCAGGCGTCAAGAAATTATGATGAGACAAATGGGATATGAACCTGACGGGTATGTAAACCTTCGTGGACAACCAATTAATCTTGGTCCTCAGTCAAGAGCAATGCCCGTAGGAACTCCAACAGTGATATCAAGAACTCAAACAATTGTATTGCCACCACAGACAATTGCAAGTAAAAAACCAAGTGTTCCTGTTAAGACAGGAACACAAATACCTGATGTTTCAACAGTTGCGAGAATTCCTCATAGAGAAATGGTAATTCAGTCTCTTGGAATTGGCGACTTAATGGGAGTCTGATGATATGGCAGTCATAGATTCCAAGAAACTATTACCTTCTGGCAAACCTGGTGGTGCTATTGTAGATTCGCAAAAACCATTTCTGGTTCCTGTAAGTAATATTCTGTATAAGAAAGATGTTAACATCTCTCAAAAACTTTTAAAACCAGCAGATAAAGAAACGCAAGAACCTGGTGGTAGTCTTGTTGTTATTAAAAAGAAAGTATTGCAAATTAAAGATGTAATTGGAAATACTTATCTGATTGAACAAAATGAAAACAATCGTAAGAGAAAAGAGAAAGAAAGACAAAAAGCAGAAGAAAGGGAAAAGAGAATAGAAACAAAACCAAAATCAAAAATTGACTTAAGTAATCTTCCAAAATTGTCTATTCCTGGAGGAAGTATTCTTGATACTATTAATCGTTTTCTTGCATTTACTTTTGCCGGATATCTTTTTGATAAGTATAACAAGTTTCTTCCAAAACTATTAGAGTTTGGAAAGTATATTTCACCTGTTACTAAATTCCTTGATGCCTTTAATAAAAATTTAATTGATGGTGTAATTAAATTTATTGATTTGGGATATCGTACATACGATAATGTTCGTAAAACGATCGAACAAATTGGTGGAAAAGATGCTGCAAAAACATTTGATGAATTTTCTGGTCACTTAAATACATTACTCAATGGTGCGATTGCTGCTGCAATGTTAATTGCAAGCACATCACCAAAAGGAGTTTCTGGTGCTGCAGGTGCTGGTGCAGCAGGAGCAGTAAAATCAAGAGTAATACCAAAACCAATATCTGGATATGGTGCTGGAACTGCAATGACTCCTGGTAGATATCGTCTTCAGGGTCAGGCTAGTGCTGGTGGATTTGGATTAGAACTAGCAAGAAAAAAAGCAACTCAAACCTCACTAACTCAAGGTGTTAAGGGAGCAGCAACTCAGGGTGCTAAAGGTGCAGCAAGACTGGGTATTACAAGAGCACCAATCATCGGTGCTCTGATTGGTTTTATTATTGACACTGTTGTCTTTCGTGAGAAACCATCAAGAGCAGCTGCTGGTGCCGTTGGCAATGCTCTTGGTGCTGGACTTGGTGCTGTATTGCTTGGTTCTGGTACTTTTGGACTTGGTGCGGGAGTTGGTTTATTTGTGGGTGGATTTTTAGGAGACATTGTTGGAAAATCTCTATATGATGCCTTTACTGGGTATCAACCAGAACCTACACCAGCAAAAGCACAGGGGGGGCAAGTTGGTGGAGGGCAATCTAGAGTTTCTTCGACAAGAAGAATTAGAACTCAAAGAATCTCACAAAGAAAAACATACATTCCCTCAAAAACACAACCTGGAAAAGATATTGGTGGTAAGTTAAAAATTGAAGGATTGTATGGTAAGGATGAACCAGGAACAAGAAGTGCATTAAGAGCATTAACAAAAAGCTCTGCAGATTTAAAAGGAATGAAATCCATGCAAGGCATTGCTGGAGGCATGTTTGGTGCTGGCATTGACATGGCACTCGGACAAAAACCAGATAAAAAACTTGCCGATTCTCTTGGTAGTATGTTTGGTTCTGTTATTGGAGCAGCAATTAACGCAGAATTAGATTCTTCTTTTGGGGATATTTCCAAAGCAATTGCGATGGCAAATGGTGGAGTTGTTCCATCAAGAAATATTGGAAGTGGTATAAGCATTGGTGAAAAAATTGGAAGATACATCTCTAATGCATTTTCTATTGCATTAGAAAGTTCTGCTGCAAAAGTCTTACGCAATTTGAATCAAGAGTTGAATTTGGAAGGAGGTGCTCCTAGCGGGGTATCACCTGGAGATGGAGGAGATGTTTCTGGGGATGCGGGTGATTTTTCTGGAAATACTAGTGCAATAAAAGCTTTTAATTACTTTAAAAGTCAAGGATATACTGCTTTCCAAGCAGCTGCTATAGTTGGGAATCTTCTTCAAGAAAATCGTGCGATGAATCCAACACTTACTAATAGTATTGGTAGAAAAGGAATAGCCCAATGGGATGAAAATAGATGGTCTAGGCTAGAATCATTTGCATCAAAAAATGGTTTAAATCCAAATACACTTGAAGCTCAACTTCAGTTCATTCATCGTGAAATAAAAACTGGTGATGGTGGAATGAGCATACAGTCTTTTAAGGCAACTAAAACCTTAGAAGAAGCCACGTTATTGTTTAGAAAAAAATATGAAAGACCTGGTGAAGCAGAAGCAAATGATTCTAATAGAATAAAATTTGCGAGAAGTGTTCTTCAGACATCTGCGGGCGGACCAAGTTTAAATGCTAAAGGGGTTAGAAAATTTAGTAGAGCAAATATAACCAGTTTATTCGGACAACAAGAAGGTTTCCGCAGCAAACCACATGAAGGTATGGATATTGCTGCTCCTCAAGGAACTCCAATTTCATTTGATATGGGTGGAGAAGTTATTGGAGTTTATAGAACTAATAGTGGTGCAAGAGAAGCAAATGGTGGTTATGGTACATATATGGATGTTAAATTTTCTGATGGAAAAATAGCTAGAATAGCTCATTTGAGCAACATACCACCATCAATACAGGCTGGTAAATCTTTTAAAGCAAATCAAATTATAGCTTATTCTGGAGGTGAAGAAGGTGCCCCAGGTTCTGGAAGATCTGGAGGTCCACACATACATCTTGAGCAGTTGTCTAAACCAATGGGAATTCAAGAGACAACAAAAGGTAAGTACGATCCAATGAAAGGTGGTTTATTTCAAAGAATACAAAGTGGTGGAACAAAAGTATCTGTAGCACCAGTACAACCTTCACAAGACATTGCATCATTACAAACTGATACGTCTTATACTGTTGTTCATGATGTCAATAATATTGTAATGCCAGTGATGATAGGTTAAATAGTAATAAAAGATAAATGACAGGTTCAAAAGAGTCACTTCAGTTTAATCGATTTGAAATATTTTCTAACGAAGGTGTGGGATCAGTAGATCTTCGTTCTGGCACACCAAGAATTGAATATCGTGAGAG
>Ga0172363_10002949_pt1 | contig 13751 bp, 11 predicted proteins | sample LakKivs2_kivu2a2_FD_114541 | JGI IMG/M metagenome (GOLD analysis project Ga0172363, IMG submission 114541) | Sediment microbial communities from Lake Kivu, Rwanda - Sediment s2_kivu2a2 | ecosystem: Environmental > Aquatic > Freshwater > Lake > Sediment | place: Rwanda: Western Province, Lake... | reverse complement strand
GGGGCACTTGTACACATAACAGGCGGACCGAACATGAGCCTGAAATATGTACAAGAGGTAGCAAAGAAACTCACTGAAAACCTAGACTGCTACGCAAACGTTATACTAGGTGCAAGAGTACAACCAGAGTTTGAGGGTAAATGCAGAGTAATGGCAATCATGACTGGTGTACAATCACCAAATCTACTTGGTCCAAAAGGCTCTTCAATGGACAGAATGCCAACAAGACAAGTAGTGACTAACCCAAAGTTTGGCATTGACTTTGTAAGATAAACAAAAAAAACTTTTTTTCTTCTTTTTTTATTTTTATTATTTTTTTATACACTTATTTTTGTACCATTAAAAGATTGATCAAGAATGGCTTTTTCCATCTGGTCAAGTTTTTTTCCGTTCACTACATAGGTGTTTAACTTTGCTCTTTTTATTATTTTTAGGGCGGGACCATCGATAACAACGTTTTTACCTGCCATATCCCAGCCAGTGCCATATTCATCTATTAATTCTTGTATTGAAATCTTCTTTAGTTGTTTTGCATCAGGATATTTGTTAGGATCCTTATCATAAACTCCATCTACGTTCGTCGCTATTATGTATCTATCAGCGTTTACTTTTTCTGCAAGTTCCGCACCAACCATGTCTGTACTATGACCAGGTGTAGTACCACCCATCACAACTATCGGCTTGTTTATTTTCTTCGCATCAGATGTAGTAGATGGTATTTTTTTATTTGATGTCCTTAGGATATTTGTTAATAGTTTAGCATTCAGTCTAGTTATATCTATACCAATCTCATCCAAGGATTTTTCATCAAATTTTAGTTCACGACCTAGTTTTATGTAGGTTCTAGCTGTTCGTCCACCACCAATCACTAGATATATTTTGTATTTTTTGCATAGTTTTTCAAACATGTTTGTCAGTTTTTTAAAAAAATTAACGTCTGCTTCTTCGGAGAGTATCACCGATCCACCAAGCGAAATAACTATTTTTTCCATGAAGAAGTGGTATACATATTTTGATTTATTAGAGTTGTTAAAACTACTTAAAAAGAGGGGTGTTTATGCTACTTCTGGTCCAATTTGTCCTTTCTTAGGAGTTGCTCCAAGTCTAACCTGCGGAAGCGGAATCGGCGGTGGTAAGCCAAGGTCTTTTGCTATGCTTACTGCCTCTGGTACACAAGCATGCATAACAGCTGTATGTATCTGGCTTGCTATCTGATCGGGCATCTTATGCGTGTTTCTCCATTCGTTAGTGATTTTCTTTGCATCATTATCCTCATAATACAGAGAACCCTCAAGTTTAATCATACCTATGGGTCCATAGCTTGCGATGTATTGGAAGTCGATGACTGCCTCGTTATCTTTTATGTCCATCATCTGGCTTATGGTGCTGTTATGGTCTATACGAATTTGCTGAGGACGTTCACTAGGGTTTACGAAACGTCTAGCCTCAATGGATTTCAGTTGTATGTTTTTGATTTTCATGCTTTAGTCTGATAACAAACAACAGATTTTTAATTCTTTCGTTAATTTAGAAAAGTACATAAACAGATGAAAAATATTCGCTTTCTGGGGAGAATCATGAAAAAAATATCAATATGTGTATTGCTAGGAATAACATTGGCTTTGTTACTATCTACCTCTTTTGTCAATGGCGAAGAGATCGACACGGAGGGTTATAACATAGTTATATCAACAGGAGATAATGCGCTACAAGCCACAGAGACTCTAACAATAGTTGATGGAGATTCTAACCAAACTTATGGTGTGATAACATTATGGCTACAAAATGGAGCAAACAATGTTGAAATCTTTGTTAATGATGATACTGTCATCTATACTACAACTGGCAATGAATATAATTGTAACTTAAGCTCAATGAGTATCAAGATGGATACAACACTTCAAATAAGAGTATCCTACAATTTAAACAAAGATACCGCTAAATTAAGTAAGACGATGATTTACAACGCCAGTTCATTTTCTGTTAAATTTGATGGAAATGATATATATACCAGTGAAAACTTGGCATCAGGTTTTTCTTTTGATTTAACTCTATTTAAAACCACAGAAAATGAATCGAACATGTACTTTTTTGTCATAATAGGAGTTCTTGTTTTACTGTTGTTGATAACTATTTTTTACTTTTACAGAAAACAAAAAACTGCTAAGGTTAAACAAGAAGCAGGAGAATCAGAAGAATTGCTGAATACAAAAAAGAATCTTCTGATGGAATCATTAAAAGATATTGAGAAACAACATAGAGCAAAAGAAATATCTGACGACACTTATCATAAACTTAGAGAGCAATACAAACAACAGGCATTAGAAACAATGAAAAAACTAGAGGATATGAAATCAAAAATCAAATAGGCTCTGCTGCCTATCCCCCCGCTCTTCTTCATCCACAGATGCTGTAGCTTCTTCCAGAGGTTTTACTTTAGCCATAGTTTCAGATGATTGCAGTATATCCTTCATTTTATGTGAATGTTTTTTGCCAAGTATGTATTCAATTTCGCTTTCTGTTAAATCAAATTTTTGTTTCATTTTGGCAGCAAAATCTATGCTGTTTCTAAACATATACACAAAATAATTTGAGAGAAAATCTTGACTTTTAGAGCTTGAATTGTGACATGCTTTACCTAATTTTTTAGCGATGGATTCACGCATTTCTCTGCTGGATTTGCTATCTTTTATTTGTCTGAGCCAGATAGGAAAATTATATCGTTCATTGTAGTATTCATGTGACTTTGCTACCGCTACGCCACCATTCATTATATCACAGGCGTAAGACCATAGAGCATAGTTTTGTTTTCTACGTGTTCTACCAAGAAAAATGTCTGCCTCGGATAACGCCTCATAGCCTTTTACCAGATCATTGAAATCTCTGTATTCAACAGGTAGATTTTCGTTTATCCACAGTATAATGTTTTCGGGATCTGCGTCCAGGTTTAAAATGCAATCTTTAATTCCTTTAAAATCCCTGGTTTTGAATATCTCTCTCAAAGCATCAAATATTATCTTTTCTCTATCTCGATATCCTAGAACACTTAAAGATTGGGCGTCTACTTGTTTCTTGTCAAAACAAATAGATTGAAGATCATTAACAGCAGATCTAACATCACCTTTTGACCTATCAGCTATAGTCTGCAAAACCTTCAAATCAACTGATATGTCTTCTGCTGTACAAATTTTTTTCAACAAATTAAAAATTGCTGATGGTAAAGGTTCATAAAACTTTACTAAATCACAAATATTTTTTAGACTCTCGCCACCGCCCTTTATCAAATTGTAATAATCATTAACAATGAGAATTATGGGCTGACTGGTTATTTTTATGGTTTCAATAATAGCTTTTTTACCGCCCTTATCGCTATAATCATCCTCTGTTTTTCCTGTGCTTTCCACCTTCTCATACAGATTATCTGCCTCATCTAATACAATGAGTTTCCTACCACCACTTTTTGTTGATACGAAATTACCATGATCATCGAAGGTTTCATTAATCGCACCATGGGTTGCTACTCTCTTAATTTTTGTAGCGTTTCTAGCATCCGATGCATTTAGTTCTATCAATGCCCATTTGTAGTCATTAGCAAGAGCAATTGCGCTACTTGTCTTACCAATACCAGGTTTACCAGATAGGATTAGAGCACGTTTCTTGGGTATTTTGCCTTCCCAGGATTTAGCCCATTTCCTAAGTTCTATAACGGCACGCTCGTTGCCAATTACCTCATCAAGAATTTTTGGTCTATATTTTTCTGTCCAGTCCTCCATATAATGAGATATAAACAACCAGTGATATTTTAATATATCTTTAAAATGGCATAACCTTTTTATCAACTTGCTTTATTTCTCTTTTCAATGCGGGGATGGCCCAGCCCGGCACGGCGATGGATTGCTAATCCATTGGTCTCTGACCTCGGGAGTTCAAATCTCCCTCCCCGCGTAAATATTTAGCCCGTAACAAATTACACGGTTGTTAAAACGGAAGAAAAAACAGGCTGATTTCGGTTCAAGTCCAAATTATAAGTTCAAAGAGATATATCCGCTTCGTAGTCATACCAGTTTTCCCTTAAGAGCTTCAGTGAATTAAAAAAAGATTGAGGCACATACAAACAACCTTTCTCAGTTTGATGATAAAAATCACGCATCTTTTGTTCAAGTTTAGTCTCTTGGAGCTTTGAACGCCTATCTCTTTCTTTATAAACAATGAGCGCATTATTACACTCATCGCCTAGTTTCTGAGATTTTTCAAGAATTTCTTTTGTTTTATTAATATTAGATGATAAATCGATTTTTAGATTTTCTATTTGATTTATAAAACCTGAATCATTCTTTAATAAAGGATAGAGACATTCTAAGAGACTCAGCGTTTTTTTAGCATCATTAAAATAATCGGTGTAAAGCCCTAAATCATATTTTGTATCGGATGCTATACATATGTTAAGATAGAAATACTCTTGGGAAAGGTTGACATCAAATTTTTCTGCTATCTGATAAATTAAATCCAATGTTTGATTTATTGTGTTAGTTAAATCTGAAACATTACAGAGTGTTTTGTTAATTTTGCTTTTAATATCCTCAAAGAAGTTATCTGTTTCTTGCAGTTCTTTTGTCAGGTTAGAGGTTTTATCAAAAACCTCTGAAATGAATGAAATATTTATGGATAAACTTATATCCATATCTGAAGGTCCATGGAATGTTGTATAAAATAGTGCATTGCTAATAGTTGTTTTACCACTGCCTATTCCTTCGCCCATTATATCCAGGTAGTCTGTATGATCATCTTCATCCATAGTTTCAGGATGACTACTAAACAATATGGATTTTCCTTTGCCAAAATTTGATGAAATCCAAATAGGCGTATCCTCTACAAAAAAACAGCGTTTACCATTTATAAAAGATGTAACGTTCTGGAAACGTGCAATAACTTCTGAATTTTTTCCGATATACACAAATTTAGGGCCACCAACATGGAGATTTAATACTACAGGATCTAGGCCATAAGATAGTGGATGGTCAGTATCGGTGATATTAACCTCTATTACACCTAAAGTCCCTAGAATAGTACGAGTTAGAACATCCGAAATAGCTAAAACACCTATACTACGAAGATTTGGATTATGCGCCCTTCTAATCAAATACATAGGAAATGGTAACACACCTGCCGAGGCTACATAAGCACCATAACATGATCCAATATAACCACCACCATCTGCTACAAAAGTACGAATAATAGAGGATGTCTTGTACATTAAATCCAAAATGGCTGTCTTTAGAAAACGAGAAATTAGATTTTTTGGAGCACCGCCCGCCCATATAATGACATTGAAAGCAGTATTATTCAATTTGAATCGTATATCTCTATCTTTAATAAATTCAAAGTTTAGAAAACCGCATTTCCCCGCCTTGGCAACATAGTCTTTCAATCCAGTTGAGAAAGAGGTCCAAATCTGCGTAATTTTAACATCAGAAAGAGCATAAGTTTTAGTTTTCAATGGTTCCATCAATTCATATACAGGGATTTTTACTGGGTTATCCTCAATTTCGCTACTTTGATTGTAATCATAAATTATAGCTAGTAATTTCCTATCCTGCGTCACGTTTTGAGTGAACGGTACAATAAACGATCCTTTTTCATAAGACATGCTCTTTTCAACTACAATATCAGCATCTATTTCTCTAACTACAGTTGTTATATTTGTTGATGTCCAATAAACAGGTATCTGTTCTCTCAAAAGATCATTTACCATATTTCTTATTCTGCAGTTTATTTGATTTTCGATAGTTTCATTTTCACAAGTAAATAATGGTGATATAAAACCATAGCATAATGTATCTCCGTTTGATCTATTATACGCAGCGCATTGACTTATACTCATAGTTAGAAAGCTTAGTATAATTAAAACAGAAAAGACCTTTAATTTCATTACTTTTTCAAATAAATAATAATCCATATAATATAAACCTACGTTTATACTCTTAAGACTTATGATTGAATAAAAACAAAAAGATGAAAAAAGTAATTATTTTGTAACAAATTGTTATTTTTTACAAAGATTTCATTTCTATAAATTATTAAAAATAAAAAAATCGTTCAACAGATATTAACCCGGATTTTTTTACTAGTAAAATGGAGTCCAAATCTCCCTCCCCGCGTATCAATAATTTGTAATCTTGAGTTCAGTCAACTTACTTTTAGGATATAATTAATTAAATGTCTTATCTTATTATTATATGCAATAAATATGGTGTTAAAGAAAGAATTATCATATTTCGACCTGACGAGTATAGTAGTCGGTTCAATCGTTGGAGCAGATATTTACATAGCATCTTCTCTAACAGCAGGATTGCTTGGGCCCGTAGCACTCCTTGTCTGGGTAGCTGCAGGGATTTGCGCAAGCATCATAGCCTTAGTTTTTGCATACTGTAGCTATTATGTCCCACGTGTAGGTGGACCATTTGCTTTTGTCTCAGAAGCGTTCGATGATTTCTTTGGGTTTTTAACAGGCTGGAGTATATGGATAGCGGAACTATTGGCGCTACCAGTGTTTGCTATAGCATTTACAAAATATTTGCAATATTTTATAACACTAGATTTTTACCAACAAATCATAGTGAAAGGATTATTTCTTTTTGTTTTAACATATATAAACATCAGGGGAGTAAAAGCTGCAGGAAAATTAAATGACGCCTTAACAATTATTAAACTAGCTCCACTCGTCATACTAGTCCTTGTAGGTTTTGGTTTCTTCGTTTTTCACCCAGAAACCTTGACATCAAACTATATCCCCTTTGCTCCAAAAGGATTCGATAATTTTGGTGTCGCGCTGGTGTTAATCTTTTGGGCTTACGTAGGTTTTGAAATGGGGACACTGCCCGCGAGTGAAGTGAAAAACCCGAGAAAAACCATACCAAAAGCAATCATATCTGGCATGATCATAGTTATGTTATTTTATCTTTTGACAAACTTCGTTGTTTATGGAGTTATAAACTGGGAAAAATTAGCTACTAACTTGACACCCCTGGTTTTAGCCGGAGGAATGTTGCTAGGAACACTAGGAGCAATAATAATGGGAATAGGCGCACTTGTATCAGTTTCAGGCTCGGATGAATCAGGTACACTAGGAACAGCAAGACTATCTTATGCAATGGCGATAGATGGTTTATTTCCAAAAATTTTTTCTAAGATCCACGAGAAATATAAAACGCCATACATGGCGTTGGCAATTCAAGGAATAATCGCTTTTGGTCTTTCCATCTATTCTGAGTTATCTCAACTAATTTCTTTTTCAGTGTTTAATCTTGCTTTCGCCTTTCTGTTAACCTGTCTAGCATTGATAGTATTAAGACGAAACACAGCAAGAAAGCTCTATGGGCAACATATCCTCCCATGGATGGGAATCATAATATGTGTTTATCTTATCATTTCCACATCTTTAATTGATAAAATTGCAGGAGCAGTAGTAATTCTTATTGGTATACCGCTCTACGCATTTTTCTCACCAAAAACAGACATGCATCATCTAAAACAATTATTTACATCGGAAGAAGCGATTTTCTTAAGAAGAATAACAAAGAAGGAACGATTTTTGGCGAATTTCATTGGAATGATGTATAGAGCATATAAGAGATTGAAAAAAGCAACGTAGTCAAATCTTTTTTACCATATACGGCCCTTCACGCTCGTAACCAAAGCGTCTGTAATAATTCCTTGTTCCTATCCCTGCCAGTACAAGTATTTTTTGTGCATCAAATTCTTCCGTTGAGATCTTTTCAGCCTCCTGCATCAGACGTTCACCCCAACCCCTATGTTGCCATTCGTTTTTTTCAGCATTTGATCCTACTTGTACTAATGGACCGTACACGTGCAGTTCTCGCACAAGCATCGATTTTTCATTTTTTGCTTCTGGTCTGTGGGCATTTTTAGATGGATGCCTCAGCCTCAATAATCCAATCAAGGCATCTTGTTTAACATCTCCAAATGAAAGAAACAGTTCATCTCCCTCAGAAGCTTTATATCTATCAATCGCCAGTTTTACATTGTCTTGACTAGGTTTACGTTTAGATTTATACTGGACATGCCCCACTTCACGGCAACGAATACACTGACAACGTGCATTTTCTTTCTTAAGCTGTTTCTGTACAACTAGTCGTAAATCCCCACGTTTCACCCCTTCCGCAATCATGTTAGAGGGTATATCCCTCTGGATACGCTGAATTCTAACCCATCTTGGTACACGTTTTTTAATTTCGACAATAAGCTCAACAGTTTCATCGAGTGAATATGGAGTATATTCTCCCTGTTTCCACATTTGGTAGAGTTTTGTGCCGGGCATCACAAGCGTGGGATAAATCTTGATTGCATCTGGTTTAAATCTTTCATCATTAAAAATTGTGTCAAATGCATTTAAATCCCGTTCAAGACTGGAGCCTAATAAACCAGGCATCATATGATAAACTACTGCAAAACCTGCATCTTTAGCAATTCGTGTTGCCTCAACTACATCTTCAACTGTATGTCCGCGATTATTAAGCGTATAAATATCGTCATAAACATTCTGCACACCAAGTTCCACACGTGTTGTTCCAAGACTAAGCATTAAATCAACATGGGATTCCTTACAACAATCAGGCCGCGTCTCGATGGTTATATCGCTATTTCTAATCGATGCATTTTCAGCTGCAGCTTGAGCATCTTTCAGTTTCTTAGCATCTGAACCAGACATTGCGTTCAGACACTGCATCACGAAATTTTCAAGATAATCTTTAGGGTAGGCTGTTAATGTACCACCAAAAATTATCAACTCAACCTTATCAACATCATGCCCCATTATCTGGAATTGCTCAATTCGACTCTTAACCTGTTTGTAAGGATCGTAATCATTCTCAATCGCTCTACGACCAGCAGGCTCTTTACCAGTATAACTCTGAGGTGTACCAGAACTGGGACCACCAGGACAATAAATACATGGATCATCTTTGGGGCAGGGAGAAGGCTTAGGCATAACAGTAATAACAGACACGCCCGAAATAGAACGAACAGGTTTAAGTCTAAGCAAACCAAGAACTTTCTCTTTTTCGCTATCTGTAGCAATCGCCAGTATCTGCGAGTTACGTGGAAACTCTTTCAAACCAAACTCACGACATGCCCAAAGTTTAACCTTGGTCAGATCATGGTCATCAGCAAATTCCCCTGAAATTAATTTATCCAGGATGGCACGGCATACTTTCGTATCAGACATCTAAACACCGAGAACAAACAGGAAATATAAAACAAAAAGAAACTTGATAATAAAAACTTTATTGAACTTGTTCCTTCCTCGGCATATCCTCAAGTTTCTTCAAATCAGTGATATCGCGAGAAATTCCCATCATACCAATTATATTACCGTCCTCATCAAAACGCGGGATTTTCGTAACAGAAACCCATCTTTCAGATTCGTACAATCCTCTGAATTTTTCTATTTTATTTATAATCATCTCACCGGTTCTAATTAACCCCTCATCTTCCTCAAAAACTTTCCTTGCTTCATCTTCAGGTAAAAAATCAAAATCTGTTTTACCAATCATATCATCGGGCCTAGTATTTGAGTACGCAGCCTTGGATTTATTTACCATAACAAACCTATTATGCTCATCTTTGAAATAAACAGAATCAGGGATATTATCCATCAACGTCTGAAGAAGTTCATGCTCTTTCATAAGTCGAATCTTAGCTTGTTTTCTATCACTTATATCTCTAACTATCAGCACAAAATTAACAACCTCATCATACTCAACCTGAAGGAAAAAAGAGCTTACCTCAACGTTCAATATACTCCCATCTTTGTCCTTTATCTCTGTTTCATGGGTTTTAGCGATTCTGCCTGAAAGAAGCTCCTCAAATTGTTTAACAACTATAGATAAAGATCTTGGTGTGAGCAAACCAAGATTAAGAAAGTTAGCACCAACCATATGTTCTTTTTTACACCCGAATATCTCCAAAACGCGGTTATTAACATCGAGTATCTCACCGCGTGCATCAAGAACCATAAGTCCATCTGTAGTATACTCAAAAAGTCCTCTGTATTTTTGTTCGCTTTCCTTCAACTTTTTCTCAGCTTTTTTACGCTCAGTGATATCCTGAATCAACGCCATCATGATGGGTTTTCCTTTCATCCTGAACAGAGAAAAGCTGATTTGCACAGGAACATAAGAACTATCTTTGCGAATATTCTCTGTTTCAAGATTATAGCCTCCTCTAGCGGAGATATCCTCAACAAGTTGAGACCAATTAGCTGATGCAGGCAATATATCCCGAAGAGACATGCCTATTAATTCATCCCATGAGTAACCCAAAAGTTCACAGGATTTAAGATTAGCCTCAATAATCTTACCATCAAGTGTCGTTAAAAAAACTGCTGCATTAACCTGTTCAAACAAGGTTTGGTATCTACCATCTAAATCAACTGAACCAAGTCTTTTTTCACCGGTGATAAATGGGTCAGTTTCGTTTTCTTGTAACATAACTCTTCACATTATTTGCATCCCATATAACATAAATAATCAACAGGTTTATAACACTGTTAGAATACATTGTTTATTATTAAAACTTACTTCGCAAAAATTATATCTCAGCTAAAGCTTTTTTTAGCTCAATTATGACATCAACAGGTGTGGGATCGATGTTTCTTAAAATGGCAAGATAACAACTGACGAAATCACCAAGGTACATAGCGTACATCATTTTTGCAAGGCGTTTTTCCCCTTGTGTTTTTACTTCAATGACTTTAGATGCGGAGCCTTCAAGTAGATGTTTCATGAAATCGAGGCGCTTTGACATACGAATGGATTCGTCTTCTTCGTCTCTAAACAATACACATGAAAATTTTTTTGATACTTCTGGGTTCATCGACCATCCAACGATATCGTTATGATTACACTCAGAAGCAATATCATAACTAGCAATAATTTTGCTGTTTTCATTGAATTGAGTACACCATCTTGTTGCTATAGGAGTATAAATGCCCCAACCGTAAATTTGTGGGATAGTATCAAAAATGTTTTTTGCTATCTGTTTTGAGATATTGTCTTTCTCTGGGATTGATTTACCAATTTTTTTACGAAGTTCGTCTGTCGTTTGTATTGTTTCTTCTATTTCCGAGTCTATGTTTTCATTTAAAAGCCCAATTTTTTTGAAAGCAATTAAGGAAGAGAACAGTATGTATGCAGTTGCAGCCCTTGGTTGAAAATTGGATGGTATTTTTATTAGCGGAATTTCTCTTTTTTCACAGTATTCCTGTAATTTTCCACCAGATGTTATAACGATGATTTTACATCTTTTCTGATGAGCCTGTTTAAAAGCACTTAGAGTTTCTTCTGTATTACCTGAGTAGCTCTGTGAGATCACAAGGGTGTCCTTGTTTGCCCATTTGGGTATATCATATTCACGGTTTACAAAGATGGGTATATCTAGCCTGTCTATAAGCAGTTGTTGTACGATATCTCCAGATATAGCGGATCCTCCCATCCCACTTATTATTATATTGTCTATCTTTAGGAAATTTGGGATGTTTGTATGATTAGCAATTTCTATAGCTTCTTTTATTTGTTCAGGGAATTTAGAAATCACGTCTAGCATGTTTGATTTGTCTATCTTTGATATGTGTTCTAAATCATCTAACATAAACTATCACCAATTACAAATGATAAACTCTTGGCAATATCCCTCTCTTAACAGTTTATTTCCATTATGAAAAAGTAACTATATAGATATTTTCATTGAAATAATGGAATGTAGATAATTTATAAATGACAAATCATTATACTTTACTCCCATGATAATTACTAAGCAGAAGGAATTAAACGATTTGCTAAATCGCCTGGGCAATGGACCTGTTTTTATTGTTGGTTGTAGCGAGTGCGCAACTGTTTGCCATACCGGTGGAGAAAAAGAAGTACTTGCAATGAAAGATATTTTGGAGAAGAAAAACATACATGTCGTTGGTTGGATTGTTTTAGATCCTGCTTGCAATTTGAATAATGATAAAAGGCTTTTAAAGAGCTATATGAAGGAGTTAGATAAGGCAGACAAGGTGCTTGTTCTTGCTTGTGGAAGTGGTATTCAAACATTATCAGAAATATTAGATAAGGATGTTGTCGCTGGTACAGATACCTTGTTTTTGGGTGAAATAAAACGTGCAAATGAGTTTGAAAAGCGTTGTGCAGCATGCGGAGTTTGTGAACAGGATTTCTTTGAGGGTTTTTGTCCTATTTCGCGGTGTCCTAAATCTATGTTGAATGGCCCTTGTGGAGGATCTGTTAATGGCAAATGCGAAGTTAATCAGGATATGGATTGTGTTTGGAGTAAAATTTTTGATCGTTTGAAGAATAAGAGGCGTTTGAACAAACTCAAAGAGATTGTGGAACCTAAGGATTGGTCTAACTCTGTATGTATGGATAGGAGAATCTAAGATGAAATACAGGAGTAATCTCGAGAATGTTCTTTCTGAAAAAGGTTTTGCTGTTACAGCAGAAATTGGTCCACCAAAGGGTTCTAATCCAGATAAGATTAGGGAAAAAGGCAAAATGCTTCGTGGGTGCGCTGATGCCTTTAATGTTACAGATAACCAGACTGCTGTGGTTAGAATGTCTAGTATGGCTGGCTGTTGTATACTTATTGGTATGGGTCTGGAGCCTGTTATGCAAATGGCTTGCCGTGATAGGAATAGGATTGCGCTTCAGAGTGATGTTCTTGGTGCTGCTGCTATAGGTGTTAGGAACATACTTTGCGTAACTGGTGATCATCAGTCTTTTGGTAATCATCCTGGTTCTAAGGGGGTTTATGATTTAGATTCTATACAGCTCATCCAGATAATTAAGAATATGAGGGATAAAGGGGTTTTTCAGAGCGATGATAAGATATCTTTTGGTAACCCTGAGGTTTTTATTGGTGCGGCAGCTAATCCTTTTGCTGATCCTTGTGAATTGATGGTTGATCATCTGGAGAAAAAAATTGTGGCTGGAGCTGAGTTTATTCAGACTCAGAGTGTTTTTAATTTGGATAAGTTTGTTTCTTGGATGGACGAGGTACGTTCTAGGGGATTGGATAAGAGGGTTCACATTATTGCTGGTGTTACTCCTCTTAAGTCTCTTAAGATGGCTGAGCGTATGAAGTTTCATGTTCCTGGTGTTGATGTACCTGATAATATTTTTAATAGGATTAAGAACTCTAAGGACCCGATGAGGGAGGGATATGCGATTTCCTTAGAGTTGATTGATGAGATTAAAAAGATTAAGGGCATTCATGGTCTGCATATCACTGCCTTGTTTTGGGAGAGTATTATTCCTTCTCTTGTAAAGGAATCCGGCATCTACCCTAGAATATAATGTATTTTTAAGAGGATTTTCTGCGGATTGTATCTTAAGGAGTAGGCTTGGGTCGTTTTTTCATTTTGACGTTTTTACGCAATAACTTTATATAGTGTCAATAGAGAACAGTATACATGGCATATAATGCCACGATATCAGTTATCGTGGTATGTGAAAAGAACAGAAGAAGGTGAAAGGAAATGAAACTCAATAGGAAAATGATGATACTAGGCGTTTTACTACTGGTCTTAAACATGACCATAGCAACTCAGTATGCTGTAACAAAAATCGGTTATGAATATAATATTGTTCATCCTTCTAATGCTAATATAAGGTTTATCGGTTCAGATAATACAACCGGTGGGAGAGTATTAAGGGTAGATGGAGATAATAATACAG
>Ga0172363_10002948_pt1 | contig 13756 bp, 13 predicted proteins | sample LakKivs2_kivu2a2_FD_114541 | JGI IMG/M metagenome (GOLD analysis project Ga0172363, IMG submission 114541) | Sediment microbial communities from Lake Kivu, Rwanda - Sediment s2_kivu2a2 | ecosystem: Environmental > Aquatic > Freshwater > Lake > Sediment | place: Rwanda: Western Province, Lake... | reverse complement strand
TTCGTTAATTGCCTGCTTGATTTCTTTGATTTCAGCAGTAATGTTATGGGAAAATTCCTTTTGATTTTTGATGATTTCATTAATAAAAAACTCTAATTTCCATACTAAATATACCGAAAGCACCAGGGGAAATCCGTTATTTGCTATTAATTTTAGTACATATTCAATATCCAATTCACATATTTCCTTTCCAAAAGTGTTTTGGCCCAGGCCTAATATCGAGATGTAAGAAATTTTCCTTTTCATAAAACCCAATCCCATTAAATCCTATTTCCTAAGCATAAAGGATAAGGTCAGAAAGTAAAAAATCTTGGACGTGGATATCTGCCGCCATACCCAGGAGATGATAAGAACCGGGAGCTCCTCCGACCCTATGATTTTCTTCCGGACACCGGTAACCGGAATTGATATATATGGGCCTATTTACAACCCTTCTTAAATGATTCAGTCTGGCCAAAAGGTCCGGAGACAACATTACCTGCCTGCAACAGGGACACTCAAACTCATACAAAGAAAAATATGCAGCTATCTTTATATCATTAATTCTAATCATAATTTATTTATATTTTAAATTCCTGCCATTCCTTATTACATCCGGCATAGCATTATATATAATTTCATTCACCTCCGGAACAGTAGCCTTCATAAGATCCTTTACATAGGATATTTCACCCTCTTTTAATCTAACTTTTTGTTTCTTTAATATCTCGATTAATTTCTTCCAGGCTGCTTCCCATTTTTTGTTACCATTTCCTATTCCAAATTCTTCTTCAGCCCAAAGCATGGCTGCCAGAATAGCCTCTTTTATTTTGTCTGCCCGGTCTTGGCCAAACTTATCGATCATAAATTTAGAGATTAACCCAACCAGAAAAACAAGGCTGAAATCTAATAAATATTTAGTTATAATTGATTCTATCATTTATTACTCCTTTCTCTCTCCCAGGGAAGGTCCGCGGTCCCTTCCGAGGAAGAATATTATAATATATTAAGGTCCAACATCCATTACATCAGTAGATTTATAATCAAGTATCCGTGCATTGACTTTTGCGACTAAGTCATTACCTTTGTTATGGAAGATGTTCTTGGCAATTATAGTATCCATTACTCCCTCAATAGCTGCATCCTGAGCGGCAAAATCAACATAGTCTCCATCATCTATATTCTTAGGGTTATTTAAAGTAATGTTTACTGATTTGCCAATACTATCTCTAAACTGCATATACAATCTCTTATAAGCGGTTACCTCTCCTAATTCAGTGGCCATTATATTTTCACCTCCTTTTTAGCAATTAACCTGTCGATTAATTACGTAATATGTACTATTCGGTTAGTTGAGACTCTTTTTGGACTCTAATTTCATCTACAGGATACTTTTGTAAGCCTGTTAAAGCAGTGGCTACATCATAGACATCCTGATCGATAGCAGTAGCTTTGACCTTAGTGAAAGATTTGCTCTCTATTATGGGTGCTCCGGTTAGCGGATTGGTTCCGGTTACCAGTCTTAGTTGCAAAGAAGAGTCTCTGGGAACTACTATTACGGCCATTTTTATCACCTCCTTTTTTAAACCCCGTTAGATGTCTACTCCCTTAAATAATAAACCCCGTTAGATAATAAACATCTAACGGGGTAAACTTTAAATCAAGCAAAGCTAAGCGATATATATTATATTCTATCAAAATTGACAAAATTTGTCAAGTTTAGAGCGTCCTCTTTGATTTACATAAATAAAGGTGTATTTTTCTTTGATTTCCTCAGAATTGCTCATTATTTTATAAAACTAAAAAAGAGATCCTCCCCGATACAAGAAGGACCCCTTCCCCACCAAAAATAGTTTTAATTAATAGAGGGGTTTTCATCACCTTTTTATTTTCATTTATAATCATATTTTTTTATGATCATAAAACCCTACCCTCTCCCCTCTTTCATCTACTTAATATACGATCTTTAAAAATCTAATATTTCAAGGTATAATAAAAAACCCCTGCTTTTTTAAGGCAAGGGTTTTGTTAAGTATTTGTTTGTTTTATTTGATTAAGGATTGACATTATAAGTAAATATTATTTTTAGAAAATGTTATTTAATTTAAAATAATGAAATATTAATAGTTTTTTATAGAAAAACTTTTTATCAAATTATGTTAAGTTTTTCTATATTGTTAGCTCTATAACTGTAACTTTCCTTGTAAATATAAATAATAACCATTCCCAGTAGTAACATAAGCAATTTTTGCTATTTTCTGAAGATTTTTAAAGATCTCATGCTCGTTTTTGTTTTCGATATTATCAGATAGTTCCACAATTGTTTCCTGAAGACTTTCAAACAAATCTTGTGGAAGATCTATAGCTGCATCTATACCTTGTCTAATATTGTTTGCCCTGGCACTAATGAGATTGTATGTTGCATTAAGAACTACATGAATACAAACAAGGGTATCATCAAATTCTATATTGAAAATTCTATGTACTATTCCATATGTTGCGCTAAAAAAATAAAGTTTTTTAGAAATATCTTTAGTATCTTTCATCAATTCAGCAATTCTTCTAAATTCGTTAACTATAATATCCTTATAATTATCTGAAATATTCATTGATAATTCTCCCAAATAATTAAAAATTAAAATCTTTATTTTAAATGTAGACTATGCTTTATTTAAACAAATTTTAAATATTGTTCTCCCTGAAGAAGCAGTATTATCTTTTTCTTTTTGAATATTAATTTTTGTTTCTCTTTCGGCATTAGCTTCTTCTTCTTTCGTAATTTCTATTTTTTCTATATCTTCATATTCAGTTATTAAAATTTTGTTATCTTCCTCCTTAGTTTTAGATGGCAACATTTCCTTTAATCTTAATGATGAAGGTTTCCAAAAACTCTCACCTCCTCTGCGCCAGTAATCACTTAAAATTAAAAATATTTCTCTATCCTGAGATGCTACTAATCTAGCAAAATAGCGATAAATTCTTGCTAAAATATGGTGGATTTCCCTAGCTTTCTGATACTCCTCTTGTTCCAAGAATTGATTACGATAATTCATCATACAGATCGACATTTCTTGAAGTTTATCTAATATTAGCGCTGTTTTTATTTTTTTAGGTTGTTCTATGAAGTATTCATAATAATTGAGATAATTCCTTAGATTAGATAATATATCCTTTGTATAGATAGTTTTAGATAGATATAGCATTCCAAATAAATCTTCAATATTTTGATCCATTTTTTATCTCCTACTTGAAAAACGTTCTAAATCTCGCAATGAAGATTCTATCATAGCTCCTGTAAGAGATGATATTTTTCCCGCGATTTCCCCTATTTTATAAAGTTGTTTCTGACATTCTATATAATTATTACTTTCAACATATCCTTCTATTTTACCTAAATTAGTGGATATTTGTTTAATATATACCTCAATCTCTCCTTCATCATGACCATAAATATCGCTTCTAATTACCTTGAAAGACGATTCTAATTTATTAAATAACCCCTGTACATTTGATAGAGCAGAAGGTGTAAATTTATCAAGAATATTCTCATTAATTTGAGAAGCCGTAAGCATTGTTTTAATAGCATTGTTAGCTCCCTCTGCTAAAGGAAGAGAATCTGCATATAATCGTCGATAGGATTGAATTATTTTAGCAAAATCACCTAAACTTATAATTTTTTTTTCAAGTTCTATTAATTGTTTGTTTAAATTCTTGGCGATTTCTTTATTTAAACCTTCCTGGCCACCCGCAATTAAATTTTTAATAGCACTTAATAATGTAATAATCCCTGTTATTAAGCCTATTACTTCCATTTTATTCTTCTCCTTTAATTTTCTCAATTAAATTTTTAAATAAAATTGTAATCTATAAATTAATTATATTTAATTATAAAATTATATAAAATAATAATATGTTTAAATCCTAATAAATAACTACAGACAACACCATAGGGAAATATTGAGCTGATGATAAAAATTCCGATGGAGGAACGTTTTTCACTGGGAACATTAAAAAACAGGCGGATGAATAACGCCAATCCCACTAAATAAATTAAAAAGGAATAAATAACATGTACCCAATAAAAGAAGGCAGGCGCCATTTTTTGAAAACTAAAGATACCAAAAGTCTCTAGCTGGACTGTTGAGTAATAAAGCTGATGCAGGTCATTGGTAGCAACCATGGTAATTGTCAATGCAGGAATGATAAAAAGAAGCACTGTATTGCTTGCAGTAAGCCAGGAACTATTTCCACAATAATGAGCTGAAAAAATAAACCAAAAAACAGGCAATGTAGCTATACCGAGATAACCAAATAAATTCAATATTTTCATTATAGCCAGATTTGTCGAGGCTACTTCCAAGCCATAAAAAAAAGACCAGATCGTCGCAGATGCTAAAAGCCAGGATAAAGGTAAAATAGCAGGATTATCTATGTTTCTATGTTTCCCCATATAAAGTGATAGAAACAAAGTGATGGCTGACGACCCCATTATTAAAAGACTAATATAATTAAAATTCAATGATTGCTCCTCACACTAACTTTTTTTTGGAAGTGGTAAATATTTTTGTAATCTCATCTTTTGCAGTGTATTTCAAATTTTCTAGAATTCCCTGATTATTTATTATTTTAACTCCAAAACTATTTTCTTTGATTTCTCCTATAATAGAACTTTCAATATGTTCTGCTTTTAAAATGTCAGCAATTCTCTTCGCACTTTTTTGAGGAGCTACAATAATCAGGGTTCCGGAAGTGATCGTTCTTAAAGGCTCTAAGTGATATTCTGCACAGAGTATTTTGGATTCTTCCAGAATAGGAATGTTTTCTGTCTCAACAAGAAGCCCAGCTTGAGAAGCGAAAGCAATCTCATAAAGCCCACCGGCCAATCCTCCCTCTGTTGGATCATGCATCGCATGAATTACAGTTTGATTGGCTAAAAGAGCTTCTTTTACCACTGAAATACCAGGGTCATAAAGAAAATTTTTACATTTCCGGATAAACTTTTCTTGGTATCTTTTTTTAACTAATTCCAATTCTTTTTCTCTGGCAATAATAGAAGTTCCTTCGATGACAATTCCTTTGGTTAAAATAATCACATCACCCGGTTTTGCTCCTGAAGTCGAAACAAGTTTATCCTTACAAACTTCGCCTAACATACAGCCGACAACAATGGGTCGATCCAAATGGTAGCTAATCTCAGTATGTCCTCCAACAACACTGATATTCAATTGATCACAAGCATGGTATATCTGTGAAAAAACCTTGTCAACCAATTGGGCAGTCGTGTTATTTTCCGGTAAAAGGATGGTAGCTTGGAACCACCGGGGAACCGCACCCCGCGTAGCAATATCGTTGGCATTTACCTGAACGGCATACCAGCCTATTTCCTCTGTGGCAAAGGTAATTGGATCAGTTTTTGCGACCAGATAGCGATCCGGATAATCAATAACCGCGGCATCTTCTCCTATTTTAGGACCAATGACTACCCTGGAATCCGGCTTACTCTGATACTTTTTTAAGAATTTTTCAAGTAAAGAAAAATCTATTTTCCCAAGAGGCAATTTCTTTTCCATCTTTTTATTTTATCAAAAAAATTTATCCATTGCCATGTTCGGTAAGTTTTATACTAATTATCTTATTTTTATGTAGGAATAATTCCTGCTGAACCTTAAAGAGTCCCTGGGTAGGTCAGAGATAGCCAAATCTACTTTGACAATCCTCTATTCTCTTTCTTTAAGCTTGTGAAAACAGCCCAGATAACTAGCTTAGCCTCCATTAAAGAAGATATTTATTTCAATATCTTATGATAGCCATCTGGATCAACATCAGCGGTAATTAGAAAATGATAAGAGCATGCCTGATAATTCTACAGGATAAAGAAGTCAGCCACATTGTGAAAGAAATTAAAGTAAGAACTTTGGGTTGTTCTTGTTACTATTTCTTGATTTATGGATCTATGTTTTTGGAAATTCTAATTATAAAGATAACCTCGCTGATCACGATAATACCCTTTTAATACCTTTAAAGCCTTCATCGTAATCCACTTACTTTGTTCACCCTTTTTTTCAATATTAACCTGAAAGCGATCATTAAATGTATTTTCTAATTTCCACTTACCCTGTTCATCCTGTTTGGAAATAAGAATATTCACTGCCTCTTGCATTCGATGATCCTTTACTCCTAAATGGACTAGTATTTCCAGTATTTCCAGGATATCATCTTGGTACATCAAAGGGAAGCCTAGTCTGAGCCAGCCAGGTTTTGAAATTTGGCTTAAATCATGGCTTTTTTTATAAATATGGTGCCTGAGTAAATATTCCACACCCATTTCAATCGTTTCCTTAACCTCACTATTCCTTTGGTCAATAGGAATCTCTGTGAGGGCTTTTATCGTCTTGACAACTCCCATATGACAGGAATGTTTTCCCCAGCAAGCCTGAAATTGATCATAAGGCCAACCTTTGGGAGGATTCCCGGTTGCATCGTCAAACCTCTGAAAGGTCGTAATCCATTGGATCGCTTTATGGATCCTCTCGTCTCCGAAATACCCCAATCGAATGAAACTATAGACCATATTACCGGTCAGACAGGGAATTACTCCGCTAGATCTACCTCCTCCGGTTTTAGTGCTATGGTAAATAGAAAAACCATAGCTTGCCTGATCCTGGGAATAATCTATAATAAATTCACATGCTTTTCCTATTCGAACATCGTCTTCTTTATGAACACCTAGTTCTGCTAAGATGAGTACTTGCCATATAGTCCCCTTGTATTTATTCGTATAAAATTTTTCTGCCTCTTCCCAATAACCATCTTCTTTCTGTTTGCCAAGAATCTTGGGTACAACTCCTTTTTGTAGTATCTCCCGCCTTGCCTTAATAACCTCCGGGCAACCCCTGGGTTTGTCTAATAGATCAACCATCGTAAAATACTTAACGGAAGGATTATCGTCTTCCAATAACCAAAAGGTAGGATCTTTTTTTAGCAACAGTTTCCAGTCATTCATTTCATTGTCTTCTCCCTGAAAAATCAATTGATTTTTGACGAATATTTATCCTGTCTTTTCTGATTTTCTGTTAACCAACCAAACACTATATTTAGAAGTAATTGAATCTTAGCAATCTGGAAATGATTCTGGACATTGTATTTTAATGAATTTTTCACATTCAGCAGAAACTTCCATAAAATTGAATTTATTTATATTTAATAACATTTCCCGACTTACTGAATGCAAGAGAAAATTTTTTATTGTAAAAAATATCCAGATGTCTACAGAACCTTTTCGTAACACGAGCATAACAGTAGGAACAACCATTCTGGTAACCAAGATATTAGTTTATACGTTATAAATAATTGTCAAAAGAACCGTCCCTGTGACAATTTTATGGTTTGAGTTTTGCACCGATATAATTCACCAAGGCGACCAGGGTAGTGGAGATGAAAATCATAATAATTCCCAATGCTGAAAGTCTTCCCCAAAGCCCGTCACCGGCAAAACGAAGGATTTGAACTGCCAATACTTCCGTACCCGGCCGTGAAAGAACTACCGAAAGAGTCAATTCGCGCAAAAACATGGTTGCCATGAGTACCCAACCGGAAACAATGCCTGGAATCAATAAAGGAACAATGATTCTCCACATCGTCATTAACGGACTTGCCCCACAAACCATCGAAGACTCTTCAAGATTCTTGTGGATTTGAACAAAGGCACTGCTTAGAGGCCGAATACCATAGGGAAGATAGGTAGCAATATAACCGATCAGCAAAGCCCATATAGTTGCGTAAAGGGGCGTGCGGACAAAAAACCACATGAATCCAACACCAATAACAATCCCTGGGAAGGAAAAAGATAAAAAACTCAAGGATTCTAAAAAACCTGATGCCTTTGTCCTGGTCCTGATTTTTACAATGGTGTAGGCTACAAAGACAGATAAAATCACACCAAGAGTCGCACCAACAATGCCTAAAAACATGCTATTTTTTAATGATAAGAGAGAGATGGGATCTCTAACAACAGCATTCCAGTGACGCAAGTTCATCATGGAAAAAGCTTTGGCACTGGGAATCATCGAATAAGGCACGAGTGAAGTATAAAATAAAACTAGCACCGGAAGGATAATCAAAATAAACATTAAAAAGCCCAGAATAATAAATAGGGGTATCTTCGCTTTTTTCAATTCAATGACGGTCGGTCGGTAACCGCGACTGGAGATCGTAACATATTTTTCACTTTCTGAAGTCAGGTACCGATAAAGATAAATCAGTACAATCGATACTACCAAAACACTCATACCTATTGCCGCAGCCTTTCCGTAATCTACGGCAAAACCCACAGAAACCGTCTGATAAATATGTGTTGCTAAAACATAAATCCTTCCTGGCATCCCAATGACAGAAGGCACTGCAAAGGAAGCCATACAGCGTACCACACACAAAATAAAAGCAGCCAGAATAGCTGGCCTGAGAACTGGCAAGGTAACCCGAATTAAGGTTTGCAGCGTATCTGCCCCAAAAACTCTGGAAGACTCTTCCAGGTTAACATCAAAGGAAGACATTGCGGGAGCAATAATCAGGTAAGCAATGGGCATGTCCAAAAGCCCTTCTACCAAGATCATCCCCCAAAGAGAATAGATATTAAAAGGCGAATTCTCTAGAGAGAATAACTGTTTCAAGATCAGATTTAAAAGTCCATTTGATGGATTCAGCAAAAGAACCCAACTTACCGAGAAAAGAATGTGAGGAATCATCATGGGGGTAATGGAGATAATTTTAAAGATAAATTTAAAAGGTATATCTGTTCTGTTGTTCAGGTAGGATAGGAAAAGTGCCAGCAAAGTCGCTACGATTGAGGCGCCGATTACAAAAAAAACCGTATTGATAATGATTCTTGCGAATTCCGGATCGGTATAAGCCGCAATGTATTTTTCAAAGGTAAAAGTACCAAAGGCACTCAACCCTTTGGAGAAACTTCCAAAAACCAGCATAATTACCGGACAAACTGTTAAAAATCCAACAATCAGAATTAATATAAGAGTGAGTCTGGGGTTGTTTTTCATGATCCCTGCTCCCTATGAAATAAACTTATGCTGAGACTAAGAGACAATGCTCTGGTTTTATGCTGCAATAAACCATATTACCTTTTTGCAACATTGTTTCCGGTTGAATCTTGATCATCAAATGTTCATTTCTAACTTTAATTTCCCCTTCATAAGCCTCGCCGATAAAGACTAAGCTTTCTATCTTTCCTTCGAAAATATTCTGCACTGTAATAGGTCTTTCTTGATGTAAATCGATAAATTTCGGCCGGATACATAAGGTCACTTGACTGCCTACTGGAAAATCACGCTTCTGGCAATAAAAGGTCCCTATATCAGAATCGACAATTGTGTGATTATCCGTTTGAGATTTTATGCTTGCCTTAATCAGATTGGCTCTCCCAATAAAATCTGCAACGAAACGGTGGGACGCATCGAAGTATATCTTTCTGGGAGAGCCAATCTCAATAATTTTCCCGGATTCCATCACCGCAATGACATCCGAAAGGGCAAGAGCTTCAATTTGATCATGTGTGACATAAACGGCAGTGATCTTAAGCTCACTTAAAAAACTGCGTAATTCTTTTCTGGTTTCCTCTCTCAGTTTTGCATCCAGGTTACTTAAAGGTTCATCAAAGAGAATAACCTTCGGTTCTGCAATTAAAGCCCGAGCAAGAGCAACTCGCTGCTGTTGACCACCGGAAAGGTTTGTTGCGGGACGTTGTTCAAATCCTTCTAATTTAACAAACCGCAATTTTTTTACCACTCTGCTACGAATCTCTTCTTTGGGAAGTTTCTGAATTTGCAGGGGATAGGCTACATTGTCAAAAACATTCATGTGTGGCCAAATGGCATATGTTTGAAATACCATTGCCAATCTACGCTTTTCAGTTGGTATATTGATTCGGTTTTTGTTAGACCAGACAATTTCATCACCAATCATAATTTCACCTGAGTCCGGTGTTTCCAATCCGACAATACACCTTAGCAATGTTGTCTTTCCACAACCACTCGGTCCAAGCAAGGTAAATATCTGCTTGCCGGGAATGGTTAGTTCGACCTTGTCCAGTGCTTTGATTATTTTACCCTCAAACAAATAATGCTTGCTGATATCTTTAATCCGGATTTCCAAAGTTATCCTCCTCGCCGAACGATAAGTAAGATAAAGGTCAATTCACTTCAAATATTTTTTTGAACTCTGATCCCCATTGCTGGATCTCATCATCTGAAAGTTCCCGGATAGCAATGACTTCTGCCTTATCCATATCTTCGATTGGTGGGAAGACACCGGGTGCGAGAACATATTCACCCACATCCTCCGCCAAGATAGACATGGCTTCTTCGGAAAGCCAATAATCCACAAAAGCCTTGGCTCCCTCTGGATTCGGCGCAGAAGAGGTTACCGCAATCGCGCGGGGTGTTCCTAAAAGTGGTTGCTCAATTCTAGCCCAATCCAATGGAGCAGGAGCTTTGGTGATAATATATTTAGGCATTGAAATACCAATATGTTTCTCGCCGCTTTCTATCGGCGCAGGTGTAGGTCCAAAAGAAGCAACAAACATAGGCTTATTGGCAGCTAACCCTTTAAGAAAATCCATCCAGGCTTCTTCCGAAGCAAAGACATTTTCTTTCAGCCCTATCAGCCAGGATATGGTCGTAGGATGAATCGATGGATTAGCCATCACAATCTTATCTTTCCACTTAGGATCGGTCAGGTCTTCATATTTCTTCGGAGCGTCTTCCGCCTTCACTAATTCCTTGTTGTAGATCAATCCTACATATTCGATACCGAAAATTTGGATGCCGTCCTTTCTGGTCCATTCCGGGTAACCCTGGGCAACCGGAGAGATATAATCAGATAGGACTCCTCTTTCTTTCAGCATCTCTAAAACGGGTATTGGAGCCTGGATCACATCTGCCAGCAGTTTTCCGGCTTCAAATTCGGTCATGACCGTTGCCAGAAACTTATCAGCAGAAATACGTGTGTATTCTCCCTTGATCCCAGTCTTTGCCTCGAAGGCTTCCATAATGGGCTCAATCGCAGTAATGTTCGCATAATAAGATACTTTTTGAGCCGATGCCGTCATACCCAAAAACAGTCCTAAAATCAACATGATTCCAACAATCAATGATATTTTTTTCATTTTTACCATGACCTCCACTATTCTATTTTCTGAATCTCATATCTAATCTTTAGACAACCTATTCCAAATCCTTTTTAATTTATCTGCAACTCCCCCCTTCTTTAATTTTTTACTACAAATGAATCGTTGTAGTCATTCTATATTGTACCTTATATTTTATATTATGATTATCTCCCAAAAACTAACTATTTAATACAACATATTGAACCTAAGCAGCAAATTTCACTTGATAGGTTCTTTGAAAACCAAATAGCGAACATAAATGGCCAAATAAAAGAATAGCAAACTCGGGTAGGGGCCTATTGGCCAGCCCTTTGATCAACCTCTTGCAGTTGATGGCCGATATCTTAAATCCTAAGTACATCTTTACCCGTATTAATCCCCTCACCGGCAGATGATCAATTCTGTATCTCCTGCGAAGTGCCGAGGGGATGCCTTCTATCCCAGCTCGTTTTCGGGCCAGCTCTTGATACTTTGAGGTTCCCATCTGGGCGATCAGTCGCAAGCGGTGTAAGGTTTTCTCGGATACTTTAAAGAGGTAACTCTTCTTCTGTTTTTTGACCAAGCAATCTTTACGGAAAGGACAGCGACTGCAGTATTTTTTGTCAAAGTGTGCTTGATAGGATCCTTTCTTAAAGGTACTGTCTATCGGCTTTTGACCGGAGGGACATTTCTTGACCAGATGTTCTTTTTCGTCTATCTCAAATTGAGCAGCAGGGCTATGTTTACCTCCCCCTACTAAGTTCGTAGGGACCATCTTGATGCCTCTGGCTTTAGCTTTTTGGTCTAGGTCTTCAGAGTAATAAGCACCATCAACCAGGGCGGTAGTACCTTTAGCGAATCTTTTAAGGGCATCTTCCGCGAATTTCTGATCACTGTAGGTATTCTGCTGCAAGTCATAGCCTTCTATCATCCGATTCTGATCATCAAACTTCTCCATGAGATTGGCGGTATAACCGATGTGTTTCTGCTTCCCCTTTTTGCGGTAGGTGGCATCCGGGTCAGTCGGGTTTTGTAAAGAGTGAGGAGCTATCTCAAGCGAAGGTTTTATCCTGCCTTTTCTGGTTTGTTCTTTTAACAACCGGCTAAGGAGTTTAAACTCTTCGGTATGACTAATCTCTTGATCTTTTCTATATAGCGAATAGAGCTTTAAACCATCTTTGAGTACTTTTTTGATTTTACTATTTAAATCTTTATCTCTTGCGCGGTAGATGGTATCCTGATAGTGGCCTTCTTCCAGGTAGGGTTTAAACCTTTCCGGCAGTATACTTTGATCGATGACCTTGATGAATCTGAAAACGGTAGAATAAATAATCTCCAGGCGGGATAATTTCCGACAGGAGGAGCTGATCATCAGAGAATCCATGCGGAGGGTCTTACCATCAATTTTAAGGAGTTTAGAGAAAGATTGAGCCTGTGCCTCGATCTCTTGTTGGATCAGGTCAGTGCCGTGTTCCTGGTTGTATCGGTAGACCGCAGCCCGAAAGTTGGTCAGGCTGTTTTTGGAGACCGGCTGTTCGGCAAAGCTGGTGGTATGCAGGGCATATTGGTACCGGATATCAAACATGAGAGAATCAAGGGCTTCTTCATCTGACTGGCCAAAGATCTCCCTTAGGATGAGCAGTCCGAAATAGACATTGACCGGATTATTGGGCCGGGAGGCCGGATTATCACTATAAAGTACGCTAAAACGATCTTCCTCGATGTAAGGGAATATCTTTTGACTGAAGGCCTCAGCCCAGGAATCCTTAAGATGTTTCCTCTTTCTTTCGGTCAGGGATAACAGGGGATCATGAATGGCCATTTGTTGGGTGTTATTGGGCTTATAGGACATAGGCAGCCTCCTTGTTGATGGTTATTTTTGATGATTCATTATACCATAAAAGACCAATAAAATAAAGGGTTTTAGCCATTTTTGTCCGTTAAGTTTTCAAGGTGCTATGAGTAAAATAAGTTAAGTAAGTTGCTTAGCAATAGCTGTTGCTATTGGGTATCATTTGTACTATTTTCGAAATAGGGATACCTCAGGTACTTTTTGGGTTGTAATCATAATATAATTATTTTGTATTATTTATAATACCACATTCATTTAAAAAATCCTTCTTTTTAGAAAATAATTTTAAAATGTATCGTTATTTTGAGTAATTTTAATTTCCCTTAATAATCTATCATCCGGACATAATCCCATCGATTTTAATCTACCCCAGCCACCCTAATTAACCCACCTCAACCACTTCGGCTAATCTATTTTACCACGACCGCCCGCCGAGAGCTTTTTTTGCTAAGGAGTGTAATTGAAAGCCTCTACATACATAACAAGACTCTATCGGACATTCTAAAAAGAAATATATGAAGGTTTATCTTATCCGATAAAGCTTTGTTATGTATAGCAAAAAAAGCATTATATTTTTAACCAGCTAAAAGCTTTTTTAGCCTGGTTAAAAATATAAAGGCGGGCTAAATGAGATACTTTTTATCGCAGGGCTAAACTTCTATTCCTAATCATCGCATGACTTCCCCTCTATTCCTGATCATTGTTCTTCTACGTTTTAATATTTTTTAGTAGTATAAAAAATACTAAAACTATCCTAAGAGCTTATA
>Ga0172363_10002945_pt1 | contig 13759 bp, 9 predicted proteins | sample LakKivs2_kivu2a2_FD_114541 | JGI IMG/M metagenome (GOLD analysis project Ga0172363, IMG submission 114541) | Sediment microbial communities from Lake Kivu, Rwanda - Sediment s2_kivu2a2 | ecosystem: Environmental > Aquatic > Freshwater > Lake > Sediment | place: Rwanda: Western Province, Lake... | reverse complement strand
TACGAGGCGCTCGCCGAGGTGAGATACGCCTGCCCCAACGGCGTCATGGACCTTGACGACGTTCCCGACGACCCGCGTTTCTCTTCTCAGTATCACTACGCGAAGCTCGGCGCGCCCTTTGCCTGGGGCGTCGCCAAGGGCGACACGAGCGTCACCAACCTCGTGCTCGACGACGGCCTTGACTGGGAACACCCGGACATCCAGGCCAACGTCTGGATCAACCATCCCGAAGACATCAACGGCAACGGCCGCTTCGACCCGTCCCCGCCGCCGGGCGGCGACCTTGACGGCATTGATCAGGACGGCAACGGCTACGCCGACGACGTCATCGGCTTCGACTTCTGGTACGGCCAGGCCAACCCGGCGCCCAACACCGGCGACGACCACGGCACCCATACCTGGGGCATCGTCAACGCGGTAACGAACAATGCCGAAGGCGTGGCCGGCACGACCTGGAACACACGCTCGCTCGCGGTCTGCTGCGGCGGCGGCGGTTACGTCAACATCTACGCGGCCATCTCCTCGATTTACTACGCGGTGCCCCAGGGCATCTGGTCGCTCTCGATGAGCTTCGGCTCCTCCTCGCCCTACCAGCCGATGCGCGACGCCTGCCAGTACGCCTGGGACTCAGGCGTCATCGAATTCGGTTCCGCGGGCAACGACGGCTCGGAAGTCGTCCGCTACCCGGCCTGCTACGAGGGCGTCGAGAACGTCGCGGCGTCCGGCCCGCAGGACACAAGGACTTCCTGGTCCAACTACGGCACCTGGGTTGACATCACCGCTCCGGGCTCCGGCATCTACACCACCATCCAGCGCATCCACGGCTCGTACGGCTCGATGGACGGCACCTCGATGTCCTGCCCCTTGGCCTCGGGCGTCGCCTGCTGGATGAAGTCGTTCGACAACTCGATGAGCAACGTCGCCTGCACCGCCCGGATGCACGCCGCCGCGGACTCGATGCCTGACCCGCTCTTCCCCGAGGGCAAACTGGGCGCGGGCCGGGTCTCGATGGCCAACGTCATCCTGCCGCTCTACTACTGCGACCTGCGGATGTCGGCATGGCGCTTCAACGACGCCGCGGGCAACAACAACGGCCGGCCTGACCCGGGCGAAACCGCGGCCCTGATAGTCACCTACGCCAACACCGCGGGCTGGCGTGACGCCTCGAGCGTCAACGCGGTCCTGACCTGCGCTCAGGGCTCGGTCCAGATTGTCAAGGGCACGGCGACCTTCCCGAACATCCCGGCGGGCGGCTCGGGTAACTGCTCGGCCGATTCGTTCGTCATCTCGATTCCGCCCGACAACCCGCCCCAGCAGCTACAGTTTTTCCTGACCGTGGACGCGGACCCGGACCCGGCCTACCCGGATACGAGCCTCGCCACCACCTCGGGCGAACCGCGCGTCCTGATTGTTGACGACGACCTCGGCCAGAACTACGAGCGCTGGTACACCTCGGCCTGCGACTCAAACGGCATCCTCTATCACACCTACTCGGTGCAGGCCTCCGGCTCGCCCTCGTCCGACACCCTGCGCCACTACCCCATCGTCATCTGGTTCACCGGCGACGACTCGCTGACCACCCTCACCTCCACCGACGAAACCAACCTGACGAGCTTCCTCACCAACGGCGGCAAGCTCATCATCTCCGGCCAGAACATCGCGCAGGACATCTCCTCGGACCCGTTCCTCGCCGACTACTTGCACGCCCAGTTCATTGACCCGTCCACCAGGAAGCCGTACATGGTCGGCCTGCCCGGGGACCCGATTACCCAGGAAGATACGATGGTCGCGGGCGGCGGCGGCGGCGCGAACAACGGCACGAACCTCGACGGCGTCAAGCCGCTGGGCGGCGCCACCGGCTGCGCCTTCTACAAGGACTACGCCGACACTTCGGTCCAGGCCCTCATCAAGTACAAGGACGGCTACGCGGTGGTGTACTTCGCGGCGCCCTTCGAGGCGATTGACCACGCCACCTCGCGCTACCTGCAGAAGTGGACGCTCATCAAGCGCATCTTCGACTGGTTCGGTGAGCGCGTGCCGGGCGTCGAAGAAAGGCCGCCGGTTACCGCCAATCCCCGGCCCTATGTCCTCAGCGTGAGCCCGAACCCGTTCTCGAAGAACTGCCGGGTCCAGTTCATCGCGCCGGTTTCCGGTGCTGTCGAACTGCGCACCTACGCGACCAACGGCCGGCTCGTCTCAAGCCAGACGAAACAGGTCACGCTCGGCGAGCGGGCGTTCTTCGAACTCGACGGCTCGGGACTGAGCAACGGGACGTATCTTGTGCAACTGGTGACATCGGACGGCATCTTCGCCCAGAAGGCCGCGGTCCTGCGCTAGTCGTACTGCAACCAATCGCGGGGCGGGTTCATCCCGCCTCGCTTCTCTTTTGTGCCCTTGGCAACTACCCGAAGCGGAACACAATCCTGCTCGACGTCACATCACCATCGCTGTCTCTGTGCATTGGTTTACTATCACTTTCCGTGGAGTTCTGCGAGCATCGTCGCGGTCTTCTTCCAGATGAGCTTGAGACGAGCATCCAGGAAGTCCTCATAGTTGTCGAAAGCCCACAAACGAGGGCTGGACGGAATCATGTGGCGTTCGAAGATGTCATGGTCCCTGCTGACGTAGTCCTTGAAGTAGTCCTCCGGCGGAGTATCACCTATCTCCGAGTTGATAGATGGGTCGATGAAAGTGAGGTTCCCCAGGCAGTTTATGTATTCATCACGAGTCTCGCCCATGCCCTTCAAGTATTCGCGAGGGAAGATGTGGTGTATCGCGGCATCCTCGCTCCGAACAGGCTTGCCAGCCCAATCTGTCGCCTGGTTGCGATGAAGCAGCACATCAAGCAGCATCAGATACTCCTTGCCAGTGCGGCCGCGAAGAACGTTGTACCGCGTTTCGACTACATCGGCTCGGTCAATCACGTTGACATGGGGCGAGCGGTGCGTCAATGCCCGCAGCAGGGCGGTGAGAGGGAATGCACTTGCCGATTCCCGGACTATCTCAAGGTCGTCGTCTATCTTATAGTTGGGCGACGACGAATACGCGCCATTGTATGACGCTACGAGAAACCAGTAGAACATGGCGTCTCTGTCTTTCTTGGGTATCGAGTCAGGACTGCCAACCCCTCGATGATATGCGTAGTCGAACAGCGGCAAGAGCGTGTTCTGGGAAGGGACGAACTGCGTTGAGGCGATACCAAGCTCTCTGCCGAGCATCAGCAACACCGCTCGCACCGCTGCGCCGGCCCGGTCGAGGATCTCGCCAATCGCCTTCGTGTCGCCCGAGTAGCGCTCACGCATGTCGTGTATCGAGCGTCGGAAGGACTGAACCTTAGTGATCGAGTTCTGGTTCATGCCCATTCTGGAGAATATGAACCTGACAAGCGGTTCAAGGTCGAGTTCGAACCCTTCGGAGAACTCCTCGTGCATTGCTATGACCCGGTCCTTTTCCTTCTTCGGGAATGCTGCAGCAAAGAACGAGAGGAACATCTCCAGGTTGCCGATCTTGACGCCGGCGGAATTAACCCTGGTGAAGATCTCCGCAATCTTCTCGTAGGCACTCTCGTCGTCGGCGGAGTCCGTCTTTAGTATGTACATCGGCAACTGGTAGTTGACAATCTTCTGGCCGACGTTCTTGATAACCTGACTAAAGACAGCGGGATACTCCTGCTTTAGCCGAGATAGACTATCCGGATCGGCGGCGGCCGCCTTGACGATAAGCGACACGTTTATGCCCTTTTTCTCACTCATGTACAGCTTGCCGGTCTCGGGTACGTACGATATGGCTGAGGTCCTGATCTTCTTGTTGCCGCGCTCTATTTCCCAGTTGTTCATCAGGAGCGACAGGGCAGTCAAGCGCTGCTGTCCATCCAGTACGTAGCGCAGATTTCGTCCGTTGCCGGCGCCAACGAGCGGAGCACTGGGGAATGAAGTGGTAGGCTCCCAGATAATGATGGCGCCTACAGGGTATCCGCTCAAGATGGAGTCCAGCAGATCTCTAACATCCGCCGCATCCCATACGAACTGCCGTTGAATAGTAGGGATTTGCAGCGTCTCTGCTTCTTCGTTCCAGAACTGACTGAGTGATACAATGTGCGGCTTTATGGACTCTATCCTCATCTTATCCTCCAGGCACCTTGATGGGAAGGCTACCCACGTTTTCTGCTCCTGATTCGGCGGCGCATGTCAGAGCGAGCAGAGCCAGTGGCACAGGGACGATAGCTGGTCATCGTTGGTGAGATTTGCGGCGTTGGTCAGTGTCCCGGCCTCAAGCATTGCCCAGATCTCGGCGGCCATGCTTTTCTCGATGGCCGCACCCACAAAGAACGTTGCCGGACCGAGATGCTTGGCGTCGAATGCCTCGGTGATGCGCTTGAGCGCAGTACGAGCCGTCTTCCAGTGTTCGTCTGCACCGGCCGGGTCAATGCCGCCTTTCAACTCACCGAGAGCCACAAACTGGTCAGGGTTCCGCAACGCTACATTCGCGCCCCCGGGGTCGCAGCGGAACAGGCACACGTCCACATTCTTGCCGACAAGCGGCACGGTGCGGTTGAAGACCAGTGTTCGGGCGCCTCCTTTGGAGCGCCAGCCCAGGCCCCGCATGCCCGCAGGCTTCTGCGCCTGGCTGGCCGAGCCGTAGTCCCACGTTCCCTGTGCATCTTGACAGGTGAACTGCGATTCCTGGATGGCGAGAACTGACAGTATGGCTGAGGTGACGCGCTGCGCTGCCACCTCGCCGGCAAGGTTCCGCATCGAGCCGCCCAGAGCGTCGCCCCTCGTGAGTAGAAACCGGTAAACCAGCTCTTCGACGAAGCGAATCCCGGCAGGACGCAGGAACCGCTCTATGAGTTCGCCGATTGCCTTGGTCTTGTCATCGTCGGTAAGATGGCCCTTGGCCTTGTCAGACAGACCGGCGGCGGTCAGAAGTGCGGGCCGGATGTCCGAGATGGCGAGCAGGTCCTCGGCCCTCTTTGCCTTGGCAGCCTGTACTTTCAAGGCGCGGGCCTGCTCGACAAACGGCGTGGCACGCCTGTTTTTCTCTAACGCCAGTGCGACGAACCCGGCCCGGGTGGCCTCGTAGGGTGTCTCAAGGTCCTCAGCGCGAGACAGATGTTCAAGATATGGCTTCGCTCTGGCTGTCAACGCTTCCTCCACACGTACACGCACTTTCTCAACTGCTCCCGGCCGTGCCTGCCCATCTGCTGGCTGCTGTTGCCCTTTCCGTTGGGCAGCACCATGATGCTCTGTGCGTCGAAGCCCAGCCGCTCTGCAAGGCTGGACAGTATGAGGTCAACTGAGATGCTGGCTCCGGCATACCGGACGTTGTCATTGACCATGCACATCGGTGCGCCGGTCTTGAGTACGCGGCCGCATTCCCAGACGACGCAGGCCATCTCGTAGAAGTACCCTCTGACCATGCGCGGAATGCCATTGTTATTGAGCCGACGTGCGGCCTTTTGTTCATCAAGATAGGCCAGGATCGCCTGCAACAATTCGAGTTGGTCTGCTGCCGCGATTGGCGTCTTCCAGCGTGGGTTGATTGCGAGCAGGTCCTTGGCACGGTTCTCCACTGTACAGGTCAGCATCGCCTGCCTGAGCGAAGAAAGCTTGGTCTCGTCCACGCCCAACAAGGCCAGTTCCAGCGCGTAAGTTCGCGTGTAGTCGTACCGATTGCAGTAGGGCGGCGAAGTCACTATGCCTGAGTATCGGCCCGACTTCAACTTGGGCAGGATGTCGAGGCAGGACCCCTCATGCAGTTCTACGCTACCTGTGCTCGGCGGTGCGGCGAACAGGTCGTCCGGCAACCTGTGAACAGAGACATCGCTGAGGATATCCTCAAGCTTGAGGATGATGGTCTCATCAAAATCGCCAATCGCGCCTTTGTTGAATGTACGTTGGCCCTGACGCCTGCCGGAGCGATAGTCCCAACGCAGGTACTGACCGTCCTTTCGCGTGTAGCTGACAGACTCGAGTACCGAGAACAAGGCCAGTCTGAGGGCGGCCTGCACCCGCGCATTCTCATCCGCCAGTGCCGCCAGATAGCCCGCAATGGCCTTCTTGGTCTCGGGAGGGTAGGCCCCGGCAGTGATTCTGAGTTCTGGAAGCGGGGTGCTCGCGTTCGCGGTCCGCCAAGGCCTGGCTGCAACCCATCTCTTGATGCTGAGTTCGTCGTCCGCCGTCAGTTCGCGCTCGGCGACTAGCCGGTCCTGAATCACCTCCCGACCTACCGGCAGCACCTCAATGCCCTCGGCGTCGAGTCCGCGGCCGGAGGCGGCAAAAAGGGTCGTGCCCGCACCCGCAAACGGGTCAAGAACGGTTCCCGATGTGACGCCGTAGCGACTCATGAGGATGTCCACAAGCGCAGCAGAAAAACCCTCCTTGAACTTGTACCAACGGTATGAGGGCCGCTGTTTATTAGCCTGGAAGCTGACCAGTTGTCTGGTCAGGAATCGCTCGACGGTCAGCCGTGTCTTGAATCGCTCCGTCTCGGCTTGGTCCAGCGTCGCGATCCGCTCAAGCGGTTCCGCGGCTATCTGCACCGGCAGCGGCGCAACGTTCACGGCATCGCGCACCACAGGCGGTCTGGACTTTGGCAGGCGATAGACGCGGCTGGATTCCTTGCCGTGAACTTTACCCACGCCCATCGCTCCAGGGCTGGCGTTTGGTGTCGGCCACGCGTCGGTCGAGGCTATCAAGGAGCTTCACAGGGGCTATCGTATTACACGGACTCAGATTGTCAAGCTGACAGTGGCACGGTTGGCGACCCCGATGGTCACTCAGAGAGCCACGGAGGAGGCCACTCTGGAGGCTACTCCGATAGCCACTCCCGTCGCCACTCCGGAGGCCACGCGGGAAGCCATCCGAACTGCCGCTCTCGCCGCCACTCTCATCGTCACCGGGGAGGCCACGGCCGCCGCTACTCCGGTCGCCACCCGGACTGCCACGGTCAGAGCTACCCGGATTGCTGCCCAGAAAGCTGCCCGGACTGCCACTCAGATAGCCACCCGGAGAGCCGCCGAGGGAGCATCCCCGGAGATACTCCGTCCCCCCTCTTGGAGGTCGAAAAAGCGGCGGATTGGCCGGTTTTGGGCCTGAAAATGCACAATTTCGCCACCTCTTGGGGTGTTTTGGGCCTCCAAAATGGTCGAAAAGCGACCGATATTACTACCATGGTAATCGGGAACCGCCGGTGGCAACTGAAGTTAGGTGCTCTCGGACGACAGGAGGGGGAGTTACTCCGTACTTGACAACTCTGTGAAAAGAGGCCGGGGCAAGGCGGTCAAGCGGCAGGCAAGGGAGAGCTATCGCGGAGTCAGCGGCCGGCGGCGAGGCGGGTCGCGAGGAACTCAGGCAGGCCCGCGGCGCGAATCCGGGTCTGGACCGCGGGGATGTCGTATTCGACCCGGAAGAAGGTCATCTTCCGGCCGCGGGTGTCGAACAGAAGACAGCAGGCGCGCGGGTCGCCGTCGCGCGGCTGGCCCACGCTCCCGGCATTGACCAGGTACTTCTGGTCCGGCTTGAGGTCGAAGCTCGCATGTGGCAGCAGGTGGACCGTGTCGCCGTTGCGGCGTTCGACCGCAAAGGGGTAGTGCGAATGGCCGACGATGCAGCAGCTCTCGGCAAAGTACCCCATCTCCTCCGCGGCCTCGCGCACCGAGAAGATGTACTCCCAGTTCTCCGGTGCCGAAGGCGAGCCGTGGACCAGCGTGAAGTTCCCGACCCGCTCGACCAGCGGCAGGGAATCGAGAAAGGCGAAATCGTCCTCTTTGAGCTGCTTCCGGGTCCAGACAATCGCCGCCTGGGCCGCGCGGTTGAACGAGCTGACCGGCGTCTGGCCCAGCACACCGTAGTCGTGGTTGCCCGCCACGACGGTCATCTTGAGTTGCCTGAGCCGCTTGATGCACGCCCCGGGGTCAGGGCCGTACCCGACCAGGTCCCCGCAGCAGAAGTATTCGTCCGCGCCTTGCTCTTTCAGGAGCGCCAGCACCGCGTCGAGCGCGGTCAGGTTCGAATGGACGTCGGAGAAGATGCCGAGCTTCATTCGGTCCGGTTCAGTTCCTTGTACACCGCGTCGAGCACGCCGTTGACGAACCGGCCCGAGTCGTCGTCGCCGTACTTGCGCGCGATATCCACCGCCTCGTTGATGGAGACCTTGGCCGGCACGTCGCCGAAGTACATCATCTCGGTGCTGGCCAGCCTGAGTATCGCCCGGTCAAGGTAGCGCAGCCGTTCGACCCGCCACTTGCGCAGGTGCGTGGCCAGCATCTTATCCACCTCGGCCGAATGGTCGAGCACCGCCTGCACCAGCCGGCGCAGGTAGTTCTCGGCCTCCTCGGATGGATTCTTGCGGTTGAGGATTTCCTCAATGGTGTCTTCGGGCTCGTGCTTGACCAGGTCGAGCCGATAGAGAACCTCGAGCGCGGCTTCGCGCGCTATCCGGCGCTGAGTCACCGAAGGCTACTTGACGAGCGGCCCGAGGTTGGCCATCTCGATGGCCGACAGCGCCGCGGTCCAGCCCTTGTTCCCGGCCTTGGCCCCGGCCCGCTCCAGCGCCTGCTCGAGCGTATCGGCGGTAATCACGCCGAAAGTTGTCGGGACGCCGGTGTCGAGGTACACCCGGGCCAGGCCCTTGGATACTTCGGCATTGATGTATTCGGCATGGGGCGTGTCCCCGCGGATGACCGCGCCCAGGCCGACCACCGCGTCGTACTTGCCGGTGCCGGCCGCGCGCTTGGCGACCGGGGGCAGCTCGTACGCGCCCGCGACCCAGTACACGTCCGCGGCCTGCGCGCCGTGCCGCTCCAGACAGTCGAGCGCGCCGCCCAGAAGTTGCCGGCTGATAAGCTCGTTGAACCGCGACACCACGAGAGCGAACTTCTTGCCCGTGGCGTCGAGCTTGCCCTGAAACTCACGCTTTTCCATCGCTCACTCCTTTTTCGATTTCTCCCAAGAGGTGACCGAGCCGGTCGCGCTTGGTCACCAGGTACTTGACGTTCCGGTGCGTCGGCCGGGCGATAATCGGCACCCGCTCGACGATTTCCAGCCCGAAGCCGCGCAGTCCGACCACCTTGCGCGGGTTGTTGGTCAACAGCCTGATGCTCGACAGCCCCAGGTCGGACAGTATCTGCGCGCCGATGCCGTAGTCGCGCAGGTCCGGCTCGAACCCGAGCGCCAGGTTCGCGTCAACGGTGTCGAGACCTGAGTCCTGGAGCGCGTAGGCCCGGAGCTTGTTGGCGATGCCGATGCCCCGGCCCTCCTGCCGCATGTATAGGAGCACCCCGCGGCCTTCTTTGGCAATCAACTGCAGCGCCCGGGCCAGTTGCTGGCCGCAGTCGCAGCGCAGCGAGTGCAGCACGTCGCCGGTCAGGCACTGCGAGTGCACCCGGACCAGCACCCGTTCCTTGCCCTTGACGTCGCCTTTGACAAGTGCTAAGTGCGCGTAGGGTTCGACCGCGTCCTCGTAGACGATGACCCGGAAGTCGCCGAACTCGGTCGGCAGCACCGTCTCGACCACCCGGCGCACCAGGTTCTCGCACTTCCGGCGGTAGGCAATCAGGTTCTTGATGGTGACGATCGGCAGCCCGAACCTCCCACACAGCTCCAAGAGCTCCGGCAGCCGGGCCATCCTGCCGTCATCGGCCATCACTTCGCACAGCACGCCGACCGGCCGGAGGCCCGCGAGCCGGCACAGGTCAACGACCGCTTCGGTGTGGCCGGCACGGACCAGCACCCCGCCGTCTTTGGCGACAATCGGGAAAATGTGCCCGGGCCGGGCCAGGTCCTCCGGCCGCGCGCCCGGGTCGGCCAATGTCCTGATGGTCGCGGCCCGGTCCGCGGCCGAAATCCCGGTGGTCGTGCCCTTGACCGCGTCAACCGATACGGTAAACGCGGTGCCGTGCAGCGCGGTGTTGTCCTGGGTCTGGGCCGCAAGCCCCAGCGCCTGGGCCCGCTCCTGCCGCAGCGGCACGCAGACCAGGCCCCGGCCGTGCCGGGCCAGGAAATTGACCTTGTCCGCGGTCACCTTCTCGGCCGCGAACACCAGGTCGCCTTCGTTCTCCCTGGCCTCGTCGTCCACGACCACGATGATGCGGCCGCGCGCCAGCTCGGCCACCGCCTGCTCGATTGCGCTGAACGGTTTCTTGGAGCGGAGACTAGCTGAGCTTCGCGCCGAGCGCCTTCCGATACCAGCGATTGTAGAACTCCTTGTACTCGGCCCGGGCGACGACCTTCTTCCACCAGTGCTCGTTGGTCTCATACCAGCCCAGCGTCTGTTCAAGCCCCGAAGCAAACCCGGTCCGCGCCTTCCAGCCCAGTTCCTTCTCGGATTTGTTCGTATCGCACACCAGCCGTTCGACGTGGCCGGGCCGGTCCGCGATGTGCCGAATCAGCGAGCGCGGCTTGCCCAGGTAGTCGAGTATCGCATTGGCGATGTCGAGCGAGCTCTTCTCCTCGCCCGAGCCGGCGTTGAACACCCGGCCGTTGACCTTCTTCAGTCCGGTCCTGAGCACCAGCTCGATGAACCGGCACAGGTCCGGCACATAAGTCCAGTCGCGGGTATTGTTGCCCGAGCCGTAGATGAGCAGCGGCTTGTCCTGGCGCGCCTGGGTGTAGAAGAACGGAATCACCTTCTCCGGGTACTGGTTCGGTCCGTACTGGTTGAACGGCCGGAGAATCGTCACCGGCAGGCCGTAGGTGTAGTGGTACGCCATACACAGCCGGTCCGCGCCGGCCTTGGTCGCCGCGTACGGGCTCCTGGGGTCGAGCGGATGCTCCTCGGTCATCGGCACGCTCTTCGCCGTGCCATAGACCTCGCAGGTTGAGATGTGCACGAACCGGTCCACCGGGTTGCGCCGGAACTCCTCCAGCAGCACGTACGTGCCCAGGTAGTCGGTCTGGACGAACGACTCGACGTCGCCTATCGAACGGTCAATGTGCGACTCGGCCACGAAGTTCACCACCGCGTCGCAGCCGGACAGCGCCTTGCGCACCGCTTCCCGGTTCCTGATGTCCGCCTTCACGAACTCGAACCTCGAGTCGCGCCAGAACCGGTCCGGGAAATTCGCCAGGTTGCCGGAGTAGGTCAGCTTGTCCAGCACCCGTACGCTCCAGCCGGACTTGACCATCAACCTGCGCACGAAATTGGAGCCGATGAACCCGGCTCCGCCGGTCACCAACACCTTCATCGCCATATCACGCTCCCTGAATAAAGCCCAGGCCCAAGCTCAAGCACAAGCTCGGAACTCCGGGTGTTCTGTATTCTGCACTTTGCACTTTGACTTGCGTCCGCCATCGCATCACCCTTCTTTCAACCGCCAGTTGTAGGGAATCTCCGGGTCATTCGGCGGCCGGCGGAACTCGTCCGGCCGGTCGTGGTCATACGGCTCGGTCGGGCAGTTGACCATATAGGCCGGCCCGTTGCCGATGCCCTTCATCCCGTGGACCACACCCGGCGGAATCTGCAAAAGAACCGGGTTCTGCTCGCCCATGAAGAACTCCTGCACCTCCCCGCGGCTCGCCGAATCCGGCCTTGGGTCATAGAGCACCACCTTCGCCATGCCCTTGATGATACAGAAGTTGTCGGTCTGGACCTTGTGAAAGTGCCAGCCTTTGACGATGCCGGGGTACACGGTCGAAAGATACACCTGGCCGAACTTGGAGAACAGCTCCTCGTCGGCCCGCAGAAGCTCCATGACCATGCCGCGTTCGTCGGGAATCATCTTCAGTTTCTTGACTTTCACACCCGAAATCATAACAGCTACATTACCCGCAACCTGCGCCAAAGTCAATATCTGCGGCCGGAGGCATTGACCGGGCCGGCCGTGGGCCTAGAATCAGACTGGTCGAACGCAAAGGAGCGCCATGAGAACTATCATCCTGATTGCCGTTCTTCTTGCTGGAAGCGTCCTCGCCGTTACCCCGGAGAATGCCATCATCGTCGTCATTGACGGAATGCGCGACGACGATGGGTTCGGCGCCGGCCCCGCCAACCTGCCCCGCATCTGGAACGACTTGAAGCCCCAGGGCACCTACTATTCGCGGTTCTGGGACCGGGGCTGGACCGCCACGACCGGCGGTCACACGACCATTCTGTCCGGCGTGTACCAGATAATCAGGAACAACGGCTCGAACGAAGCGGACGTCCGCTCCTTTGACCCGCTGATGCCTGAGTACTTCCGCAGCCAGTTCGGCGCGCCTGAGTCGTCATGCGGCGTGGTCATCGGCAAGTGGGGCAACGTCGGCGCTATCGCGGACTTCGGCCTTGAACCGGCCTATGGCGAGCCGGTCAAAGGGTTCGTACTGGGCTCGGACCTGACCCACGACGACACGCTCTCGGTCGCGCTTCTGCACCGCTCGATGGATTCGCTCCACCCGCGGCTCGTGCTCATCAACATGGGCGACGTGGACGCCAAAGGCCATCTTGGAGTCTATGCCGACTACCTTCAGTCTATCCGGGTCGCGGACTCGCTCGTCGCCGGCATCTGGAACCACATCCAGGCGGTCCCGCCCTACTCGGATACGTTCTTCCGTAACCGGACCGCATTGATAGTCACTTCTGACCACGGCCGCCACGACGACGCGCACGGCAGTTTCCCCGGGCACGGCAACTGGGACCACGGCTCGCGCCACGTCGGGTTCCTGGCGCTCGGACCCGGCATTGCCGCCAACCGGGTCATCACCTCACCGCGCGAGCAGATTGACATTGTGCCGACCGTCGGCAGCCTGCTCGGGTTCGCGACGCCCTTTGCCGAGGGTTCGGTGATGACCGAGATGCTCGCGGACGGGCTCTGCGCCCGGACCGCCGAGCCCGGCGTGCCGGTCCTCGACGCGGCGAACCTGAGCAATACTGCCGGCTTCTCGCGCGACCCGGACATCGCCGCGGACCGGTACGGCAACCTCTACTGCGTCTGGTCGGACAAGACGCCGCAGACGTGGACCGTCCAGTTCCGCAAGTCCACCGACGCGGGCGCAAGCTGGTCCGCGCCGGCCCGGCTGTTCAGCTTCCCTGAGCAGGAAAGCGTCGCCTGGTATGCCCGGGTGGCCGCGGACGACAGCCTCGCGGTGTCGGCCATGAGCTGGAACCGGCACGCGAACTACATTGCCTCCCTGCCCGGCGGGCGCTGGGACACGACCTTCGTCTGGTATCCGCACCTGGCGACGAGCACAGACCAGGGCGCGACCTGGAGCCACGCGTCTTTCCTCGACTCAAGCATGGGCTCGTATTACGCGCCGGTCGCGGTCCGCAACGGCCGGTACTCGCTAGCGTGGTGGGCGGTCGGCCAGTTCGGCACCGAGGTCCCGGGCAACGGCCTGCACTTCGCCGCGCGCGCCGCGTCTTCGCCCTGGCCGGCCTTCACCCAGGCGCTGGGCAACCAGCACAGCCACATCGCCCTGACGGACGACGGCACCAACCTGCACATGGCCTCGTCCGCGTGGCAGGACCAGGACAACGACATCTCCTATGCCATTTCGACCAACGCCGGTGCGACCTGGACCAGGACCTGGGTTTGCCGCGACCTTTCGCCGGTCGCAGCCTACGACTACGACCCCGAACTGGTCGTTGATGCGGCCGGCACGGTCCACCTGTTCTGGGCCCGCAAAGAGAACGCCGGCGGGACCTGGCAACTGCTCTACGGCCGCCGTGACCCGGGCACCGGACTCTGGGACACGACCCGGCTGACCAATAGCTCCAAGGGCGCGTGGCAGCCGCACGCGGCAATCAAAGGCGACACCATCATGCTCGTCTGGCTCGACTATGC
>Ga0172363_10002942_pt1 | contig 13766 bp, 13 predicted proteins | sample LakKivs2_kivu2a2_FD_114541 | JGI IMG/M metagenome (GOLD analysis project Ga0172363, IMG submission 114541) | Sediment microbial communities from Lake Kivu, Rwanda - Sediment s2_kivu2a2 | ecosystem: Environmental > Aquatic > Freshwater > Lake > Sediment | place: Rwanda: Western Province, Lake... | reverse complement strand
TACATCGTGCTCGACTACCGGCAGCCCATCGGGCTGTGGGAGACGCTGTTTGGACTATTGCGGGCCGATCGCCTGGTCGGGGCGACCGGCAAAGCCAGAGGTTGGTTCCGCCGCGCGCCGCGCCCGATCTTTGAACTGCGTGAGTTGGAATTGGAAGATGGCCAGGTCATCAAGACCTACGTCTACCCGCTGGGCGAGTTTGCCAACTATGCCACCCTGGCGTTGGGCGTGCTGGTGCTGATAATGCAGGCGCTGGCATTTGTGATGTAGGCATAAATACCGCGAAGGAGGGTATGATGCTCAAAGCACACTGGCACGGATACGAGATAGACTCATCAGAGGCCGCCTACGAAGTTCAGGTGCCCCAGCCCGAGCAACTGGGCACACTCGTGCGAGGGTTGCTCACCTCCGGCTACTTTGTTCGCTCCCACTACCTGCTGTTCGAGGAACCGCTGGTCCGGCTGCGCGACTTTATTCGCGCCCACGGTGACGTGGAGGAAAAACTGACGGCCCAGGCGCTGGAACACCTGGAGAAACAGATCGCCAGGTTCGGCCCTACCAGTTACAAAGCCAGCCGCATCGGCGTGCGGGCCATCGAGCCGATCCTCAACTACGTGGGTGCTCACCGGCAGGAACTCCTGGAAGCCGGGACTTTCCGCTTCGAACTGACCGAGGAGCAGGAGCAGATGCGGGCAGATTACGACTTTGAGGAGTTCGAGCCCGGCAACCTGGTGGAGGAAGGGGGCTATTATTCCGAGTCCGAGATTCCCTTCTACGGCGTCGTCCTCTTCCTGGGTTGTGCCCTGGTGCCAGCAAAGGAACTTGCCCCTGCCGAGCAAAAGCGGGCCTACAACCTCGTCCACGAGTCGTACAAAGAGGTCGGCCTGCTGGAGGAGATGGCCAGTTGGGGGGACTTTCGGGACAGCGGGCCGCGCGACTATGTGGCAGAGGACATCAATCGCCAACAGGAGGTCACGCTGCGGGTGCGCCTCAATCCAGACGCCACTTTCGTCGTCACCGGCCGCTGGAGGGACGATGGCCAGTTCATCTATCCCTACTACGACTACCTGCTGGGGCTGGCAGCGAAGAAGAGCGGGCTGAAGCTCGAAACCCATTCCATTTATTGATGGCTGCCCTATCACCCCATACCGTCATCCGGCCTGAACCGGGGGGCGCGTTGCTGTTTCAGCAGGAAACGGCCGAAACGGCGCTGCTGGACCTGGAAGGGCTGGACGCGCTCTACTTTCTGCTCAAAGGCCGGCTGCGCGACTACCCGCCGTTCTTCGTCGCCTACCTGCGCGAACACCGCTTCGTGGTGGCAGGTCCGCCTGACGGCTCCCTGGAGCGAGTGGCCGCGGTGCGTGAGGCTGCCCCTGCGACGGCGGCTCCACTCCGCGCGCTGGCCGCCCCGGAGACGATTCACTTTTCCGTCACCGGCCGCTGCGACCAGGCGTGTGCCGGGTGCTTCTATTCGGCCCGCCCGGGCTCAACCGTCACACCGACCGATGCGCCCTTCGAACTGTTCGAACGGGTCGTCCGTCAGGCGGCGGAGGCCCGCGTGTTCCAGATCGCCCTGGGCGGCGGTGAACCACTGCTGCACCCGCGCCTCGTCGAAATGGTGCGCCTGGCCCGCCGGAGCGGCCTCGTCCCCAACCTCACGACCAACGGCAACCTCCTGACGGTCGAGGCGGCGGCCGCGTTGCGGGAGGCCGGGCTGGGCCAGGTTCAAATCTCGCTCAACGGTGCGTCGGAAGAGACGAACCGCACTACCCGCCCCAACTTCGCCGCCGCGTTACGGGCGTTCGAGGGCTGCCGGACGGCCGGGCTGCGCTTTGGGATCAACTTCTTGCTCACCCGCTCCAGCCTGACGGACCTGGAGGCAGTCATCCGCCTGGGGCAGCAGATGGGAGCAGCCACTGTCAACCTTCTGCGTCCCAAGCCCCCCACCACTGAGGACGATTGGCTGGAGCACGAGTCCCCCACCGCGGCCGACTATCGCAAAGTAGCTCACCTCCTCCACCGCCTCCAAACTACGCCTCACCACCCTCCATCCTCCGACATCCAACCTCCAACATCCAGCATCCAACCTACCAACCTACCAACCTACCAACCTACCAACCTACCAACCCCCAGACTCACCATAGACGCCTCCCTCACCTTTCTCCTCACCCACCAGCCGCCCCAGGCCCTGTACCACGCCGGTGTGTGGGGCTGTTCGGCGGCTCGTAAATTCGTCACCGTGACGCAACACGGGGAGGTGCTCCCGTGCAGTCACGTACGCTGGTCGGACGTGGGCGACGGCGACGTGATGCGTGCCTGGCGCGAGTCGGCCGTGTTCGCCCGCTTTCGGGCGCTGGAGGACACGATGCGTGGGCCATGCCGTGCCTGCCGGCACTTGAGCCTGTGCCGGGGCTGCCCGGCAGTAGGTATGGCCTTCGGCGGCGAGTTCGGGGACTCCGATCCCCACTGTCCCCGCCAAGCCGGTGAACGAGCTGCGGCGCTGGACGTTCAACAGTAAATCCGCACTGGCGAAAGACGACCGGGTACCTGGGCCGTGACTTTGCGCCAATGCGACCCTGGTGTACAATAGTAGGGGCAAGATGCTGAAAATGGGACTTGTCGGTGCAGGAGCATGAGACAGTTAGACATCAGCCGGTACGCGGGTAGACTGGAGCAATACTTTGCCTCGCTGGAAGGCGTGGTGCTGGCCTACCTGTTCGGCTCACACGCGCGCGGGCGGCCCTGGGCACACAGCGACGTAGACGTGTTGATCCTCAACCAGGCCCCACCCGCGCTCCGCTACGCCGTATTGCGCGATGGCATCCTGCTCTTCTGCCGTGACCATCAGGCAATGATCGAATTTCGCGTGCGGACGGTCAACGAGTACCTGGACTTCAAACCCATCCTGAGACGGCACGAACACGCCATCCTGGATAAAGCAAGGAAGGGAGAGTTGCTCAGTGGATACGACCCCCATCGCGGAGCGCTTGAGCGTTATCGTGAACTGCGTGAGCGCTTTGCAGAAACTTTGCCCCCTGACGTATGACGACTTTGAGACCTTTGCCCGCTACGTGAGCGAATGGGTACAGACACACACCAATGAAGGAGGAACACCATGTTGAAAGCAGGACTTATCGGTGCAGGTGTCGGTTTCGTGCTGGCGATCATCGCCGCGCTGATTACGCCATTCTGCAATCCTTGTGTGGCGCTTCTGCTGGGGCTTGGAGTTGGCGTACTGGCCACCGTGTGGGAGCGCCCCACTACGTCGGGAGCCAGCGCTGGAGAAGGCGCCAAGGCCGGTGCCATCGCCACCGCGGGCAGCCTGGTCGGACACATGATCGGCGCTGTGGGTAACGGCCTCCTCGTGGGTCCTCAGGGCGCAGCCGAACTCTACCGCCAACTGAACATCCAGGTGCCGATTACCCCACAGACTTACTGGATGTACAACCTTGGCGGCAACTGCGTCTGCGCTGCTTTTAACGTCGCGTTAGGAGCTGGCCTGGGAGCTCTCGGTGGCCTGCTGTGGTACCAGTTCAGCGGCAAAAACCAGCCACCAGCCAGCCCCATCCTGTAGGGGCAGGGCTTGCCCCTGCCCGATGCAGAGCCAAGAGTAGGGGCAGGGCTTGCCCCTGCCCATTGCCGGCCGACGCGCGGGGCTGTGCCATCAGTGCCATCAGTGCCATTAGTAGAGAGACCCCCTCACCAGCCGGGGAGTCCCCGACAAATCGAGGCGTCCGCCGCATACGGCCAGCGACGTGAAAGGAAGAGAGCATGCCCAACGGCAAACTGACCATCCGACCAATCCAGACACCCCAGGAACGGCTCGCATTTATCCATTTCCAGTGGCAAGTCTACAAGGATGACCCCCACTGGGTGCCGCCCATCATCTCCGAACGGCTGGAGTTTCTCGACCAGGAGCGCCACCCGTTCTACCAGCACTCCCAGGTCGAACTCTTCATGGCCCGCCGCGACAGCCAGCCGGTGGGCGCCATCGCCGCCATCCTCAATAACCGGCACAACGAGTTTCAGGGGGAGCGCGTGGGCTTCTTTGGGCTGTTCGAGGCGCTGCCGGACCGGGAGGCAGCCGAAGCGTTGCTGGAGACCGCCTGTGACTGGGTACGGGAGCGCGGGATGGCCGCCATCCGCGGCCCGGCCAATTTCTCCACCAATGAAGAGATCGGCCTGCTGGTGGACGGATGGGATGGACCTCCAGTGGTGATGATGACCTACAATCCACGCTACTACGTGGACTTTATCGAGGGTGCTGGCTTCCACAAGGCCATGGACCTGGTGGCCTACATCCTGGACCTCACCCAATTCGGACCTCGCGGGGAGAACTTGCCCCCTAAATTGTTGCGCGTGACCCAAAAGGTTCAAGAACGAGGGGGATTCACCGTGCGCAAGGCCCAGATGCGCCACTTTGATGAGGAGGTAGCCCGCTTCAAGCAAATCTACAACTCGGCCTGGGTGAAGAACTGGGGCTTTGTGCCGCTGACCGACGCCGAGATTGAGCACATCGCCGTCGGGCTGAAACAGGTCGTGGACCCCGACGTCATCTGGTTTGCCGAACAGGATGGCGAGCCGATTGGCGCAATGCTCCCTCTTCCTGATCTCAACCAGGCGCTCATTCGTGCTTACCCCCGCCCTGGCGTGCCGGAATGGTGGACGATGGCCAAGCTTTTCTGGTACTGGAAGATGCGTCGCTGCGTGGACACCTTGCGCGGTTTCGCCGGCGGGGTACTGGAGCCATACCGGGGCCGTGGCGTGGAAGGGGTGCTGTTCGTGAAGATGGCTGAGGCCGCACTGCGCAGGTACCGGCGGGCCGAAATCTCTTGGATCCTGGAAAACAACGTGATGATGCGGCGCACGGCCGAGATGCTGGGCGGACAGATATATCGTACCTACCGCATCTACGAGAAGGAACTGTAGCATGTTAGAGAAGATACCTGGAGACCTGGCAAAACAGGGACGCCAGGCCATGCCTCTTTCTTCTCGCCCGCAAGACCAACAACAGGCGATCCGTGTACTTTTCCAGAACCATGACTTCAGACTGCTGTGGGCCGGGCAGTTGCTCTCCATGGTCGGCGATCAATGCCTGTTAGTCGCCGCGATCACGCTGATCTCCAACCTCTCCAGGTCCCCGCTGGCCATGCTCGTCCCCGCCGTCTCAATCGCTGCCCCGCAACTCGTATTCGGGCTGGTGGGTGGGGTGATGGCCGACCGTTGGAATCGCAAACTGGTGATGATCGTGGCCGATATCATGCGCGGTCTCATCGTTCTTTGCGTCCTCCTCGTCACCCGCGTCCAGGATCTCTGGATCCTTTACCTGGCAGCAGCAGGACTCGCCATGATGGGCGTCTTCTTCTACCCGGCGCGCAACGCGGTTATCCCCAACATTGTGCCACAAGACCTTCTCCTGGCAGCCAACAGCCTGATCCAGGGTAGTTACATCGTCTCCTTGATCCTGGGGCCGGTCATCGCGGGTGCGGCGGTCGAGTTATGGGCGCCATCGGCCATCGTCTTCGACAGCGCGTCGTTCTTCATTTCCGCAATCTTCATTGCCGTGATGAACATCCCCGGAACAGCGCTCGAGCCATCGCACACAGCCAGGGACAACAGCGTCTGGGAGGACATGAAGGCCGGACTTAACTTTATCCGCCACAACCGCGCCTTACGCCAGGTGTTGGTCATCACGGCCATAGCGACTTTGGGCATCGGCGCGATTGTGCTGCTGGCCATTCCCCACCTCAAGAAGCAATTGGAGGCCAGTGGCCTGGAGTACGGATTTGCGATGAGCATGCTCGGTCTGGGCTCCGTGATGGGCGGACTGATGGTCAGCCGGCTCTCGCGACGGCTCTCGACGAGCACGCTCGTGGGTGGCATGCTGACTATAGCAGGAATTGCCATCGTCGCCTTTGCCTTCGCTCCGAACTATACCGTCGTCCTGATCAGCATCGCTATCATCGGCATGTGCGTCGTGATGGCCCGGGGCGCGCTGGATACAATCTCACAGGCGCTTTCGCCCGACGCGATGCGGGGACGGGTGCAATCAGCGACGAATATGCTCGTCGTCGCTGCTACCACTATGGCTGAGGGGATCTCAGCTCTGCTCGGCTCGCTGATAGGGGTACAGGTCATGTTCTGGGCAGCGGGGGTGTTGACAACGCTGACCGGCATCGTGGCGATCTTTGTCCTGCGCAGTGCAGCCCGTCTGGTGAGCCGGGGGCCTGTCGTGGGGGAGGTGATGTAGGGTCAAGTGCAAGATCGGTTGGTCATTGTTCATTGTTCGCGGAGGGAGGTGTCTAGATGAGTCCACAGTACATTGTTGCACACGATGTGGGGACGGGAGGGAATAAGGCGGTGTTGGTGGACACGCAGGGGCAGATCCACGCCAGCGCCTTTCAGCCCTACGAGACCTATTACCCCCGCCCCGACTGGGCGGAGCAGTCGCCAGAGGATTGGTGGAGCGCCGTCGCCACCACCACGCGCCAGGTGCTGGAGCAATCCGGCGTTGCACCGCGAGACGTGCTAGCCTCAGCCTTCATGACCCAGATGATCGGCATCGTCCCCATGGGCCGTGTAGGGGCAGGGCTTGCCCCTGCCCACACGGGAGTAGGCGCAGGGCTTGCCCCTGCCTGCGAACCGTTGCGGCGGGCCATCATCTGGCTGGACGGGCGCGCGCCCGAACAGGCGGAGCGCATCATGCGCAAATTCCTGGGACCGCAGGTCTTTGCGCTCGTCGCCGGCACGCCGCTCTCCGGCAAGGATGGCTTGCCCAAGTTGCTGTGGCTCAAGGAGAAGGAGCCGGAGATCTATGACCGCATGGCCTGCTTCCTGGACGTCAACGGCTACCTGACCTACCGCGCCACCGGGCGGATGGTGTTTGAATGGTCCTGCGCCTCTGCCTTCTGCCTCGATCTCAAGACAAAGGACTGGATGCGCGGCATCGTCCGCTACATCGGGCTCGATCAGGCCAAATTCCCGCCGCTGGTGCGCTCGACTGACCGGGTGGGAGGTATGACAGCGGAGGCAGCGCGGGAGTGCGGGCTGTTGGAGGGGACCCCCATCTTTGGCGGTGGAGGAGATGCCCCAGGAGCCGCAGTCGGCTCCGGCGCGGTCGGCGAGGGAGAGGGCCACATCTACCTGGGCACCTCCGGTTGGGTGGGCGTCGTCACCCACAAGACCCCCACCGGCCGCCACGGCGTCGTCTCCATCCAGTCCGCCGACCCGGACAAGGCACTGCTCTTTTCTGAGATGGAGACGGCCGGGGCGTGCCTCAAGTGGATCGCCGACGAGTTCTACCAGGCCGAGCAGGCCGACCCGCACGTCGTCAACGTCTACGCGTTGATGGACCAGAAGGTCGAGACAATCCCACCCGGCTCCGACTTCCTGGTCTGCACGCCGTGGATGTATGGTGAGCGCTCCCCCGTCGCCGACACGTGGGTACGCTCGACATTCTTCAACCTGAGCGCCGACCATACCCGTGAGCACCTCCTGCGGGCGGTATACGAAGGGGTGGCCTACAACCTGCGCTGGATGATCGAGATCGTGGAGAAGCACTTTGGTTTTCCGATGCCGGCCCTGCGCGTCATCGGCGGAGGAGCGCTGGGCGCGCCGTGGATGCAGATCATCGCCGACGTGACCGGGCGGCGGGTGGAGACCGTCGCCAACCCACAGGAGGCAGGCGCAGTGGGAGCGGCGCTCACGGCCGCGGTAGGGCTAGGGCTGTACCCGAACTTCGAATCACTCAGGAACGTCGTCCGCGTCGAGCGGGAATTCGAGCCCCAGGCGTGCAACGCCGAGGTGTACAACTGCCTCTATCGCGCCTACCAGCACATCTACGGCTGCCTGCGCACGTTGTACCGCGAGGTGAACGAGATACGGTTCCGAGAATGTGGTTAGGCGTTTTGCCCTAAACCCTAAATACGAGTACAATCAGAGCCAGGAAGGCTCAGAGTGGTTTGTGGCCGGGAGTTACTGGATGAGGTGAAGCGAATGCTAGATTTACATTTGGATGTACACCCAAGGACAGCCCAGCGACTGAGGAGGATTTTGGAACTGTGCCCTGACTCGGAAACCTTTGCGCAAAATATCATCGCCTACCAGATTGCCGAGTTAAAGCGCGGTATTCTCAACCTGCGGCTCGATCTCAAGGGCTTTGAGGAAAAGTACCAACTCTCAACCGAGGACTTTTACCGCCAGTTTAGCCAGGGAGCAACGGATGATCGAGAGGATTACGTTGTTTGGGCTGGGCTGTACGAAATGCTCCATAAAAACGAAGAGCGGTTACAAGGGTTAGAATGATAGAAGCATACTTCACCCAGGTCGAAAGCATCCTACAGGATTTTCCCAACATTCGGTCCTATACGCTCACGAAGAAAGTTTACAATCTCAAACAGGGGTACATTGGTGGAGCAATCGTTTTTGAGAATGGGTGTCGGCTTGAGTTTGTAGAGGTGAAGGATACTGAGTTAGCAAGCAAGCTCAAATATCGGTATCAGTACATGGACGGAAAGCAAGAGTTGATCTTCCGCTACGATAACGCCCCACACCATAAAGAGATTGAGACGTTTCCGCACCATAGGCATACCTCCGACAAAGTGCAGGAAAGCCATGAGCCGACGTTGCACAACATTCTGCTTGAAATCGCCCAGATAGAACGCAAGGGTGTATCATAAGGTGAACACCGCCCAGACATCTCCGGCATACTATCCACCAAAGCGCAGCGCAGACGGGCACTCGCGGCACTGTCCTGGGAAGAGAAAGTAACCATCGTCGAGCAGATGCGGGTATTGCTGCCAAAGGGCCTATGGAGAGACATGTCAGCGGATGAAGAAACGGATAAACGGATGAAAGAGAGGTCATATCATGTCAAGAATGGACATTGAATCACTACCCATCGCGTTGCCCGATGGGGTGGACTATGACGAGTATATCATCGGCACGTATATGGCTGCATATCCGGCCAGCGTGCCCATCCCCCGACTGGCGCCGGCGCTGGCGATCGAGCAATCCACCGGCACGTGGGTCCCGGTGCCCGGAGAGACGCCCGAGGTGCGCTGCCAGCACGTGGCCAAGGTCATCGGCGTCTACGAGGTGCCCGATTTCGAATTCTCCGTCCCGTCGAACCTGGAGATGCGCAATTACATCATCCAGATCGCCTACCCGCAGGTCAACATCGGCTCCCAAATCCCGATGCTGCTGACGACGGTGGTCGGCAACATCTCGATGGCCGGTCAGCTCAAGGTGCTCGACATCCGCTTCCCCCGCAAGTTTGTGGAAGGCTTTCAGGGACCCAGGTTCGGCATCCAGGGGATACGGGAACTCCTGGGCGTGCCCGACCGCCCACTCCTCAACAACATGATCAAGCCCTGTACCGGCTACACGCCGGAAGTAGGCGTCGCACTCTTCCGCGCGGCAGCGCTGGGTGGCTGCGACATCATCAAGGACGACGAACTCCTGGCGAATGCCTCTTTCAACGAAATCCAACAGCGGGTGAAACTCTACATGGAGGCAGAGCGGCAGGTCTACGAGGAGACTGGCGAGCACACACTATATACCGTCAACGTCACCGACGAAGTGCCGCAGGTGTTCGAGAACGCCTGCCGGGCGGTGGAGCTGGGCTGCAACGCACTCATGGTCAACTACCTGGCGACCGGCTTCCCTGTGCTACGTGCGCTGGCGGAGGACCCGGCCATCAACGTGCCCATTCTGGGCCACATGGACGTGGCAGGCGCGTACTACATGTCGCCCTACCACGGCGTCAGTTCGCACCTCATCCTGGGCAAACTGCCCCGCCTGGCCGGCGCCGACATCGTCGTCTTCCCCGCTCCCTATGGCAAGGCGCCAGTGATCAAGGACAAGTTCACCAACGTGGCTCACAACCTCTCGTTTCCGCTCTACGACGTCCGGCCGACTTTCCCCATGGCCTCTGGTGGCATCACCCCCTCAATGGTGCCGAAGGTCATGCAAGACCTGGGGAACGACATCGTCATCGGCTCGGGCGGCGGCATCCACGCCCACCCGCAGGGGCCAGTGGCGGGAGGGAAAGCCTTCCGCCAGGCGATTGACGCGACGATGAAGGGCATCCCGCTCCAGGAGGCAGCGAAGGAGCACCCCGAACTGGCAGCGGCGCTGGAGACCTGGGCCGACCCGTTCGGGAAGGGCTTTGCGCTGTAAGCGCCCCCGAGGCGGGGGGCAGCGTATGCCGTTGAGACTGCTCCCGCCGGACCACAGTCCGGCGGGAGCCTGTGCGTCTCATAGGCGAAGCGTCCATATACCCATTTCCAGGAAGGACTATCGTGATTGCACTGTTCAAACTGACGCTGATCTTCGCTGGCATCGTACTGTTATTAGGTCGCAAGTGGAACCTGGGGCTGGTGCTCTTGCTCGCCGCCGTGGCCGCCGGCCTCCTGTTCACGTATCCTCTGCTGGAGATCGGACGTGACGTCCTGCTGACCACCGCAGACCTGCTGACGCTGCGACTGGTACTGTCCGTCGTGCTGATCATGACACTCGGGGAACTGCTGCGCCAGACCGCTGGACTGAAGGACATGGTCGAGGCGCTCCAGGCGCTGATCCCCAACGGGCGTATCGTTATTGCCGCACTCCCGACACTGATTGGACTCCTGCCGATGGTCGGTGGGGCCGTGTTCTCGGCGCCGATGGTGGACGAGGTGGGCGACCGGCTGGGAGCAGATCAGGAACGCAAGGCCTTCGTCAACTACTGGTTCCGCCACATTTGGGAGCCTGTCTTCCCGCTTTACCCCTCGATGTTGCTGGCGACAGCACTGCTAGGCCTCACGACCATCCAACTGGCAAAGGCAACGTGGCCGCTCACGGCGGCGGCAGCGACAGGTGGCCTGCTCTTCGGCCTCGTAGGACTGCCCCGCTACGGCGCCGACGATCCACCGCCGATGCCTCGCACACAAAGCCTGCGGAAGCTGGCAGCAAGTATCTGGCCCATTGCACTCGTCATCATCCTCTCGCTGACCCTTCCCGTTGACGAGCGGTTTGTACTGGTTCTGAGCCTGGTGGTGACCATCGCACTGGTGATAGCAGCCAGGCGCATCCCGCTGCGTGCCCTGGGAACGATCCTGCGCGAGCGCGTCCCCTGGAACACGGTGGTGGTGATCGTCGGTGCGCTGATCTTCCGGCGCGTGTTGGAGGATAGCGGCGCGATCCTGGCCGTCTCGGACGCGCTGACCGACCTGCGCATCCCGGTGGCCGTGGTGGCCTTCGGGGTACCTTTCATCGTCGGACTGCTGACCGGCCTGATGGCCGCCGCCTACAGTATCGGTTTCCCGGTGGTATTGCCATTAGTAGCCGTGAACGGGGGAACCGTCACACCGGGATGGGCAGTCTGGTTGATGGCAGGCGGGTTCATGGGGATCATGTGCTCACCAATCCATCTCTGCCTGGCGCTGACCCGCGTCTACTTCAAGGCCAAATGGGGACCGATCTATCGTCGCCTGGCACCATCCGCGCTCCTGGTTGCAGCAACAGCAGTTGCGGTCCTGTTGTTAACCTGATCCCCTGCTCCCGCCGGGTCCGTGACCCGGCGGCTCCTGCGGCTCAGCACGCAGGTCACGGACCTGCAAGGAGCGGCGCGTAACACTTGCCAACTTACGGCCTTTGTGTTACAACATCCATACCATGCGAAAAGGAGTTGATCCCATGCCCGTGATTCCACCGTTCGTGTTGAAGAAACTCTACGTCAAGGGTTCGCTGCGCACCGAGGACGATGGTTTCGCCCTCGACCTGAAAAACTCTATCGCTCCCGGTACGATTACTGCTTTCACCGGCCTCGACGTGGATGGGCAGGCGATAGACCCGGCGCTCGTTACGCTCGTCCCACCCAGTGGCAGGCTACGGATGACGAGCGAGGTCTCCGCCCAGGCGCCGTTGCTCTTTCCCGTCAATGCCACTGTTACGTTGCACGTCCGTGGCAAGGAGCTCGAGCCCGGCCCTCACGCACTCGTCATCCACGTCGTCGTCCAGGAAGTGGGCCTGCTCGACATCCCTGTCTCTGATACACTCGCGTAGCCTATGTCCACTCCCAGCATACTCGATCGCATCTACGGTGAGGAAGCAGAAGCGCAGCAGGCTCGCTACGCTGCCGCGCTGGCGGCTTTCGCCCGTGTCTACGGACCTGGCCCCGTCCACGTCTTCCGCGCCCCCGGCCGGGTCAACCTCATCGGTGAGCATACCGACTATAACGGCGGCTTCGTCCTGCCAGTCGCGCTCGACCGTGACGTATTACTGCTGGCCCGTCCGCGCTCGGATTCGTCCGTTCATCTACATAATATCGAGTCCCATTATGCACCGCACACCTTTACCGTCAGGTTGACTATTCCCCCGGCCCCCCGGGGTGATTGGTCGAACTATGCACGGGGGGCGGCACAGATGGTTGCCCAACAGGTGGGTTCGCGCGTGCGCGGAATGGACGCGCTGGTGGCCGCCGCCCCACCCCACGGCGTCCCGCGCGGCGCCGGGGTAAGCTCGTCGTCGGCGCTGACCGTCGTAGCGGCGCTGGCGCTGGCACACCTCAACGGCTGGCAGTCTGACCCTGTCCCCTTCGCTCGCATGTGCAGCGAAGCCGAGTGGTACGTGGGCACGCGGGGCGGGATTATGGACCAGTTCATCGCGCTGCTGGCCCGCCCGGGCCACGCACTCTTTCTCGACTGCCGCCCGCCGGGGCCTGCCCCGAGCCAGGCCGAGGGGCCAGACCGGTACACGTTCGCCCACGTGCCGTTGCTGCCGCAAGTCCGCATCCTGGTGGCCGACACCGGCGTGCGCCACACCAACGTGCGAGGCGAATACAACCTGCGCGTGGCCGCCTGCCGTGCTGGCATCGCCTGCCTGCGTCCCCACTACCCTGGCATCACCCACTTGCGCGACGTGCAGGACGTGAGCTGGACCACATTGGCCCCGCTTCTGCCGGAAGTGTTGACCGTCGCCGAAGCCTGCGCCCAGGGAGCGGACCTGGACAACGTACCGCTCCCGGCGGGCGACGTCGCGCTGCGCGTGCGGGCCTGCTGCCGCCACGTCCATAGCGAGAACGAGCGGGTGCGGGCCACTATCGCTGCGCTCAAGACAGGCGACGTCGCAACAGTTGGCCGCCTGCTGGACCAGGCTCACGCCAGTGCGCGCGACGACTACAATATCAGTTGCCCCGAACTGGAAGCGTTGGTCAGCGCAGCTCACGCCGTCGAGGGAACAGTCGGGGCACGGCTGACCGGCGCAGGATGGGGAGGCTGCATCGTCGCGTTGGTACGCCAGGAGGCCGTGGCCGACTTCGAGGCCCAGGTCTCTCGTCGCTACCAGGAAGAGATGGGCCGGGAGCCAACCATCTTTGCCTGCCGCGCCGGCGGCGGTGCAGGGCTGGTCCTCACAACAACGGTGTAACGAGATGATGGATCCAACCACTCGCACCCCACGCTGGCCCTTCGCCGTAGCGCTATTCCTGATCCTACTCGTCGCGGCAGGACTACGGTTGTATCGCCTGCCCGAACTGCCGCTCGGCCTGCACTACGATGAGGCGGCCAACGTCGTCCTGGCGGGTGAGATCGCCCGTGGCCTCGAGACCCCCATCTTCATCCCCTCCTACACCGGCAAAGAGGTCCTGTTCTTCTACTGGGTCGCACTGTGGATGAAACTCCTCGGCGCGACACCACTGGCGCTGCGGTTGAGCGCAGCCCTGGTCGGGCTGGCAACCGTCGCGGCGACCGTCTGGGCCGTCCGTGAGTTGTTACACGAGCAGCGCG
>Ga0172363_10002940_pt1 | contig 13769 bp, 14 predicted proteins | sample LakKivs2_kivu2a2_FD_114541 | JGI IMG/M metagenome (GOLD analysis project Ga0172363, IMG submission 114541) | Sediment microbial communities from Lake Kivu, Rwanda - Sediment s2_kivu2a2 | ecosystem: Environmental > Aquatic > Freshwater > Lake > Sediment | place: Rwanda: Western Province, Lake... | reverse complement strand
TTTTAATATTGTATCTAACTCAATACACATTAACCATTCAGTTGTTACACACTTTTTAATTGCATAATTTAAACCTAAAGTTAAACTACTTTCGTATTGCAATAAATTATACCATCTTATATTATTTTCTATAATAGATTTATCTATTTTATCTAGTAAAGTATTCATATATTGTTCTAATTTTGGACATCTATTACCAATAATGAATAATTCCCAATTTTTATATGTTTGATTAATTAAGCTATCAATAATATTATCTAATTTGTAATCATCAAAATCATGAACAGATATAACAATTGAAAAACATCGTTCTAAATCATCCTTTGGCTTGTAGATATAATCCAACTGAGGATATTCAAAATTTAAATAATAATAATCAGGCTGTCTACTTTTAATAGTAGTATCAATTCCTAAATCCGTAAATTTATCATTTATTTCATTTTTGTAGAGTGAATATACTAAACCAGATAGGTATTGTATTAACTCATTTCTAAAAAAAGTAAAATTACCATCAGTATTTCTGTATTGAAGATAACAATTTTCTGATATTCTACACATTTTTGTATTTAAAAATGTTCTAATATATAATTCATAATCATCAACTACAGGTAAATTATAGTTATGACATCCAATTTTGTTATAAAGTTCAGTTTTCCATATTCTAACATGATTTGGTACACCTACTATATGTTGTAATACAATTGGGTTTGGACCATTTATTTGAAACACATTTTGATAAAATCCATTTTTATAAGCTTTAATATAACTTCCAAATCCAAATGCTGGCATTTCTCCATAATATACTGAATCGTTAATTCCTTCAAAAGGTTCACTACAATCACTATATATAAATCCAACATCAGGGTATTTATTTTCTATATTTATCATCCACTTAAATAAATCTGGAATAAACTCATCATCATGATCAACTTCAACAATCCATTTACCACGTGCTAATTTGGATGAGAGTTCTTTCATCTCTCCGATATACCCACTCTGTCTATATTGTTTATATACTCTAATTCTAATATCATTTTTTGCGAAATCTAGTAACATATTATACGTATTTTCATCTGGCGAATCATCCCATATTATCCATTCCCAGTTTGTATAAGTTTGATTCATTAAACTATTATAAGGTCTCATTATTTTACTACCTGAATTATATGTACTCGTTATCACAGATATTAGAGTCGAATTATCCGTTTTTAATATGAGATTTGAGTAAATATCTACAATATCTTGACTTTTATAATCAGATATATCATTATAATGTAACCATTTTTGTTTATACTGTGTTTGTTCAAATATTTTAAATAGTTCGTTTTTTCCAATAGTAATATAACATATTGCATTTAATTCAATTATAACATTATTAATTTTATTGTACACGTCTCCTAATTCGTATTTATGTATTTTAAAATACTTTTCAGGTGATTCTATAATATTAATAGTATCTTTAAATTCTTGAGTATAAACAAGGAAGCAGTTTAAATACATTTAATAAATAAAAAAATCCTTTTTAAATAAGTTGTATTAAAGAAAATGAAGCTAAAATTACTACTAGATTTAGACAACACATTAATATCGTCTATAGCAGTTGATGAAATAGAATGGACAAAAGAGAATAAAAATAAATCATTAAAATTTAATTTTCATGATATGGAAGATTATTATGTCGTATATGAACGACCAGGATTACAAGATTTTTTAGATTTTGTATTTGAAAATTTTGATGTGAGTATCTGGTCTGCTGCTACTAAAAATTACGTATTATTTGTAATTAAAAATATTATTTTGACAAAAAGCAATAGAAATTTAGAATATGTATTTTTTTCATACCATTGTGATTGGAGTAAAAAAATGTTTAGAGGTGTTAAAAATTTAAAACTACTATATAAATTAAAAGTGAAAGGGTTTAACTCTTCAAATACTATTATTTTAGATGATTTAGATAAAGTACAAAAACATAATCCATATAATTGTATTCCAATAAAAGACTTTGAATATATGGATGAAAATAGTGAAAATGACAATGAATTATCCATAATTAAGAAAAAATTAGAAAAAATATTAGAAATGCATTCATTAGGAAAATTAAACGAAAAATATATATTACAAAATAAAATAGATGTCAAAAACGATTAAAGATACTCTACTTGGTTGTATGTTATTAAAAATCGCACAACATGGTAGGGAGTTAAATAAATTTATGAACTTATTTAATGCAAAAGAATGTAAAGACGATTGGTGTCCTACTAAACGGGGTGGATTGCAAAGTAGATGTGCACAAACATCTGACGTTATAGATGCGTTATTTAATGGAGTAATTGAGAAAGACCTTAAATTATACGTCAATCCAACTTTTAATTTGTTAATACCATTATTATCAGCACGTGTTTTAAAATGAACAATCTTTATTACCTATTACAAATCCTCTAAATTTTGAATACTTTATCAAACTTATTAAAAATTACGATTATAACCACAAAATACTAAATTTAAAAATAGGCATTCCACGCACAGGAGAAAAAGGAAAAGGATTTCCTGGACATGTATTTAATATATTAATAACAAAAGAAACAAAAGATATAGTACATATTTTTATATGTCAAAGCTTTATATATTCATATAATATGAAATTATTTTACACAAACGATTTAAAAGATTTAGAAAAATATCTTAAAAATTTATCTACTTTATTTTATAATTCTGGACATACTTTTACTTTAGATGATGAAGTTTTATATAGACGAGTATTTGGCGCTGATATGGTGAATTATCAATTACAAAATATAGCACCATTAAATGTTTTAAAACCAACTTCTATAAACGTAAAATTAACAGAAAGTAATTATGATATACTTCATAATTCATTAATAGAATGTCATAAATTATTAGAAAATTTTAAAACAGTTATAAATGAATTTTATATTTTAGATGATATAGATAGATATTATTCTAAAATATATTGCGAACACGGTTTATTACCTGGACAAAAAGTAAAAATAATTAAAACATTTACATATTCATTGTCTGAAATGTTTGAACAGCTGCTAAGAGATGATTTAAAATGTGAATTAAACGATAGATTTTATCAAGTAAAACAAGGATTTATACCATATTCTGTACAATCAACTATTCAAAATAAATATTTTTAATTTTATAAAATTAAAAATTTAACATAGTTATTTAGTAACGGCGCATAGTAAGATTTCCGTTACCACCGTTACCACCATTACCACCATTACCACCATTACCACTTGGTAACATACCAGCACAAGCACGTTGAGCATAAGAACCACAGTTTGAGCCATATGCGCTTGAAAGATTAAAGTATCCGCAATTTGCAGGACGTTCAGGGTTTGAAGACATGGCGGAATAGGAAGTACCACCCCATCCAGGTGCAACATATACGAGTTGTGTAGACATAGAAGGTACAGCAGCACTGACAGGTGCCATAGCAGCAGCACCATAACCAACGTTATAATTACCTAAAGAAGTATAACTTCCGGAACATGATGGACAAGAGACTTCACTTGGATAAGACATTTTATTTTATTCAAGAAGAAAAAAAAAAATTATTTCAAGAAGAAATAAATTTTTTAAATTTATAATCTATCATACATTTTTTTAATTATTTCTTCATCTGGATTAAAAATATATTTAATACTTTTATTCTTCTTTTGTCCTATTATTTCATAATGATTTCCACCAAGCCACAATATAATAATTGATTGTCTATTTTTGTAGTCGCTTTTACCTCCCACGTTATATAAGTCATTCGTCTCTTCATAAATAAAATATATATCTACATTCAAAATATCACTAATCATTCCTATATATTCTTGTCCTATGAAAAATCCAGTATTTTCTAAATCTTCTTTACTTTTTTCAAATACTATATTCCTTGAAATTAAAGCAATATTTTTAAACAATATCGACGATTGGGTTTTTAAATATTCTATATCTGAAGACGATAATTTATCACATACCTTTATATCATCAATTGTTTTATTTATTTCATTTATATTTAATTTAACAAATAAAGACATACATTTTTTAACATTTTCGCATTTATACTCAAAATTTATTTTATCTATATTTGTATTAACAGTTTCTACGCTAATTAATTTTGTTAAAGTAGAGTATAAAATTCTATATTTTTCAATTGCTAAATTGTAGAATAATTTACTTTTAACTTTAATTTGTTTATTGATTAATTTATAAAAATTATTAACAGTAGTTCTTAAGCAATCAAAATATTGCATTTTTGATACTTCACCACCTCCAAGTGAGTACCATTTTTCTAAAGTAAATTCACCTGCAATTTCACTTCTTAAATCTCTAATGAATTTACGTTTTTTATCAATATTCATTTTTCTGTAATCTTTGTTAATTGCAGTTAATATTGAATGGAAAAAACAAGACCCATCACCTATAACACCTGTTCTTATCATATTATCGCCTATATTTGGAAGTTCAATATCAGTACTTTCTCCAGGATTTAAAGACACTAATTTTTCTTCTTCACTTTCACTTCCTTCGCTTTCATCTTCACTTCCATCTTCGCTTTCATCTTCGCTTTCATCTTCACTTTCATCTTCACTTTCATCTTCACTTTCTTTTTCACTTTCTTTTTCACTTTCATCTTCCTTCGTTTCTTCCTTCGTTTCTTCCTTCGTTTCGTCTTTCGTTTCTTCCTTCGTTTCGTCTTTCGTTTCTTCTTTCGTTTCTTCCTTCGTTTCTTCCTTCGTTTCGTCTTTCGTTTCTTCCTTCGTTTTAGATTCTGAAATATTTAAAAATGATGTAAGAGGAATTAATTGGTCATCGTCAGTTATAACTGTATAATCCCTATTTAATAAATATGTTTCGTTACCAATTTTAATTAATTTTACAATTTCTTTTGGTTCAAAAATTATATCAGCAAGTATTGTATTTTCATCTATTTCAAAAGGTTTTCTTTTCTGAATTTGATGTTTTGATTTTTTGTCATCTTTTGTGTATTTATTTAAATATTTAACAACTTCAGAGGGGTTAACACTACTAATTTTTGATAATTCCCTTATAATATCTATGTCAGTAATAGGGTTATTTATATCTTCCCAAATATCAAGTGCAACGTCAAGCCCATTTGGTACTTCTTTATCATCACGTTCACGTATAGGTATAAATTTTGTACCATCATATTTCATTTCATAGACTATATTTAAACTTGTAATCATTGAAGATTCCATATCTGTATATTTTACTATACCATCTGTAGGATATTGTTTTGCTGTAAATGGGATTAACTTTCTTGAATGTTTATCCCAAGACATCAATTGAAAAGTATTATCAGTTAATCTATTAACCTTAAAGTCAATTGTCAACATGCTAATTGGTTTAAGTTTATAATTGACATCAGAATATTTTCCTTTAGGTACAAGTATAACACCATCTAAATCTAATCCATTATAATCAATATTTATTTTCATCAATCCATTTAAGATATCTGTATAGTAATTTAAAGGTATAATTTTTTTGTAAACTTGAGACAACTGCATAATTATTTTATGTCTATCAACAAAGGGAACGTTTCTAAGGTCATTTTTTCCATCGTATAAAACATCAAACGCGTAAAAATTACCTTCATAAAACTCACCGTCAATTATATAATTCAAATGTTTATATAAAATATTATTATCAAATAACATATATCTTTTATAATTCAATAAAAATACACCAACTTGAGAAATAAACATAAAATATCTTACACCATCAAGTTTTGGCATAACTACGTAATCAACAAGTTTATCAAAATCTTTATGTTTTAAATTTATTGGTTTTTTCATGTTATTGAACGACATATTCAAAGACATGTACCTTTTAGAAGCATCTGTTTTTTTATAAATTGACAAAGCATAACGTATATATGTTAGTTTACCCATTATAAATAGTAATGGCGCAAAGTGTTGTTCAATACTAGTATATTTACCCATTATTCCGCCTAAGAATTCAACTTCAATTTCAAAAGTATTTGATTCAATTGTATGTCTCAAATCATATCTAAAATTTTTTGTTGTATATGAATATTCATTTCGATGAATAACATTGTCTACCGGACTATTTGTTAGTTCTTTCAATTTGATTTCTTTTGCAACTGATAAACGTATTGTATATTCTCCTAATAAAAAGTCAATTGGTTTTTGCTTCTCCTTTTTAATAAACTCCGTATGACCATCATCATAAACTGTAAGTCTAGTTCCGTCTTTAAAATAAGTAATTTCTGTTTTTACTTCTTTAGATTTTCCATACATTGTATCAAGTTCATTTTTTATAGTATTAAATTCTGTTTTTTTAACACCAGGTCTAAACACGTTTTTTTTAATCTTATGATCAAATTCTGACATACCAATTCTTACCTCGTATTCTGTTTGGATATTATCATTATCAAAACTGTTAGATTGAAGAAATAAATCATTCGCATATTCAATATCTTTAAAAACATCATTCAATACAAAATTATCCATTTTTAATTTATTTAATACATTATATTAAATAAATCATTTTAAATTTTACTTTAATTTTTTTTGTTTACTTTCCTAATTGATTTTCTACTTGAGTTTTTATTTACTTTCCTAATTGATTTTCTACTTACTTTTTTAGGTGAGTTTTTGTTTACTTTTTTAGGTGATTTAAATGCCAATTGTAACCCTATTCCTTGTAATAATCCTATAGTAGGTAATTGTTTCTTTTGCCTTTGTTGTTGAGTACGTTTTTCACCACTCTCAGTTTTACAATGTTGTACGAATAAAGTATAATTTACAGGGTGGGTTTTTAAAATGTTAATTACATCTTTTAAAGTTGTGTATGAATCATATATTTGTGATTGTATATCAAGTAATTCTTGATTTAATAAAAATTGATTCCCTTTTGTTATATCAGATATTCCAAATCTATAAAAATATTTATCTCTTATGTTATAAAAATTTGAATTGGTTTTTCCTATCCAATTATCGAAAATAAGTCCTCCTGTAAAATGGTCTGAATTTCTAGTATCAAGACTAATATCTAATTTAACTTTATCACATATTATTTCATAAATATCATGGATGCCATTTCCTGCAGATAATTTATAATTATTATATATACTTCCAGGTGAATGATACATTATCCTTTGTTTTGAATTTGAACGACCAGCATTCCATATTGTGGATAATATACCAAATGCCATATCATTTTCACTTGTAGTTTTATTACCAAGTTTTATTCCTCTTAATTGACACTCTTCAACAAGTTCAACTTCATTCATATCTATTAAAGCAGTCCCAAAAGTATAAAGAACTTGTTTAAATTTATTGATGAAATCAGTTTTACCGTATTTTCCAACCATTGCTCTAAATATCGTCGTGTGCGTTGTATATCCAAATTCAAATTCGGCAGAGAATGTAATAAGTGTAATATTATCTGGGAGTTTAAAATAATCGCCAATTATTTTAGTTCCATGACAATCTAAATACAAATCTTTTGCTTTTGATGTATTATGAAAATCTACAAAAGTTGTTGGTCTTTTTCCTAATTTTTTTGCAAATATATAATAAAAAATTGCCGGAAAATCTTCTAAAAAATTTAAAATATTTTTCCCATCATTATTTTTAATATATGGGTCAGCATCATTTTCAATTAATAACTGAACTAAATTTAATACTATTTTTTGAGACGTATAGTATGTTTTGTGTTGATTTATCATTACCATGTCAACAATGGGAGTGTTTCCGTTATTATTTTTAATATTAGGATTAATACCATATTCAAATAAAATATTTATAATTTCTATAATTTGGTCTTGTTTATCAGGATTAATCTTTAACATAACATGTAATACAGTATTTCCTTCAGAATTCTGTAAATCTGGATCAGCCCCAAATTCTAGTAACAATTTAATGATATCTTTATTTTTATTATGTCCTGCCATTAATAAAGGAGAATATTTACCTTCATGATAAATGATATTTAAATTTGAACCATCACCTGTTTTTAAATCTTCTTCCAATAATATTTTAACCATATCTACGTTATCATTTTCAACCGCTTGTATAAGCGCAATCTCTCCTTCATCATTTTTTAAGTTTATATCTGCATCATTTTTAATCAAGAATTTAACCATATCATTATTATTAAATTCTGCTGCTTTTATTATTGGTGTATTTCCTTCTTCATCTTTTGAATTTATATTAGCACCATACTTTAACAATAGATTACATAATTCAATGCTTTCATTTTCTATTGATATAAATAAAGCTTTATTTAAAGTAGATTTTTTAAAACGATATGTTTTTAAAGCATTATCGATATTATCAATATCACCAAGAGAAACTAATTCTAAAAATTGTTTTCCATTCATTTTTATTAAATTAAATTAATAAAAATTAATATTTTTTCATTCTATATCCTAAACTTCTATCCAAACTAAGATTAAATGACAGTGTAACTATTAATAATAACAACATAACAATAATAAACCATTTAACAGTTCTTACCCCAGGATATATTTTAGTGTGTTCTTTATCGGTTTCATAACGTTCTACAACATTACTTCCATACGATTCTTTATAGTACATTTATTTTAAGATTTTATTTTATAATTTCATTTAATTTTTTAACATTATCCAAAATTTTTTTAGTTAATATAATACTTTCAAATATTACCATATCATATATAAGCATCAAATCCCGAATTTTTTCTTTAATATTAACAATTTTACTTATTACTTCTTGTTTATGTTCTCTAGTTATTGTTAGTTCTTTTTCTATATTTGCACGTTCCAAATCGTTATTTATTCCTTTTGGTAAATAATTTAATCGTTCTATCAATTTCATTTCGTGTAAAAGTATGTTATTTAGCAATTCCTTAAAGTTTTCTTCATATTTTTTATAGTTTTCTTTTTTATCGTTGATTTTAATCGTAACACTATCAACTGTGTTTAATAATGAATACAAGTCATGTATTTTAAATGACATTTTCTTACCAGATTTTTCAACTGTATCTGATATTTCATTTTGTATTTTTTGTATATCAAGTGAAATAGTCGAAATATTTGTTATAAATGTTTCTAAATCAATCATTACATATAAATATTTAAATTTCATTGGCTGAAAATCACTAATATTATAACAATATACATTATTGTTTTTATCTGATGTAAATAACCAAACTTTATGTATTAAAGCAAGTTTATACTTTAAATTATGAACACAATTGAGCAATCTTCTCAACTGACTAACATCATCTTTTATAAACTCAATATTTTTAGAGGTTGTCGTTAATACTATATTTTTTTTATATTCATTCATTAATTCTTCCTCCAATTTATCAATATTTAATTGTTTTAACTCAATTTCAGTATAAAAATCATTTATGTCAAAATCATTTAAAGTGGTGTATTTATCTGATATTTTATCTGTGTCTATTTTTTTGATTTCGTATCCATCTTTTAATTTTAACTTATAATCATCTGATACTTTTACTATTATATTTTCATATATTTTAGAACTGTAAAATTCAATAAATTTACACTTTTCATGATGTTTAAACACAGATTTTACAAAAAATCCATGTTGACTTGCAATATCTTTTAGTTTATCAAATGATAATGACATTTAATATATTGATTTAAAAATGTTGTTTTAAATCAATATAAACAATGACAGATTTAATCGATAAATTACCTACAGATAATACACCAATTGAACCAAAAGAAATGGTAATTATTGAAAATATTTTTAAACCTGAAAATGTTGACACAATTAATAATGTAATTTATAAGACTAAAGATATCATAATTGCAGGTATTATTTTTTTCATTGTATCACTTCCATTTATCAATTCGCTTTTTAATAAATATTTACCAATCACACAAAAAAGTGAATATATCGGCCTATGTATTAAAACATTAGCTTTTATAATTATTTTGTTTGTTGTTAATAATTTTTATTTATCTAAAAAATAAAATGGTGTTTATTTTTTAAATTTTTTATATATAAAAAATATAATCACTATAACAACTATTGGACCTATTATTATTATATTAGATTTTAATGTTGTTTTTATTTTTTCAGTTGGTAAATTGGATTTTATATTATACTTATTTGATAAACGATTGTATGTTTCATTTAAACTATGCGAAAATGGTGAAGATGTCATTTTAAAAATATATGATTGTTTTTAAAATTAAATACCAATTATTTGGTATTTAATTTATTTAAATTTTAAATTTAATCATCTTCTTCTTCATCAATATCATCATCCAACTGTGGCAACTTTACCCCATTCATTGAAAGCTTATTAATTGCACTTGACAATGCTTCAATTTCATCGTCATCTTCCTCTTCCTCGTCATCTTTCTTCTTTGAAGACAACTTCAAGCTTGATAGAAGACGTTTTGGTTTCACTTGCTGTTCTTCCTCTTCATCATCATCATCTTGAATTGGTTTAGATGGTTTAATTAATTTTTTTTCAACAGATTTAGACTTGGTTTCAGGAGACTTTAACAATTTCTTAGGTTTAGGGACAGTGTAAGCATCTGGTTCAGAAATACTAGAAGATGCTGGAACTTCAGGTCGTGTTTCTGGTTCTTTCATTTTAAGATTATATTTTTTAACCAATTCCAAATCTTCCTCGGTGAAATTTTCAACTGAGTTAATTGTTTTATCGTCTGAATCAAGCTTACCGATTACGAGTTTGTTTTGTGCTGATTCAAACACAAAACGAGTATCCTTACTCCAATACTTACCAATACCAGAATTCATTGAAATGATAAACTGTTTTGGCGGTGTTTTCTTTTCATCAGTCTTCTCATCTTTCTTCTCAGTCTTCTTCTCATCCTTCTTCTCATCTTTCTTCTCTTTCTTCTTAGGTTCAGCTGCTTCTTCGCTTTCTTGTTGTTGTGTCATTTCCTCCGTTTGTTCTTTTGATTCATCTTTCTCTTTCTTCTCTTTCTTCTCTTTCTTCTCTACACTCTTCTCTCCATCTTTTGACTTTGGTTTATGTTTTGAGCAAAACTCACCTTCTTTAATTTTTGTTGGACATTTTTCTCCTGCATTCTTACCTTTTGAGAAGACATATTGACAAGTTGATGATTCTTTATCAGAATCTTTTTCTGTCTTCTTAATCTTTTTAGTCTTCTCTGTCTTTTCAACATCTTGAGTTTCTGATTGAGTTTCTTGAGAGAAGATTTGTTCCACCTTTTTCTTGCTTACCTTTTTCTTTTCCTTTTGGCTATCTTGGGTTGTTTCATTAGCATCGCTGGCTTCAATTAAACCGTTAGAAACGTCAAACCACAAATTTTTCAAGTGAGTTTTATCTTCTTCGTCCATAGTGTAACATTCACAGATTTCATCGATATACCTAAAAACGAACTTTTCAATATTCATAATCAACATATCAGACAAAGATGACATATTTAGATGATTTTTTTACAGTAAAAACAAAAAAAAATCAATTTTATTTTGAGTATATATAATAAATGAATTTTAGCGATAAGATCACAATTGACAATGTCAATTCAGTCCGTCAATCTATATCAAAAAAGAATTCTTATGAAATACCGTATTATCCACGTGTTAATAATGTTAAAAGCGTCCTTACAGACATGGATACTTTTCCATACCCAAGGTTTTATAGAGGAGAATGGGATAAAAACATACCTATAATATTCAACAGAGAAGCAGGTTGGCATCCTAGATTCGATAAGTACTATTCAACATATAAAACATATGAAGAATCAAAACCGAATTTCTGTTTTGAAGCACCTTGTTCAACTGTTTATCCATGTTACCCCGAATATCTCAAAAAGTATGCTGATAAAAACGAGTTAGAAGTAATGTTGAACAGATTATGTATTGCAAAATCTCCTTAAGTTTTTTTTATATTTCTATAATATAAAAAATGGAAAACGGATGTAATAATTTGATTTATTCTATTGCAAATAATACCCCTTTAAATGACGAAGATATTAAATCTTGTTCGTTTCTATTAGAAGTATTAAAACAAGGTTTAGATAGATTGCCTTCAGTTAAAGATAAGGTACAAGATTTATTAACAAAATTAGCATCTGTATCTTGTGATGACATTAAAAATTTTGTGGATTCTAACGAATTCCAACCTAGTGATTTTGTCGATTTAGAAGCATTATCATCAGATGTCAATAATTCAATACAGAATTTACCATCAGTTTTGGATTTTCTTAAAAAGCGTATTGATTCTTATAATTGTATGATTAAAAATATAAACGAAAAATATAACACTTCAATACCACTCATAGATTATTCTTCGTTAAAATGCGATGAATGTCCAGAACCAGAACCTTGTCCCGAATGTCCAAGTGAAATATGTCCTTGCGGTGGAGACTTTAAAAAATGTCCTTTACGTAAAAAATGTCCTTTATACAGAATGTATAGACGAAACGTCAAACGTACAAATATGTTATACATGATAATATTATTGTTACTGTTAATAGTATTAGTTTTATGTGGAAAATGTAAACGTATGTAATTTGAAATATCTAATTATATTATAATTTTTAATTTTAAGTCATTTTAAATAAATATTTTATTTAAAATTTAATGGTATGTTTAATCATGTTATATTGACTAATTATACTGTTTTCAAAATTTGTTTTTCTTAATTTACATTCAAGCTCTTCTAATCTAGTATTTTCTAATTTAAATCGTGAGTCTATTTTATTCCACAAATTATCAATATCTAATTTAGATTGAATTTTAATATCTTTTAGTTCGTTTTCAATGTTTTTTATAGATTTATTAATATCCACCAGTTCGCTATTAATATGTTTTATAGATTCATTAATATCTGTTAATTCACTGTTTATATTCGTTACAGATTCATTAATATCTGTTAATTCACTGTTTATATTCGTTACAGATTCATTAATATTTTTTACTTTTATTTCAATATTTTTTATAGAATCATTAAAAATTTCGTTATTGTTAATTTCTTGTTTTTTTACAGAAAAATAATTATCATTCATTTTATGATAATTATTTTTATATTTATAACTCAATTTTTTCTTTTATTTCTGCTTTACACTCCTTAATTATGCCGATAAATTTTTCGTAATAATCTCCCATAAAATCTTTCTTCATACTACTCATGATAACATTGCCCGAATGAAAAACAAGGAATGTATTGTATCTAATTTTCTTGCTTTCTTTTAACTTATCTTTTTCAGGTATCATATTAAGGTACTCAATATATGTAATTTTAGATTTGTTCCATTTATCATTTTCTTCATCATATGTTACTTTATCAAGGAAAAAGTCAGTTGGAATTCTTAACGGTATTTTTATGTTAACACCTGTATAACCAAATGAAGTTTCTAAAAGTGAATTGTATTCTGTTCTTGTATTAATGTAATTATCAAGATTTTCTTTATTAATTGTAAATCCAAGATTAAAATCAATGTTTGTCATAACAGTAATGAAAATTGAGAATATATCACCATCATACTTATAATGTCCTTCACAGTGAGATTTTAAATATTTAACAAAATAATCAATTACTTTTACGGGATGTTCGTCGTTTTTACATCCTGTAATTTGAAATTTACCATTATCACTAATCTTATAATTCAAAAGTTTACCATTCATAACAGTAACAACTGTTAATGAATTTCTAAAAAATCCTCCTTTTGCACTCTTCTTTTTTGCTTTTAAGTCAACACCACGAAGTTGTTTTTGGTACTTTAAAGTGATAATAGAACCATCAG
>Ga0172363_10002939_pt1 | contig 13772 bp, 16 predicted proteins | sample LakKivs2_kivu2a2_FD_114541 | JGI IMG/M metagenome (GOLD analysis project Ga0172363, IMG submission 114541) | Sediment microbial communities from Lake Kivu, Rwanda - Sediment s2_kivu2a2 | ecosystem: Environmental > Aquatic > Freshwater > Lake > Sediment | place: Rwanda: Western Province, Lake... | reverse complement strand
CACAAATCCGTCTTAACAAAGACGAAACCGAAGACGAAGGACTCATCAAAATCGATATCCTCAGCAATCGCGGTATTTCTCAACTCATAGAAATTTCCCCAATGCTTATTGAAGATTACCCCGAAAATGACCCTGCAACACTCGAGCTTCTCGCTCATGGTGACAATTTGGGAATTACTTTCGGGGAATCACGAGGAATGCGGAAATTATTTATGCTCGTTAAACCAAAAAATCGCTACGATATCGCAGTCGTCCTCGCATTAATCCGTCCTTGTGCTAGTATGAATGGACAAAAATCAGATTTTCTTAGAGACTATAGTGGTTTCTTAAGAGATCAGCGGACATTTACTAGAGAGAATGATGTTGATTATTTAATTTTTGATGATGATGCAATAAAATATATTTCACGTTTGTTGGATATATCGGAGGGGGAGGCGGATGTTTATAGGAAGGCATTTGCGAAGAATCGTTGGGATAAGAAGAATGAATTTAATGCAATTTTAAAATATAAGCATCCAGATTTTGACGAAGAAAAAATAGAATTAATAACAACACTTCTTGAACAACTGCAAGAATATTCTTTCTGCAAATCTCACGCAATGAGTTACAGTTATTTAGTTTATGCATTGGCCTATCAGAAGGCACATAATCCGAAATTATTTTGGCTAGCAGCATTAAATAATTGCAATTCAAGTTATAGATCTTGGGTGCATTTTCGAGAGGCGAAGTGTGCAGGAATACAATTAACTTTGGGACGAAGACCCTGGAAATTGCGTGGAGATAGATTGATTTGTAAAGATATGCAGATGAAATTAATAGAAGATCCGGTAAGGGATTATTTTCAGTATGGATATTGGATAAGTGATGAATTTTTGCCAGGGATGTATTGTGAGTATTATAGCGATATTCCAGTATTACCGAAGAGAAGAGTAAAAAAAGGAATGGAACCAATACCGCAGCAAATTTTTACTGAACCAGTTGATATGGTCCGTTTTAGAGGATTAGTATGCACCGGAAGAACATTTGATGCAGGAAGAAGAATGAAGAAGATAATACCGAAGGAAATGACCGGCGGTGATAGCATCCAGAGTGATAGACAAAAAGGTGGAAGAATTATTACTTTTTTTACATTAGGTGTCGCCAATGGACAATATATTGATATTGTACTTTGGGGTACTTATCCCGTTGGAAAAATACATTGCATCGAAGGAGAAGGTATTTTGAAAGACGCTGCAACCGTGCCTTGGGTACAAGTGATTAGATTTCGATTTTCTAGATTGTAAAAAATTGATTAAATTTATTATAAATGAATAAAAATATATACAATGAATACTTACATAATTGAATCAGATAAAATTACTTTTTCTGATGATTTTAACTCGTCTCTTGAAGATTTCATAGAAATCTTAAAAACAATAAAACATATACAATTTGGTAATAAATTTGATAAACCAGTTGAAAATTTACCAAATAATATTGAAACGATTATTTTTGGATCTCATTTTAATCAATCTGTTGATAATTTACCGGATAATTTGGTGGAAATTAAATTTGGAGATTTATTTAATAAGCCTATTGATTTTTTACCAAAGTCATTAAAATTTCTTAAAGTAATTGGGAATTTCAACAAATCACTTGACAATTTACCGGAGGGTTTGGAAACACTAGTAATTAAAAGTATTATTTTACAACCTATCAATAATCTTCCAAGAAATCTGAAATCTTTAATTATTGATTTGGGAATTGAAGATATCAATGGAAAAACAGATTATTTAATAAGAAATCTACCAGAAAATTTAACAAAATTTTGTATCAATTCTGATATAAATGATAGAATAAAAGTAAAAGTTGATAAAATGCCAAAATCAATCATCTATTTACACGTAGATTGTATAGAGTTTATTATTGGATAATAAATAAAAAATGAAAGAAATAATTATATTTTTTATAAATAGACTAAATGTCATTCTTATACGTCTTTAAACTTTCTAATATAGATACATTGCAATATAGAAATATTGCATTTATTTGTTGTAAAAAAAATAATGAATTTTCATTATTAAAAGTTGGTGAAATAACTGACAAATTGAACAAAAAAAAACATTTTTGACAAGATTTTGAAAAAGGATGAGATTTTTATTGATGATGAAGTATATAATGATATGATTAAAAATTTGAAAAAGCGTTCACAATGTTGTTTGCATTCTTCCAAAGGAGGTTTTTATGCTACTATTGATAATAAAATATGGAGATTAGGGAATATAGAAGGAGATAGATTAATTGAATATAAATTACATTTTAAGTTTTGATAGAAAAAATGAAAGAAATAAGAATACTTTTATTATAAACAAAAATGAGTTCAAATAATTTATCATTGTATTTGAGAAACTATTTCTATAATCCAAAAGATCTAGAGGTTCAATTAGTAGTTGACACAATGTGTGTTTATAATAATTTTATTTAGCAACTGACTGTGTATATATTCCTTTCTCATCAATTCTTATACCGCCAACTAAATTCCATCCTTCTTCAAGAGCTTTTTTGATAAAATAATTTATTTTTTCACTTTCAGGCTTACTAATCCACCAATAGTTTTGCCAACCACGGTACTCATCAGATGAAAGTGTCCGAAATTCATAATATTTTGGCATAATATATAAAATAATATTAAAATATAATTAAATCAATTTTTCAATAAAAAATTGATAATAATTATTTTTGGTTATTTCAGCTTTTGGAAATGGCTTTAAGTTTTCTTGTTTTCAAACTCCCGACTGATTTTGGAGATTTGTATAAACCTTATAATATTTCCCAAGACCTTGAGAAAATAAATCCAAACATTGTTAAACAAAAAGAATTAGCAAATCCAATGAAATAGTTTTTTGTTTAATGTTTTTTTGCATTCTTATAATTTCTTTACTTCATATGCATTCATCAAATTATCCAAACCTAATTTATACATAATACTCCGATTGGTGGCCTTTGGCGATTTTATCTTCAAAAACTCCGCAAATGTCTGTTCCAACATCAATTCTAATTTTTTCTCAATAACTTCCAAACACCAATAATCATTTGATCTATTGTGCAGCCATTCAAAATAGCTCACAATAACTCCTCCACTATTACATAACACATCAGGTATTACTTCGATATTTTTTTCCAACAAAATCTTATCTGCTTCCAAAACAGTTGGGCCATTTGCACCTTCGGCAATAAGGCGGCAATCAAGAATTTCGGCGACTTCTTTAGTTATTTGCAATTCCATTGCAGCGGGAATAACAATATCAACTTTAATTTTCCAAAAATCATTAATATCAATCTTACTAACTCCTTCAAATTTATGATGTATGAAATCCAAATGTTTATGTTGTGCATTATATTTTAAAATTTCTTCAAACTTATGATGTTCATAAAACTTCTTTGACAATTTATAATAACCTGTGTGATCACCAACGGCATAACAAATTGCCCCAGCATCATTTAAATAATGAGCTGTCCAAGAACCAACATTACCAAATCCCTGAAGAATATATGATTTCTTTGCTAATGATTCTTTAAAAATATGCTGAAACCATAACACAATATTAAAAAATACTCCCAAACCAGTTGCACGATCCCTACCCTGACTTCCTCTGAAAGAAACTGATTTACCTGTGAAAACACTATAAACTAAATTATTGTTACTAATTTTTTGATATTCAGCAGTCATCCAATCCATATGTTGACTATTACTTCCCATATCAGGTGCAGGGATGTCTATGGATGGTCCGATGAAAGATGCAACCTTATTGCAGTATGCTTGAACAATGCGTTTATTTTCGGCAGAGGAAAATTTGCGAGGATCATATTTTATTCCACCTTTCCCTCCACCAAATGGGAGATTATGGATTGCACATTTAATTGTCATCCAGAAAGATAAAGCTTTGCATTCATCCAAATAGACATCTTCACTAAACCTTAAGCCACCTTTATAGGGACCTAACCAGTTGTTATGTTGAACACGATATCCTTTAAAAATTTCGATTGATCCATTGTCAAGTTTGACGGGGAATTTGATGATGAGTTCGTTGTTGTGGGCTTTGAGGATTTTAATGAAATCAGGGTCATAGTGAAAGGTGTGTAAAACATCGTCAATTTGACTGGAAATTAAGTCAATTATGTATGTTTTTGAATTCATATAATATTACATTATAATTTTTTTAAATTTGCAATCACGTATTTATTCTTCCATTTTCTTCAAAACATCTTCCACAATAGATCCAGGTTGAATATAAGGAATGCGTCCGGTCAAAACTGCTCGACAAGATGCACAATTTGGAGTTGAATGAGAAGCACAAGATAAACAGATGTGATGGCCACATGGTGAACTTACTAAAATGAGTGGTGCTTCTTTGCATTCGAGACAGATTGGACATTCCACAAAATTCCCTGGATTTTTAGCAGTCCATTCATAGGCGTGAAAAAGTTTTTGTCGTTTAATCACTTTTTGGAGTAGTTCTTTGACTTCAGGGTCAGAATGTTTTTCTAAAAGTGATGAACATTCTTCCATTAATGGGTCATTATCTCGGGCTTGTTTAATGCTGGCGGCAGTTTTTGAAAATACTGATTCGTCGTAGCGTGCAGCTTTGAGAAGAAGTCTGTATTCAGCATTTTTTTCAACATCGGAAAGATATTCCTTAGGAAGAAATTTTAATATCTCTTCAAGAAATATTGAGACTAAACCTCTATTTTTCAATGATAAAAGATTGCACACATTTAAAATCGTTATTTTGAGATTAAACAGTTTACTACTAAGAAGTTCAAAACAATCCTCGTATTTAGTTTTGAAGTATTCAACGAACTCATAAATCAATCTCTCACTTCTGGATAAATCATTTCCTTGTAAAATCGGAAAGAATTTATTTGAAAGTAATACATAAAGTTTGAATTGAGGTTCAGTGAAAATTTCACTATCAAAAAACTGCAGACGAAATGTTTGGTTAATAATAGCAACTGCTTTGGTTGTTCCAACTTGAAATGGAATTTTGAATGATTTGAATTTATTTACGAGTGTGAGTTCTGGAATATTAAGATTATCGACTCTCATTTCGTGTTTTGTAATTAATTCACTGATTTTTTCAGCTGTCGGAATTTGTCCTGAAAAAACAAAATTCAAATCCTCTCCCTTGAACAAAGAGACCAATATTTGTATTCTGGCAATATACAAATTAGTTCTCAAATCTCCAGCGTTTATACCAAACACACACTGTCTCACCTTATCCGGAAAATAATTCTGGAAATACTTTGCAAAAAATATCGTCCCAACATCTCTTTCAGCCATATTAATATCAGGTGGATTACTTAATAATATATTCAATGTATGATCCAAATAAGTTGTTGGACAGACAGGTATAAGATTGAGTAATTCTGAAAATGAGAATCCAAGATTAATGAATCTTTTTGGTTCTTTGAGGAATTCAAGTGGATTTGGATGGAGGGAAGATAAAAAAGCTCCTTCATGAACATTTTGTTGTCTGACTTCCAAGTACCTTTCGAAAGCATTTGTGAGAACAAAGACAAAAAGTTCCTTGTCTCTAATTGCATTTAAGGTTTCAAGATCAAGAATAATAAATTCTTTGAACCAGAACTTAAATCCATCAAGTGGGTAACCATTTTCAGGATATTGATTGATAAATGATGGGATATTATTTTCGTCGTAATTGATTCCATTAAGGAACAAAGTAACATAATCATCTGGTATATCAGGTTTGCCATAAAACATATCTTGCAAATACTCCAAACTATTTTTATTCTTACCATTTTTAAAAAACCTTTTAGTCAGATTCATATTTTCACCAATTTTTTTGGTTGTAAATCTGTTAAAGAAATCTTGGTAATTAAAAAATCCACCATTGTAAAGAAGGGAAAACGTGATAATAGAGATTTTTTTGTCTTTGATTTTATTTTCTGATCTTGTTAGAAAATTCTTCAAAATATTTTTTTGTTGAGTCGTGGTTTTACGATCAGCATAAAATTTCGCGACTAAATGCAGATAATCCATACCAAAATCATCTCCGTGTTTTTCCATCAAAAATGTTAATTCTTTTGAAATCAGGTTGCATTCCAATTTGTGACCGTTCACCCAAAAGAATTCCAGATAGATTGAAGGAAAATCGTTTAAAAGAAATGAATAATTCGCAAAAGTCCTCCCATTTTGGGTGGATATTTTTGGTAACGCAAGACGGAGTTGATCCCTTAAATTGGCAACAGTTGGTAATATTCTCTGACGACAATGTTTCCCTGCAATAAAAAATATCCAAAAAACAAGATTACGTTTGCATTCTTCATTTTCCCATCCAGTTGTTAACAATGACTTGACTGTTTCAATGAATTCCTTATTGATAATAAGGTCAATGAATTGTTGATTGTGTCTGTTTGACGAATAATAACTTCCTGAGTCAATGTTGAGTAACATATTCATCCAGTTGGATACCAAATGGATGAATGAGGGATTTTGGAAGGATGATATGACGTAATTTAAAAGTTGTTTGGATGATTCAAGAGTGTTTGCCATAACGACTCTTTCTTCGATTGTTGGCGATTTTCTCTCAACTGGACTAGTCAAAACAGTATCAGAACTGGAATCTCCAGTAATAATCACATTCCCTGAAGAATTAATTTTCTTCGGCATTTTCGTTAAATTTACAAACGTAAATAGTATTTTACTTAACAAATACACTGTTTAAGTATCAATTTTTTAGAAAAAAGTGAAAATTTTTAGCTTAGAGCTTTCCCACTCACAATTACAGTAATGTCCACCTTAATTATTGTCGAAAGCCCTGCCAAAGCCAAGAAAATTGGCCAAATACTTGGTCGCGACTACGTAGTACGAGCAAGTATGGGGCATTTATATGAATTGGCTAAGGAAAATATGGGAATTGATGTTGAGAATGGTTTTGAGCCATCTTATAGTATAATTGAAGGGAAGGGAAAAACTTTAAAAGAATTAAAGGATATTGCAAAGGGTGTAAGTCGAATTATATTAGCGGGTGATGCTGATAGAGAGGGAGAGGCAATAAGTTGGCATGTAGCCAATGCTTTACGTCTTCCTATTGATTCAACACCGAGAATTGTATTTCACGAAATTACCCGATCTGCGTTGGAACATGCTTTAGCAAATCCAGGATTATTGAATATGAATTTGGTTAATGCTCAACAGGCGCGACAGATATTAGATAAGTTGGTTGGGTTTGAGATAAGTCCAATATTATGGAAGCAAATTCAGCCCAGTTTGTCTGCTGGAAGGGTACAGACACCTTTGTTGCATTTAATTATGGAAAGAGAGAAGGAGATTGAGAAGTTTAAGAGTGTCTCATATTTTCGTACTACTGGAGTCTTTTTTGCAGTAGAAGATAATACTTTTGTTGCTGTTTTGGATAAGAAATTTCAGAATATTGAAGATGCAAAGAAGTTTTTAACAGATGTTGTTGGAGCGAAATTTGTGGTTGGAAATATTAAGAAAGGAACTAAGACGAAGAAACCAGCGCCTCCATTTACGACTGCATCGTTATTGCAGGATGCAGGAGGAAAATGTCGTATGAATTCGAAACAGATTATGGACAGTGCGCAGAAGCTTTATGAAGCTGGAAAAATTACTTATCATAGGACTGATAGTACTAATTTGTCGAAGGAGATTTTGAGAACGATAAGAACCTATGTTACTGAAAACTATGGAGAGAATTATATACATTTACGTAATTACAAGACCAAGACTAAATGTGCTCAGGAGGCACATGAGGCGATAAGACCGACACATATTGAGAATCCAACTTTGGAGGATGATATGGGACCGAATGAGAAGAAATTATATTCTTTGATTTGGAAGAGGACTGTTGCTAGTCAAATGGAAGATGCTTCTTTTGACACTTTGGCGATTCAAATTGCTAATAACGTTAGAGAAGAAATGTTTTGTGCGACTGGTGAAGTATGTACTTTTGATGGTTATTTGAAAGTATATAATTTTCAGCAAGATGATAACAAGGAAGAGGATCCAGATGCTATACCGGAGAGTCCATATGAAATATTATCAGCATTAAAGGCGAAAGACCCATTAAATTGGACTCAGCTTAATTCTGAAGAAAAGATGACACAAGGTCCTGGACATTATACGGAGGCTCAATTGATTAAGTTGATGCAAGATACTGGAATCGGGAGACCGAGTACGTATTCATCAATGATCAATAAGATTCAAGAAAGAGGCTATGTGGTAAAGGAGAATCGTGATGCTGGAAAGGCGACGGTTCATCAATTATCAGTTAATCCCGCTGGAAAGATGAAAGAATCATCAAAGGAGATTACTTTGAAGAAGGAAATGAGTAAATTATTTCCGACCGATACTGGCAAGATCACAGATGCATTTATGACGGTTAATTTTACTGAATTAGTTGTGCCAAAATATACGGCTGATTTGGAGGAAAAATTGGATTATATTGCCAATGGAGAGAGTCAGTGGAGGGAGGTGGTAAGGGAGTATTATGATGGATTCCATCCGAAGGTTGAGCATTTTAAGTCATTGAAGAGTGATGAGCCGAAGGAGAAGAATAAACATTCTCGCATTTTAGGAAATGATGCTGAAGGAGCTCAGGTAATTGCGCGAATGGGACCTTATGGTCCAATGGTCCAGTCTGGAACGAAAGAAGGAGGCAATGTTAAGTTTGCATCTTTAGAGAATGGAATGTCGTTGGAGACGATTACTTTGGGTGAGGCGGTTGAGCTTCTCAAGTATCCAAAGAATTTTGGACAATACAATGGAGGTGCGCTTATTTTGAAGAAAGGTAAGTTTGGTCCTTATTTGGAGTATAATACGAAGACGTATAATTTGAAGAATATTGGAGTGGAAATTGATGAAGTGAACCGTGAAAAGGCAATTGAGATTGTTACGATGAATGAAGGTTATACTCCAAAAGCAAAGGGGGCTGGATCTGCAGCAGCATCTCCTGTTACGAAAACGAAGTCGAAGGCAAAAGTTGGAAAGAAGTGAATTTGATTTTTAGGAAGAATGGAAAATAAATATGAGAGATATTTATGGGACTTCCAATAATATCACATTTTATTTATTTGCAGCATTATCGAGATAAATTGTATCAACTAATTTATAATAATTATTTTTTTTATAGCATTATAGAGAATGATGAGTATGAGATGTTAGTGATGGAGGAGAGGTTACGATATTTATTTTCAAGAAATTATGGAATAGAATTAGGAGACCATATGTGGAATTTGATTTGGGAAAATGTTTTGGATCAGATATATTTTGATTATGAGGGCGATAGATACTTATATTTGTAAAAAATTGAATTATAAATTGGATAATACTAAGAAAGATAGAAATGGAAAAATTACCGAATTTAATAAGAAATTTAAGTCCGAGTTTGTTGGAGAATGTGGGTAGAAAATGTCCGCAGTTAAAGGAAGTTATTGAAATAGATATTAAAGATATAAAGATGTTTGATCGTGAATATGGATGGGAGGAAGATTTTTTGAAGTCTGTAAAGATTGATGGAAATGAGTATATTGTTCGAAAGAGTTATATTGAAGAATTGATTGATTTATTGAATCGAGAGGAGTGTCAGCGTTTAAGTGTTTCAGGTGGGACGTTAGATAAGATTTATGATTGTTTTAACAAGATTTGTGAAAACAGGAGGGAATTGATGAATGGAATGAATCACAACTTTTTCAGATATTGTTATGAAAATAACACAAATGGAAACAAATTGTTTAAGGCCATTGATTTGAAAAACAGTGTTGTGGCCACAATGTGTTTTTATTTATATCATTATAATTTTATACATAATTTTCGAATATTAGTATTATTTACAATAAGTTTTGAGCCATTATTTGAAGTATATGTATTTGGAACAAGACGATTGTCTTTTTTGGTATTGAATGTGAGGAAAGAAGTTGAGGCGATGCAGTTTATAGGGTCGGATATTTTGGAGACAGAGATAATTTCGTTGAGATAGTAGTTTATTGAATTTGGGTCGAGATCAATGCCGGCTCCTTGGGAAATGATATTATATTTGTTTCCTTTTGGATCGGTACCAAGAAGGTATGTGATAAAGAAGAATCCTTGGTCAGGGGTTGGATTGGGAATAAGAGATTCTTTAATTTTATTTGAATTGATGTCGTAAGTTAGATGAAGAAATTTGGTCATATAATAGAGAAGATTTTATTTATGATGCGATGCATAAAATAATTTCTTTTTTGCCGGCGCATTTATGGCATATTCGGTATTTGCTGTATTCATTGCAGTTGAGACATCTTGCGTTGAAATAATCGACATCCATTAGTTCGATAATTGGTATTGAGAGGTTTGGATTTCTGGTGTAATGTTTTCCATTGAATGATAGAAAAATGCGGAAGTAGTCATAGATGGAGTGATTTTCTTTAAATTTTTGGCATTGTGAGCAGATAAAGATTCCATTATCGACTTTATTGAGATCCGATGAGTTGATGAAATCGCAGTAGGCGGGACGTACAAAAGGGGTGTTAAAAATGTGTGGGTTAGTGAGAATATTAAGATTGTATTTAAGGTTGATTTCTTTGGCTAAACTTTCTCCGGGGTGAATGAAACACGAGATGCAGAAGGGACATGGAATAAGACCGTTTGGTGAGGGAGAAAGTTTAAGGAATGATGTATGGGAGAGAATATTTGGAATTGATATTTTTTCGAGAATGGAGAAGTTTTTAAGAAATTGTTGGTTATAAATCTCTATTTTGGCTGAAGATGGGAAATCATAATTTCTTTTAATTTTTTGGTAAGGTTGCATATATGAAAAAAATAAATGAACATTTTGAATTTAACGAATTATTTAGATTGATTAAATTTTTCGAAATTCGAATAAAATAAATACAATAAATATATTTAGTAGTATGATACACGGATTAATCACTACTTTTACTTTAGAAAAATTTAAGGAACTACTAAAGGATGAAGATTATGACAATTTAATTTACAATTGTTATTATTGTTACAATCAGGAAGAAATTTTAGGATTTTTAGATAAACATTTACATTTAAATAATTTTATTGTAAATTACGTGTATGTTAGGAATAATTTCCAGTTAGGGAAATTTAATGATCCTGATGTAGTAAGAAAATGTTTGACTTTAGCCTTAAAGACAATTTTTATAGTTTTGGCGCATATAAATATTTGTGTAGAGATAAATAGGAATTTTGAGATATTAGGAATATTAGTAAAAAAGTTTGAGGAGAAGTTTAAGGAGGTGGTGAGGAGCGATAATTTTAATTTTGCGATGAATATGAGTAAAAAGGACATATTGACTTTTATAGACACAATGAGTTCTAATATTGCTTTGGCGGATGCAAATATACCGGGGCATGACAAAAAGAAGTTAATGGATTTACCTGAGCCTTATTTGATATGTAATTGTAAGGCAGGGGGATGGAGATATCCAGCGATAAAGTATGAGATGGTTGGTGAGGATGTTAATAGGACAAATGGAGAGAGATTTGTAAGAAATTATAGTGGAAGATGTCAGAAGTATTATGAGGCATACCATTTTTTTGGTGAAAAGTTGAATATGTTGAGGAAGGATATTGAGGAGAGAGGTGTAATGGAATTATCAAGATTTTTTTTATAGTTTTTTTCGTAGAAAAGAAGTATAATTTATATAAAATTATATAAAATGAATAATAAATTTTTATTTGGAGTAGCAACATCTTCGCATCAGAATGAAGGAAATAATTATTTAAATAATTGGTGGGATTGGGAGGTGAAGAATAATTTGGAGAGATCAGGGGTTGCTTGCAATTCTTGGATAGATTATAGAAAAGATATTGATTGTGTGAAGGAATTGGGATGCAATAGTTATAGATTCTCGATTGAATGGAGTAGAATATTTCCAAATGAGAAGAAAGTAGATGAAGGAGCATTGGAGAAGTATGAGGCAATGATTGATTATTGTTTGGAAAATGATATAGAGCCAGTTGTAACATTGCATCATTTTACTAGACCGAAATGGTTTGATCGGAGGTATGATGGAATACATAGTGATGAGATAATGGAATATTTTGGAAAATATGTGAGAGAAGTTGTTGAAAAAATTGGTGGAAAGGTTAGATGGTGGATTACTTTTAATGAACCGATGTTAGAATGTGTTAATGGTTATTTGAGAGGTACAAGACCTCCTGGTATGAATGGAGATTTTGAAATGATGTATAAAGCTTTGGAAAATATTATTGATTGTCATTGTTTGGCTTATGATATAATCAAGGTCAAGAATCCTGATGCAATGGTAAGTATAGCAAAAAATTTGGTGGATTTTGAGAAGCAATATAATTATGATTTAGTAAAGTCAAGAATAGAGGATCAGGTGATAGAGAATTTTAATTGGGGATTATTGGATGCATTTTATCATGGAGAGTTTCGTTTTGGAATAAATTTGGCAGGTATAGGGATGAAGAAGGTGAGGAGGGAAGAGAGGTGGAGGGGTAAGATGGATTTTTTGGGAATAAATCATTATAATGTTGGTTATGTGGAGATAAAGTATTCGACACAGAATCCCATAAATGTGGTTTTGAGGAAAAAGGAGAGGGGATTTAATAAAAATTTTTTGGGATGGGACATAAAGCCGAAGTCGATGAATGTAGTTTTGGATATGGTAATGGGACGTTATGGTGGTATTCCGGTAATGATAACCGAATCTGGAGGATGTGAAAAGAATGATTCAAGAAGTAAAACACCCGTACATAATGAAATAATGGAAACACATTTGAAATCTGTTATGGAACATCGATCAGAATATGGAAATATAATTGGATATATGTGGTGGACTCTAGTGGATAATTTTGAATGGGATGATGGATGGAAACCAAAATTTGGATTGTATAAATTAATCGAAAAGGATGGAAAATTATTTAGAAAGATCAAAGGATCTGGAAAAAAATATCAAGAAATAATAAAAAATTATAAAGAGAGTTGAATATGACGATATGGTAATAAAAATATTTGATATTTTTATTTCAATGGTGGTGGTTATCTCGTAGTGTTAGTCAATGCTGAAAAAATAAACATACGATGACTTTTCAAATAATATAAAAAAATAATGATTTATTACCATTTATTATCATGATTTTTTTGGATGGTTTATTACCATAAAAAAGTTTAGAAAAAAAAGATGTTTAAAAAACTCGAAATGACATTTTTCATCCCATGTTTTAAACGAAATTATCACTTTTTCTCGACTTTTTTGAGATTTTCTTATATACCATAAAAAACCCGATATTGATTTTGCATTTTTTCCTCTGGTAAAGATTTAACCATAAATTGAAAAAATCTTATTAGCTTTGTTATTACCATATATCATAAATATTTTTGAACCTAGATCCATAACATTTTTTATTATGTAATTTATGGTTGCATATTATTATAAGTCAAAACATTCACATGGTCATAATTACCATTTTTATGGTAATATACATTTTTATTGTTTTTTATAAACGCGACCATGTGTGGTTCGTCATAATTTATTACCATGATGGATAATTATGTTTTATTATTATCTTACCATCATGGTAATCATTATATACCATAAAAAATATTTTTATATATTTTAATGAATGCCGAAATATCATTTTATTACCATAAAGTATTATCACTTCCTGGGATACAAACATTATCATAAATAAATGGTATAGATAGATGGTCGTAATTATTTCAAGAAAGTTAATATGGATGGTCATAAATATCATTTATGGTAATATATATTTT
>Ga0172363_10002930_pt1 | contig 13793 bp, 12 predicted proteins | sample LakKivs2_kivu2a2_FD_114541 | JGI IMG/M metagenome (GOLD analysis project Ga0172363, IMG submission 114541) | Sediment microbial communities from Lake Kivu, Rwanda - Sediment s2_kivu2a2 | ecosystem: Environmental > Aquatic > Freshwater > Lake > Sediment | place: Rwanda: Western Province, Lake... | reverse complement strand
CGCAACGGGGCACGTTACTCTGGTCATCCGTCAATTTATGTGCTATTTGAAGAAACCCGGCCCTGTTGGTGAAAGGGCCGGGTTTCTGGTAGTTTATCCGTCTTAAGTGGGACGGTGTCGTCCGGGCTGAGGTGTTTCAGGAGATCGAAGTACAGGCATGTGTTCTGGCGAAGCAATAATGTTACAACAATTTCACAAATCCGTCCACGCTGAGACCAGTCTGCCTAATGATGGCACGCAGAGTCCCTCTATCCAATTCCTTGTGATCGGGGGCGACGATTTGAGCAAAAGGATCATCTCGACGCAGGATCATATGACTTCCTTACTTGCCGCTTAAGATAGAAGCCTATCTTCTCTAACGTCTTGACACACTCCCGACCAGAAACCCGCGGCAATTTGCTCATACCGCCACCGGTAATGTTTCAAAGCGTTCTTCTGGCACAGCCAAACCGTCTTCCTCTAACGCTGTAATGTATCCTTGGATTGCCTCCCTGATGTTAGCAAGAGCCTCTTCCTTTGTCTTTCCCTGACTGATGCAACCTGGCAGAGTGGGACATTCAACTACCCAGTAACCATCTTCGCCAGAGTAGATTATAACTTGTCTCATTATCTCACCTCCGTATCAACGGTGTTTCGCCAAACACACTCTCGCGGCGGTCCATGACGATGGCTATCCCCCTGTAGTGGCTTGCAGGGAGGCCCACACTGCCACGCCGATCAAGCCGGCACTGGTGCCAAGCTGCGCCGGCACAATCTGCACCTTGTCTATGGGGGGTACACGAACGCGCTCGCGGGCTACTCGCCGGATGGGTTCCAAGAGAAGTTCGCCGGCCTGAGCTACACCGCCACCGATGACCACCATCTGCGGGCCGATGATGGTGATCAGGTTGGCCACGCCGATGCCAATGTAGAAGCCGGCGCGCTCGTAGATGTCCCTGGCGATGGGGTCACCAGCCTGGGCAGCTTTGCTGATAACCTCCGGCGTGACTTTATTCAGATCGTAGGAGACCATCTCGCCTATCCTGGTAGTGAGACCCTGGGTGATGGCCTTGAGAGCCATGGCGGTGATAGCCGCCCCGCTGGCAAAAGCCTCTAAACAGCCATGACTTCCGCATCCACAGGGTGGACCGTAAGGATCAATAATCATGTGGCCCACTTCACCAGCCGTCCCGCCCAGACCCAGGTGCAATTGGCCGTTGATGATCATCCCCCCGCCGATGCCCGTCCCGATGGCCAAGCCGACCATCGTATCCACATCGCGCCCGGCACCAAAAGTCTTCTCGCCGAGAGTGAAGGACCGTACGTCGTTAAGGATGTAGGTCGGCAAACCTACCCCTGCTTCGATGGTCGCTTTCAATGGGACGTTGCGCCAGCCGCCGGGCAAGTTGGGTAGAAAGAGAACGACACCCCGTTCCATGTCCAGTGCGCCTGGCAAGCCGACACCAATACCACCGAGGTCTTCCTTGCTCAAGCCAGCATCGGTTATGATGGCATTGACTAGATCCACCATGCGTGCCATGACTGCATCGTGGCCCTCTTTGGCTAATGTAGGAATTTGATGGCGACCGGCGACCTGGCCTGAGACGACGTTGACCGCTCCCGCGCTGATCGTCGTTCCCCCCAGGTCTACTCCAATGAAGTTGACAGGTTGAGCCATAGTCAAAACGCCCCCCTTCTTGATACAATTAGAAAAACAAATCTCGGCGGGCAATTAACGCTCGATCTCTACCCACTGCTTTTCCCGCGCGCTGCGCTCGATGGCGTCGCAGAGAAGAATCCCCTCGTGGCCGTCGGCAAACGTCGGAAAATCCGGTGGGGCAGTGAAATCACCGGCCCGGATGTAACGGTACACGGCATGATAGAGTTGCTTGAACGTATCAGGGAAGCCCTCAGTGTGCCCACCCGGGTAGCTGGCGAAGTCCCGTGCCTGAGGGGTGAGCAACGAAGGGTCTTTCATCAGCATCTCATTTGGCCCATCACGATGACCGATCCACAGCTCATTGGGGTGCTCGGAATCCCAGGCCATCGCCGCCTTCGACCCGTCAATCTCGAAGGCCAGACGGTTCTTTCGTCCGGCACACACTTGTGAGACGGTCATCACTCCACTGGCACCACCCTCGTAGACCAGGAGCACCGTGGCGTAGTCCTCGGTGTAGATGGGCTGTGCGATGTAGTCCTCCGGCCGCAGTGTGTGGGCAGTGAAGGTATCAATGGACTTGGCTGGTTTCTTGCGGATGGGAATGAACGTATGGAAATCGGCCAGGACAGCCTCGACGCGCAGACCGGTGATGAAACTGGTCAGGTCTAGCCAGTGGGTGCCAATGTCGTTCACAGCGCGCAGACTGCCCCCTAACTCCGGCTCCAACCGCCAGTTCCAAACGGTGTCGTGGAAGAGCCAGTCCTGCAGGTAGGAACCACGAATGATGTACACGTCGCCCAGGTCACCACGCGCCGCCCGCCCGTGGGCTTCCTGGCACATGGGATAGAAACGGATGTTGTAGTTGACGGCGTGGACGATTCCCGCCTGCTGCGCCAGGCGCAGCAATTCGGCGGACTGTTGGGAGTTCAAAGCCAGTGGCTTCTCACATACCACGTGCTTTCCGGCCTCGATGGCGGCTTTGGCCATGGAATAGTGCAGGTAGTTTGGAGTAGTGATGTGGACTACATTGACTGCAGGATCGGTCACCAGATCACGCCAGTCCTCGTAGACTTTGTGGATATTGAGCGCCTCGGCTTTTGGTTGAGCACGCTCCGGTCGGGATCCGGCGATGCCCACCACCTCGATGCCCAGACGGCGCAATGCCTCTATGTGGGCTGGGCCAATGAATCCCGTCCCGATGACGCCTGCTCGAATCACATCCACGTGCCGCCTCCTCATTTCACAGAGTGAAGACCTCCGGGAGATCAGATAAGCGTGTAGTTTACCTTATAATCCAAATTCTCCACTTTGTCAAATTTTCCATCCAGGGAATGTCTCGCCCCTACAAGTTCACCTTGCAGGTTGACAGCCAGGGCAAGAGGGGTTATACTGGGAGCAGTGCAGGCGGTGCGCCTGTAACTTGACCGGGGACGAATAACGAAACTCAACTGGAGCAAGGAAAAGGACATGATTAAACTACGCACCACACAGGAAAGATACGATCCTGCACTGAAGAAGGCCCGCGAGGACTTGCGGCGCGTGGATCCCTATAAGGCAGCGTTTTGCAGTGACACGACCTATCGGCAGATAACCGACGCCAGCGGTCTGTTTGAAGCGTCGTTCTGGGGGCGGCCCTGCCTGGTACGCTATCCGGAGGGGACAATACAGGATAGTGACACTGGCGAAGAACTGCCGATTGTCACCCAGATCCTGGTGCTCCATTACCTGATCCACGCCGACGGTACGCCGATGGCCCACCACTGGATCGCTTTCCGCGAGCTACCCGGCGGGCTGGGATATAATGCAGCTTTTCAGAGCCGGGCCGAGCATCGCCTGTCCACGGAGTTTGGCCGCGATTTAGAGGGCTTCACCCGTGCGGCTGAGGCACTCGGCGGAGAGCGAATCACCTACGGGGACGCCGCTTTTCTATTCCGCATCTTCCCCCGCCTGTGGATGGCCGCCATCCTCCACCTGGCCGACGAGGAGTTTGGGGCCTCGGCCAGCGTGCTGTTCGACGGTTCGACGGAGCACTACCTGCCCACCGAAGACCTGGCCGTGTTAGGCGGGATATTGGCCGGCGGCCTGATCAAGGAAGCGCGGGGGAAGTAACACAAGTTGCGACGCACCTCTAAGTTGCGTCGCAGCTTGTGCACGTCTGGCCCCCTCCACTGATTAGAAGAAGTTTTTGGCCAGTTCGTAGAGTTCCACGTTCACCGTCTTTATGCTGCCGGTGGCTTCTTTCAGCAGGAAGGGCACGACCGTATTGCCCTGCAGAGCGGCCATGTAGCCGAACTTCCCCTCTTTGATCAGATCAACGGCGTACACGCCCAGACGCGTGGCCAGTATGCGGTCGAAGACCGTAGGTGAACCGCCACGTTGCAGATGGCCCAAAACCACAGAGCGCGACTCGAAGCCCGTGCGTCGCTCGATCTCCTTAGCCACGGTCTCGGCTAACCCACGGCGATCCAGCCGCACGTGGCCAAACTCGTCTCTATCGCCCAGCTCTTCCTCGGAGTAGGTTATCTCTTTGATCTTGGCCCCTTCGGAGACGACGATGATGCTGAACGTCGAGCCGTGTCGCCAGCGGCTGTTGAGATGCTCGCACACCGCTTCCAGGCTGCCCTCCACCTCCGGGGTGAAAATGTAATCGGCGCCGCCGGCCAGCCCGCCAAAAAGCGCTACCCAGCCGGCGTGGCGGCCCATCACCTCGACCACAATGGCGCGGTGATGGGCGCTGGCCGTGGTGTGCAGCTTGTCCAGCGCGTCGGTCACTGTGGTCACCGCCGTATCGAACCCGATGCAGTAATCGGTGCCCATCACATCGTTGTCCATCGTCTTGGGCACGCCCACCACTGGCAGGTTGTGCTCTTCATAAAACCTGGTAGCCACGCCCAGGGTGTCCTCTCCGCCGATAGCCACGATAGCGTCCAGCCCGAACTCTTGAAAGTGGTCCAGGCAAATGCGCACCATAGCTTTGTCGCGGAAAGGATTGGTCCGCGACGCGCCGAGGATGGTGCCTCCTACGTGCAGGATGCCGGATATCATGCTCCTGGTAAGGGGCACGATGTTCCCTTCGACCAGCCCGCCCCAGCCATTCCTGATGGCCCGCGCCTCGTAATTGTGGGCAAAGCTCCGGCGGGCCACCGCCCGAATTGCCGCATTTAATCCAGGTACGTCTCCACCACCGGTCAGAACTCCTATTCGCATACACCCTCCCTATACACTCAGTGAACATGATTTCTCAAATCGTTTTCTCGGTGGTCTCCCCGCTAAGGGAGACCACCGTCTTTTCTTGCAATAGCCTCACCGGCACTCAGTCGCCCAGGTCCTCAAACTTGTCCTGAAACTTTTTCATCGCCTCGGGCATGGTAGTGTATTCCATCGCCTCCAGGGGCAACCGGTGTGGTTCAAAAGGCCCGTGGCGGCGCAGATGTTCGGCGATGACGTTGCACATCCGCCTAGCCTCGTCATAGCTCGGGTCATCAAACATATCGCGAGGCCCCACCAGGCGACCGTCGGCCAACTGGAAACCCAGGGCTATCACTCGCGGTGGGCCGTCAAAGCGAGTGGGGTTGCTCTGTTCTACTGATACGGGCATCAACGGCCCGTAGTGAGAACCACGCATCCAGCCCTCCACAATGTGGGGCATGGAGAACGGCTCCAACGCCTCACCCACTGCCGGAAATTCCCCCTGACAGCGCACGATGCACACGGGATCATCCTTGCCCACATAACGGCCGGCTATGAGCGCCAGACGTTGAGTGGAAGACACACCCCCAATCTCCCCCGTTACCTTGTGGTAGACCGCTTTGACGATATAGCGCCCGGAAGCTCCGATAAACAGGAGCAAATCGTAGGCCTCCTCTGGACAACTGAAGGTGATGCGCTTGTGCTCCTTGACGTCGTGTACCTCGAAGCGGAATCCGTCGTGCATCTTCGAGGAGATGACCAGACCAGCCGTGTTGAAAGGATCGGCGAACATCTTGTACAAGGGCATGTTCCACGCGCCGGCGCTGGTCTTATCGGCCATGAAGATCAGAATCGGCTCGCCCTCCCGCTCGATAAATTCCATCTCGGCCACCCCAGGCCCCATACCCTTGACGTTGCCGGAAAAAGCATCAGCCAGCAAGTCCTGGCCTGCCCCGTAGAGTTTGAGCTCCCTGGCCACACGGGTACATTCCTCGAAGGTGTTCCAGGCCAGGTGGTGAATCCCTGGATCGTCCACCCCTTTTTGGTGAGTCATGATCAGTTCCAGGTCGTCGCCAACCCGTGTTACGTGGAAGTCCACGATTCTCCCGTCGCGTCTGGCCACCTCCAGGCGATTCCGCGCCTCTTCCAATAAGTCAGGGTGCATACTAGAATGTCCCACGTAACCGCCGACGTCTGCTTTGATCACGCTCAGTGTAATCTTCTCACCCATTTTCTTCCTCCTTGAGAGAATCTACCGAGCTACATGATGCAGCTCTATTCCTCCGCGCCGCCTAGCTCAACGCCGCGATGTACCGTGGGCGGGCTAGCAAATCCTCCACCCGCCGAGATGCGACCACTGCTCCTGAAGAGTCGTATCTTTTCTCGTACCCGCTCCTTGACTGCCTCGCGCGCCGGGACCAGGTGCTTGCGCGGGTCTATCTCGGAGGGCCTGACCGCCAGGCTCTCCTTCAATGCCTCGACGAAGGCCTGGTTCAGATACGTGGCTACATTGACTTTGCAGATTCCATGCTCGATAGCAGCTACCACGCTGTCGTGTTGCACCCCTGAAGAACCGTGCAGCACCAGCGGAACGTCCACCTTGCGGCGGATACGCTCAATACGGTCAACGTCCAGCATGGCCTCGCGGCCAGTCATACCGTGCACTGATCCGACGGCCACGGCCAGCGAGTCCGCACCAGTGCGCTGGATGAACTCCAGCGCCTGGTCAGGATCGGTCATCGCCGCCTCGACTTCCTCGGCGCTAACTCCATCGGTGGCCTGCAGCACCTTGCCCAGCTCGGCTTCCACCGGGATGCCGGCGATGTGCGCGATCTCGCAAACCCGGCTCGTGATGGCCACGTTCTCCTCGAACGGGAGTTTGGAGCCGTCGAACATCAGCGAGGTGAAACCTTCCCGCAGGCAGAGCACGTTCTGCTTGAAGTCGGTACCGTGATCCAGGTGCAGGACGACGGGCACGTCCACCATACTGGCCGCAATTTTCACCATCCCGGCGGCAAAGGCCAGACCAGCGTAACGAATGGCCCCCTGGCTCACTTGCAGAATCACCGGGGCACGCTCCTCCTGCGCCACTTCGATGATGGCTTGCACCTGCTCCATGTTGTTCGCGTTGAAAGCGCCCACCGCGAAGTGCTCCGCGAGCGCCCGTCGTAGAATTTCCTGACTGGTTACCAGAGGCATGGCTACTCCTCCCTTTTTTGAGTTACAGGTTCCGGGTTGCAGGTTGAGCGAGGCGAACCTGGAACTTTGAACCTTGAACCCGAAACCCTAATGAGATGGCGCAACTTCAATTTGACCCAACAAAATCCGCGTGTCCTGGGTGCCGTCCGCCATCTGCACAGCGAGCCGTTCGGCGCCAGGCAGTTGATACATCCCAATCTCAATCTGGTAGCGCCCCGGCGGGGCCTGCGGATCAACGACCAGACGGTGCTGGTCACGCACCGGGACGCCGACCAGCCACTGCGTCGTGGGATAGCCTCCCTCCACCGGCAGTGTGTCATCCTGACCCCACAGCGGCCCGCCGGTGGCTGGGTTGTACGCCTCCCCAACGAGGTGGACGAAGACGGTGTAAGAGCCTTCCGCTTTCCGCTCGGCCCGCCAGTACAGGTCCAGGGTCAAAGTGCTGCCCGGCGTGATAGGCTCCACGCTGGACAGATCGTAGCCCAGGAAGCGGATGTCCTCACCCAGCGTGGCCTCCAACGGGTGCCGGATGGCGCCTACGGGCAACAACGGCTTGGTGGTTGTCACCTGCATCCGCCCCACCTGGATAGGCCCTGCGTCCGTGGACAGGATAAACCGGTATTCCCCGGCTGGCGTGCTCTGGTACACCGGGAAATCAATTCCCTGGCGAATAATGTGCTCCTGGTCCCGTCCTGGCAGCACCACTCGCCTGCTCTCCACCACCCGCCCGCGACTGTCCACCCAGTCCACCGTCACCCATACGTCTGGCTGTCCCCCTGCCAGGTGAAAGTATAGCCCCAGGTGGGCCGCGTCACCTGGGCGAAACTCTACCGTGGGCAGATCGTAGCCCAGCAAACGCACGCCATCGGCTGCCAGCGGGCCGTCCAGCGGATACTGAGGGGCCAGGTTCGATGGAGGCACGACAGGCGTAGTCCCATCCGCAGTGTAAAGTATCAAGTGGTTATAGCCCACTGGCACCTGCAACACGCGGCGGTAGCGTTCGTCCAGCCACTTCTCGACCAGGTCGTCCGGGTCCTGCAACGCCCGCTCGAAACTGGCCAACCACAGGCGGGAGTGGGCAGCGGACACGGGTGACAACTGCTCTTCCACGTTCTCCGCCGTGAAGCGCATCGCGTCCCGAGGCAGCAGATACACGGTCGGGCCAGCGTTCTCATCGCCCACCAGGCGGCGATACTGGTAGAAGAAGAGAGGATAACGATCCCCGGAGACGAGAAGCACGCCGTCGTCGGGTTGAGCGTAGGCGGCCAGTGCGCGCAAAGCCGTCTGGTAATCGTCGCGCATGTAGCGCCCGCTGTAGTGGCCGGGCAGAGACCAGGCAAAAACGCCGACGACGAGCAGCCCAGCAAGCACGCCTCCCCAGCGCACCCATCGCCACAGACCAACGATCCCGGCGGCCAGCAGAATGTAGAAACAGGGCGCGAAAAGGATCAGGTAGCGGGCTTCCACGTGGGGCGAATAGAAAAGCCCCCGGTTCAGGGTCAACAGGTAAACCGCCGCCGGCAAAAGCAAGACCGGCAATCCCAGGTAAAGGCTCGTTTCTCTGCCCTGCCAACGCCCATTTCCATCCTGTCGCCAAAGGAAAACGCCGCCCGCCAGGACCAGAACGACGACAGCCAGCGCGGGCAATAGATACCGGCTGACCTCGGTGGAGATGCCCAGCGAGAGGGCGACCATGTACAATTCCAGAAAAACCCTCACGTCGAAAGGTTGGCTGACCGACCAGGTGCGCATCCGGCCTGCAGCAAAAACGACCCAGGGAGCGAAGAAGGCAGCGATCAGAAACTGTGAACCGATCCAGCGGACGAGGAAACGGCGTTGCCCGGACATTCGCCGGCGCAGAGTGAAGAGCACGAAGAGTCCCTCGGCAACGAGGGTCAGAACGGCCAGGTAGATCGTGTACAGAGCGGCCACAGAACTGGCGACGTAGGCCAACCAGGCCCATCGTTCTCCCTCCTGAATCGCCCTTACGAAAAAGTAGAGAGAGAAAAGGGAGGTGAGTGTAGCCAGAATGTACATCCGCAGCTCTTGCGACCACCAGATGGGGAAACGCGCTGTGGCGGTGAGGAATGTGGCGATCAAAGCGACCCACCGTGAAGTCTCGTCCTGAATTGTCAACCGGCGCACCAGCGGGTAGACCAAGGCCACGGTGAGCATCCCCCAAATCAGGGAGAGGTAGCGAGCGGCAAACTCACTTTCGCCGACCAGCCGCGTCCACGCCCAGAGTGACCAGAAATAGAGCGGCGGATGGACGTCGCCCGCCGTCCATCCGGCGACGCCAGCGAAGCCCTTGCGTATCGCCCACATGGCCAGCCCTTCGTCCCACCACACGTTCTGATCGCCCAGGCGGTAGATACGCAGAGCAAAGGCGACTAGGAAGACGCTCACTGGAGCTGTGAGAGCGACCCACTTTGGTGACCATCGCCGCCCGATACGGTCTTCGTCACTCACAGCGATTGTCATGACACCGATTCCCTATTCCACCCGCTGGAATATCACGCGCCACGCGGCAACTTCCCCATCGCCAGAGCAAGGTGAAGCGGAGATACCATCAGCCACCTCGCTGCCCATTCCCCCTATCCTGACCTGGTAATTGACGCCAGCCCGCATCTCAAAATCGGCGTAACCGGGGTCTATCTCGGGTTTGAGGCCGGTGAAGAAGCGATCCTCGCCCGTGGCCCACGAGACCCGTATCTCGACGTTGGGCAAGCCCACCCCCTGCTGGTCTTGCAGATATACCATGATGTGCCCCGGCTTCTCTGCTCCCGCGCATATTCGCTCGCTTTTCACCAGGCGCACCGGCGGACGCGGTGTTGGCAGTGGAGTAGCTGTCGGGGCGCGCTGCGGGATTGGGGTGGCGGTGAACATCGTCGTCGCCGACGGCGTAGGCGAAGCCTGGACCGCTGTCGTGCGGACAGTGGCTGTGGGCTGGCCGGCTACGGCGCTCCCGCCCAGCGCATCCGCTAACGTCACCAGCGCTCCCACCACCTGTGGGGCCTGACCCTCCGCCGCGTAACGCGCCGCCAGATCGGCCACGGCCTGGGTGCGACCCCACTCACCCAGCGCAGCCAGACGTTGCCTGGCCCGGGGCAGGTTATTATCCAGCGCATAGGACTGGCCGATGAGCACCAGGTAATCCTCGCGCAGAGCCGCGCGCAGGTCAACGGGATCCGCGTTGACTATCTTCACCGGCCACAGGCCCCAACTAATCGCCAGACCCAGAGACAGGCCGAGAGCTACACCCAGGAACAGGGCGACCAGCGGCCAGCCAGAAGCTCGGCTCATCAACGTTGCACCTTCCCGACACGAACTTGAAAGCCGGTGGATGGTGTCGGCGACTGGCCGCCATACGCGCCCAGGGCATCCGCCAGATTGACCAATCGTTCGATGTCGCCGGGATCGGCGCCACGGGCGATGAGGGTCTCGGCCAGGAGCGCCACCCGGCGGGCCGGGTCGGGATCGTTTAGCCGGGCCAGGCTGGCCTGGGCCTGTTCCAGGTCGCCGTTGGCCGCGTAAGCCGCACCGACCATCAGAATGTACTCGTCCTGATACGCCGGTTTGAGATCAGCGATGTCTGTATCCGTGTATTGCACGGGCCACAGGACCCAACCAACAAACAGGCCAGCCAGCAAGCCGACGATTACACCGACACCCGCCATCGCCGTAGTAAGCACGCGGTCACGGTCGTGCATCGCTGGTCCTCTCCCAAAGCGGTTAGACAAAAGAATAGGGCCACTCCCTACTATCAGGGACTAGCCCCACCGGCTGTGGTGGACATCTTTGGCATTTCTCGGCGAAACCTGGTATAATTAAGGTGTAACGCCAGCCCATCGAGACCTCCGAGTGCCGAAGGTGGGACTCGAACCCACATGAGGTCACCCTCACGCGATTTTGAGTCGCGCGCGTCTGCCTGTTCCGCCACTTCGGCCCGGCAATTGTAAGTATAACGCAACTGGAAAATTTAGTCAAGCGTAAAAGCGCTAAAGGTTACGCTTGTAGTGACACCTATATCTGCCAAAGGCGGCAGGCTACAAGCCCGCCCTACAAAAGCGCAATTTGTGACCGCGCACAGTATAGGCCGGTTGCCAGTAACCGGCGACCTGCACAAGGAATGATATTTGCAGGGTATGGATGAGAAAGCCCTAATCACAGCGGCGCAGCAAGGCGATGTGGATGCTTTCAATCGCCTGGTGCTGGCCTATCAGAATATGACGTACAACCTGGCGTACCGTATCCTGGGCGACGGCGACGCGGCCGCCGATGCCACTCAGGACGCGTTCCTGTCTGCCTATCGGGGCATTGGTCGCTTTCGTGGTGGCTCTTTCAAAGCCTGGCTGCTGCGCATCGTGACCAACGCTTGCTACGATCAGTTGCGAGTGAAACAGCGACGGCCCACGACCTCCCTCGAGACGCTTTTGGTCGCCGACCCAGAATCGGGCCCCTCATTCGCGGAGGAAGGCGAGAAGCCCGAGGAATACACCTTGCGCCAGGAACTCAGCCGGGCCATCCAGGTCGGAATCGGCACACTACCAGCCGACCAGCGCGTCACCCTGGTGCTCTCGGACATCCAGGGATTCAATTATCAGGAGATAGCGGAGATCACTGACGTCTCCCTGGGCACGGTGAAATCGCGGCTGAGCAGAGCGCGGGCCAGGCTGCGCGATTTCCTGCTGGCGCGGGGGGAACTTTTGCCTGCGCAGTATCGTCTTACAGACAGCATGGTGGAAGGCGAGTAAGCGAGTGGTTGAGATGGTGAACATTCTGAGAGGTATCGGCAAGTCAGAGCACGAGCGCATTGAAGAGATGCTCTCGGCATACATAGACGGGGAGCTGAGCACAGCGCAGAAAGCGCGTGTGGACGCGCACCTGGCGAAGTGTGAGGACTGCGCCCGTAATTTACGCACCATGCGCCAGACCGTTAGTCTCCTGGGGCAGCTTCCTACCGTGAAGGCCCCCCGGTCTTTCGCGATCCGCGAAGCTCAGGTAACGCCGCGCCGCCGCGCCGGCGTTCGCTGGTCGTGGGCCTATTCTGCCTTGCAGGGGGCGACGGTATTGGCTTTCCTGCTATTTGTAGTCGTTTCCGCCGGCGATGTGACATTGACCCATTTCGCCCCGGCGATGGGCGGCGCTCCCATGCTCGCCTATAGCGCCCCGGCTGAGGAAGCGCCCGCTGCACAATGGATAACTCCGAATAAGAGGGCAGGACAAGTTGAGGAGACGGTCGTGGTCGAAGAAGTAGTGACGGCCACTCCCGCCGAGATGCCGGTTCCGCCGGCACCGACGGGCACGCCCGTACCGGCTGTAATGGGGAAGGCAGCTCCTACCCCCACACCGGCTGTAATGGGGAAGGCAGCTCCTACCCCCACACCGGCTGCCCCGGCTGCTTATGAGACTGATGAGGGGACCCAGGACGCTGGCCTGCCCACAGAAGAGGCAATGATGGTTATGGTGGAGCAGACTCCGGCAGCGACGCCGACCCAGGCTGCTGAGGAAGCCACGCCAGCGCCCACAGAAGAAGCAATGGTGGCCATGGCGGAGCGGTCGGCGGCCACACCGCCCCCACCCGCGGAAGCTGCGCCTTTGCCTACGGAAACACCAGTAGAAGTGGTATCTCGCCAGGGGCCGGAAGGCGGTGTTCCAGAGGAGGAACACGCACTCCGTGTGTCGCCATTTGCCAACCCGGCCCGGGTCGCGCTGTGGGTGATCGAGGGTGGATTGCTCGTTCTGGCCGTGGCCTTGTTGGCCGCGACTTTGTGGGTACGCCGCGCCCGCAGGCAGCTTTGAGCAAAGAGAGACCCTTGCATAAATGGGTCGCCAACACAGCCTGACACGGATTCTGGCACGGATTTCACGGATAACGGCCATTTTTTCCGTGTATCCGTGTAAAAATCCGTGTCTGGCTCACCTTGATGCAATTATGCAAGGCTCTCCAAAGATGCAAGAGGCAAGATGCAGAGGGCAAGAGGCAAGAAGCACCGCCATTGCAAAAGGGCGGTGCTTTTTAGATAGTGTCGCTCCTTGCGGACGACGTAGCGTCGGCAACAAGTGCCGACACTACTCTACGCATCAGAACTCGTACGTCGCGAAGTCGCAGGCCAGCTCCACCGGCCTGCCGAACTCGATCTCAGCTTCTCCCCATAGCTGGTCCACATCTATCCCTTGAGCTGGGTAATGGACGAGCACCAGTTTCTTCGCCCCGGCGAAGCGGGCGATGGCCCCGGCAGCAGAACTGCTGGAATGACCAGCCTGTACCCCTGTGCTTTCGTGTATCAGCAGATCGGCTCCCTGGGCCAGATGCATCACGGCCTCGCACGGTTCAGTATCGCTGGAGTAGGCCGCTACACCACCCGTTTCCTTGCACAACACGCGCAGAGCAATGGTGGGTACCAGGTGCTCGGCCGGGGCGGCGGTGATGCGGAAATCCGCCGAGTCCAGCACCAGGCTGCCGACGGCCATTTCCACTTCGTGGAACTCGATGGGGTAAAACCCGGGCCAGTCGCGCCATCCGTACAGGGCCATCATGGCTGAGATCACGCGCGCCGTATCGGGCGGCCCATAAATGTGCAGCGGTCGTTGGCGCCCGGCCAACCAGAGGTCAAGGAGAAACACCGGCACCCCGTACATATGGTCGGGATGGTAGTGGGTGATAATCAGATGGTCAACGGCTTGAAAATTTATTCCCGCCTGCGCCAGCCGTTGCACCGGACTGCTGGCGCAGTCAATCAGGATCACGCTCTCCCCGCCCTGG
>Ga0172363_10002929_pt1 | contig 13793 bp, 35 predicted proteins | sample LakKivs2_kivu2a2_FD_114541 | JGI IMG/M metagenome (GOLD analysis project Ga0172363, IMG submission 114541) | Sediment microbial communities from Lake Kivu, Rwanda - Sediment s2_kivu2a2 | ecosystem: Environmental > Aquatic > Freshwater > Lake > Sediment | place: Rwanda: Western Province, Lake... | reverse complement strand
TACTCTTCCCTCATCCCCCCTATCTCCATCAAGGGATCAGCCGTCCCCTTCTCCAGACTTTCCTGGGGGGTCATTTCAAATGAGTCCTCATAAACATCGATATTCTTGGTATCAATGTTCACGACATACAGCCATTCGAGATCACCCTGACTTCCCAGATGCTTCGGATTAAACGCAGAATCATAGTATGCTTTTTTCGTATGTCCAGACTCATCATCGTCATCGTCGTCTATGTGAGCCCCTATTCCAGAAAGACTGGTGGACTCCCCAATGATCAACCCAGTGACCTGATCAACCCCCAGCATTCCTTTAAGGACAGGGAAGTTTTCATTATACTCCTTCACCTGCTCTTGAGCCCGACTGATAGCTCCTGCAATGACAGGGAGGTTGCCGGTAGGATAACCGTCCCAATGCTTGTACAGGCGGATCGTATGCGATCCGTCTTGGGCATACGTCCCCCTTCCGGTTACGACTATGACCGAGCGTGTACTCATAAGGAATCAACCTTTCTTTGGACGGATTGAGACCACATAATCCCGACCATCAATATTGCAGTGATAGATTCCTTCCATCCCGTAGGCTGTGTAATAGCTATCGGTACGGGTGAAGTGTTCGGACTGCTTCGGAATGATTCGGGAGAGTTCTCCGCAATAGGTTGTCAGACCGGTCAGATCAACCGGCTTCAGAAGGGCTTCTAACAGTGCAGAATTCATAAGCTAATGCCTCCCGTTTAAGAGGTTTCATTCCCCAGAATGCCCTATGAAAGTTCTTGGCCTCAAGGGGAACCTTTCGTGTCCATCGAATAAGACCGTTGAAATTAAAGGAATCAGTTTTTTTGAGTGGACAGAATTTAATTTTAAATCCATCCGCAGGCCCCATGCCCGCAAAGTCTATGGCATGGAAAGCTATCTGACTCCCCATACGGGATACGACCGTCCCAACATCAAGGTCGATCCCGTATTGGATGGTATTAAACCTTTCTCCTTTTTAATTCTTTGTCACGATCAAGCCATCCGTCAACCCACCATCGCCATTCAACAGACCGGCGTGGATACCGGTCTGTTGTGACTTCTTTATCCCGGTCTGCTCTCCCTTCATCAAAGAGACGCATGACCTTCTGAACCGGAAGAGCCCGATTCATTACCAGGAAATCTTTCTGACCTTGTGGGTCTTCGCAGTCTGAGTTGTTACCTCAGCCGGTTCTTCCATCTGCTGGGCTTTCCCGCCAAGGTTAATCGTCTTGGAGCACTGGGAATCCGCTACGCCTGCCATAACCATACGAACGTGCTTGCAGGTACGCTCCTGATCCTTTTTCTGGAAGCACCATCCAGGGCAGTTACAGGTAAGAGAACCGTCCGAGTAACGGAGCGTCTCATACAGCTTGTTCGGGTTCGAGCTGGACGCAAAGTACCAAGCCTTTGTTTTGTTCGGCATAATCTGCCTACTCCTTTTTAGGATTTAAAGATTCAACTAAAGCCCTGCATTCCATACAGAGCATATAAGTCAACTGGGTTCCCTCAATCGGCATACCTTCTGTTAAAGGAAGGGTTACATTATAGGGAGTCAACCGTACGGGTTTATGAGCGACCTTCATAGAACCAGGGTTCTCCTTATCTGAAATCAGCACCGCAGCTTCCTGACCATCCCTGCGTTTACAGAGATAGCAGGCGAAGCCGGAAGGAATTCCCTGTTCCATCTTTTGATTCTCACGCATCAGGTCGTCCGTGGTATAACCTGTCATGATTAATCTTTTGGCCATTTTATTATCCCTCAATCGTAAAGGTAGGGTGAGCCGTGGACTTCCAGGTCTTGGGAACGAGCTGGGATTTCTTCTCGTCAAAGAAGAAGGGAGCCAGCCGGTAGGTCTCGAAACCCAGAGTCACATGACGGAGAACAATGAACCGGTCAGGAAGGGTCTGAATGAAATACGGGAGCACCTCTTCCATCAGAGCATCATGCTCTTCGTAGTAGTGCTTCACGTTATTGATCTTCTGCCTCAACTCTTTGATCCTCCGAAGCTTGACATGGAGGTGGGCATAAGGATCGGTATTCGGAGGTGTCCTGCGGTTCCGTGTAAACGGAAGGGTTCGGGAACGATCACGTCTTGCCATTTTAGAAACTCCTTAGTTATAGGTATCCTCAGAATATTCTTTCGGTCTTTAAAACGGGTATATAGGTATCCTCAGAATATTCTTTCTTGATGTCCTCATTGCTATCGTAATCCCTTATGATGACTTTGACATCTCTGGGTTTACGATTTACATAAGCGACTCCACCATGAACAGAAATGATAACGGTCTTCTTCACTGCTTTTTTCTTGGCCATATAAAACTCCTTATGATTCGTTAGAGACTTCAGTTACTTCCTGAACGTTCACAACACCATTTTCATTGTTGATGCAATCAACATCCGCAAGGATACGGTCTAAGGCAGGTCGGTCTTTGGTAGCTATGATGAGAGTTACTTTGTGCTTCATGCGACAGGCTCCACCTTTGTTCCCAGTCGGATTTCCTCAAGGATGGCCGCCACATGTTCACACTTCTCTTTATGAGCCGTGATAACAATGGCCCGTCCATTATTGTGGGCCTCAAGCATAATGTCTTCGGCTCTTTTTGCGGAACATCCGATGGCCTTTTTGATCTGGGTCTCGACCTCGATCATATCGTGAACATTGTCATTGAACAGGATGGTATTATAGGGCCTGCCCAGACAATGATCCTGGGCTTCCCTTATCCTGTTAAGGATTCCGGTTGATTCACTCATATGAGCACACTCATTTCTTCGTTCTCATAGGGAACCTTGGTGATGAAGTACCCGAGCCGGTTGACGAAGTGCCAGCCTGGGATTGCATAGGTCTTTCTGTTCATCCCATCGATTACCGTCCAGACGGTATTATGATCTTTCTCTATTTGCTTTTTTACGGCTGCAACTTCTTTGCCGTAGGTTTCAAACATATACCCGTCGATGGCGGCATTTTTGTCTATCCGGTTTTTGATGGGCTGGAATTTCTTCTCCCAAACATACCAATTCATTGCTCGTGACATTTTGATTCCCCCTTTTTCGGGTAACATCTTTTCAGTATCCTTTCTCTGCATTTTAGGCAGACCCAATCCCCATGGAATAGAACCTCACCACGTTTACCACAGTGACATTTCGGTTGGGTCTGCTGTCTCCGGATGATCTGTCTTTGTGTCATCAGTCAATCCAGAATGTACCGCAATCCAAGCACTTGGTTCCGCAGGGAAAGTCATTGATATAGGTGGTACGTCTGTGTCGGGTGATCTTCATATCACCCATACTGCATTTACCTTCCCTGTATCTTTTCTCAAACAGTTTCTCCCGTTCGGAAAAGTCTGACAGATCCTTATCTGCCGTAACCTTGATTTTGGTCGTGGACTTTCCAGTAAAGGTGAACCCTGATTCATCCCAGCGACACAGCCCGCAGACATCTCCAGCATAGGAATATCCGGCGAAGCCTTCATCATCATGGAGGTTCTCACCAAGGAACTTGAAGGTCAGCGGCTCATCAGCAACCATGAAGTGGTCCCCTGATCCGTTTGACCTGTTCATCACGCACAGGCCGTACCCAGACTGGAACCTTATGTACTTGTTCCTATACTGGGCCTGAAGGTCTTTGGGACTTGCCACGAACAGGATCACCAGATTGCCCCCGTAGGATGCCTGGGCAAGGAGCAGTTTCAGTTTGTCTCCGTACTTCTCAAAAGAAATCTTCAGGTATTTCGCAACCCGTTTGGCTTCCTTTTCGAGATCATACGGTTCTCCCAAAGAGATCCCTGTATCGTAGAAGAAGAACCGTCTGCCTGTGTTCTTCAGGATGTCGGCTATCGGATTTGATTTGTCATGCTCCCAGCACCAGCTCCTGAAGGCTTCATGAAGGTCTTCATCAGCCTTGATCTGATCCACCTCTTCCGAATCAAAAGTTTCTTTAAGGATGTAGTCCATTGAGTCATACTCTGAATCCACAAAGTCATCGTCAAAATCCCCCACATTACCGGTGGTGGCCAGGGTCTCCATCCGGTCATGGTTCTCATCAAACGTATCCCTGTAATCCACATAAACAAGATCGACACCTCTGGGATAATTGGTCTGAAGTTTTTCAATCATGGCCTTCTCATTCATAACTTCCCTCCTAAAATAATCCGTTTAGAAATTTTTGACAAAAGCAATTGATTGGGGGATAAGTAGGCATTAGATTCCCAGTAACCAATAACCGCCTCCCACTGCTGTTGTGTAAACAACCGCCGTATCTTTTTCAGGCACCTGTCAAGTAGGTTGAACTCGAAAACGGTCAATCCTGCCAGGAGATTTTACGTTTGTATTCACCTGTAACCGAAGAAAGATCAGTTATGTTGGAAGTGAGATCAACAATTTCCCCGAGCTTCCGTTTCATAACTTCTACCGGTTCCCCTTCCTTCAGCTGGTCCGTGGAGTACTTATCCAGCACTTCCTTTTTCAAGGCATCAAGCTGCTCTTCTACAGCCTTATCCCCGACAAAGTTCAGCTCTTTGAAATCCTGAATGAAGTTCGTCAGGCATTCAAGGGTCTGTGCCTTCACCACTTTACCTTCCTTGATCATGGTGAGAACTTTTCCGGCAAGCTCGGCTGTCTTGGCCCTCATAACCGTTACCACTTCGTCCACGAACCCGACGATCTTTGTACGGGTCTGTTCCTGAACCAGCCGGTTATATTCTTCTAAGGTGGCTCTGGCTTCCCCTTCGGCCAGCACATGCTTCGAAGTGGATTCCCTCAGCCTCGGAAGAGCCGTCTCATAGACCGACCATTGCAAGGCAAAGCGTCTGCGAAGGGATTCCGCAGGCGGGTAGAAGGACGAGATCCGGTTCTTGAACTCTTCCACGAACTTCGCTTTCTCTGCTTCCGGGTTGTAGTCAATACCGAATTCTTTCTGTTCCGGGTTCTGCCTCATCCAGGCAGTCTCAGCCGCCTTCTCATAAAGAGGGAGCATCTGAGAGCGATAGGTCTCATAATTGGTGACCAGGTTTTCCACCAGTCCCATGTACTCGGACTGATACTGCTGAAGGTTGCTGAGAACCTTTGCGAACCTTTTGTACGGGACGAACTTGGCGTTCCCTATTGGGAAGTGGAACGAATTGATCTCGACGATACGGCGGGCTTTTGCTTCTACCGCCCTGAACTTACGGATCACATCCGCAGGAATCAGAAGTTTCCTGCCAAGATGAAAGGCTTCCGTTACCTCTTCATCCTTAAGGCCGAGGTCGGCGGGCTTCAAAACTTTCTGTCCTGACCAGTAAGATGCATTGATGTCCACAAGCGTTCCCTGTTTGAAGATGTTCTCTTCATTCATCTGAGTAGTCACAACGGACTCCTTTCTTAAAAAGAAAAGGGCAGTGAGATACTAGGGTTCTTCGTAGACAGAGCCAGGCTTGGTTCTGTTTCCTCCACCTTTCACTCACTGCCCAGGATTTTTATTAGCTCTTGCTGATCTTTCTCTTGGCTTCGGTTACTGGAGCCGCCTCTTCCGGAGTGGAAGCAAACAGTGCCCCGTGTTCCTTCGCCCATTCCAAGCCTTCCTGAACCTTCCCGCCCATCATCTTTCTGGTGGGAGTGATACTTCCGATAGAGGCAAGAATGTGATTCGTCTGGAGTTCAGACCCTTCTGTGAAAGCTGTGGTCAGAGATTCCTGGAGGAGAACTTCAATCTCTGCCCCTGTGAATCCTTCCGTTGCAGCCAGCAGCTCATCGTTAATGAGGTTCGCAGGCTTACGGCCTATCTTCTTTATGTGGATATTGAATATCTCTTTCCGTGACTTTTTATCCGGAAAGTCCACATAGAAGATCTTATCGAACCTTCCTGACCGAAGCATGGCAGGCGGAATGCTCTTGCAATCGTTGGCCGTGGCCACGATGAAGATGTCAGCCGTCTTATCGTTCATCCATGTCAACAGATTGCCGAAGATGCTTTTCCGTACCTCATGCCCATCCTCTGCCCCTCCTAATGCCTTCTCAAGCTCATCAATCATGAGAACGCACGGAGCTACTCCCTCCACTTGGGTAAAGACCTTGCGGAGGTTGCTTTCCGACTCTCCCACATACTGCCCATAGACACGTCCCAAATCAAGCCTGAGGAGAGGCCGGTTCAAGGCGGCGGATATGGCCTTGGCACTCAGAGACTTACCTGTTCCAGGAGGCCCTACGAACAAGGCTCCCTTCGGAGGAAGAATCCCAAACCTGCGGGCACCTTCCGTGAAGCACTTTCCTTTTCCTGTGATCCAGGCTTTCAGGTTATCGTTCCCCCCAATGTCAGCCATGGTATAAGTCTGTTCCACGATTTCCAGAAGTCCTGTCTTCCGTACAATGGCTGCTTTCTCTTTCTGGATGATCTTGGGATCGAACTTACCCCTTGTCTCTATGAGGGAGACTGCAAAGGAGTTCTCTGCTTCAAAGCTGGTCATACCCAAGGCCGAATCGAGCAGGAGTTCATCAGACTCTGGGTACTTCACTTCCCCTGCTTCGCAGACTGTTCTGAGAATGATCTTCAAGTCTTCCTTCGTAGGAAGCTTGAAGGGGATCACCGTGATCTCCTTCTCGATTTCAGGAGGAATCTTGACCACAGGGCTCATGCAGATCAGAGCCTTTCCTGCGGCCTTGAAGATTGGGGTAAGGTTCCGGATCTTTCTGGTCACAGTCGGCTTTTCAATGTAGTGATGAGTATCCTTGAGAATCAGGATGCTGTTGGGATTGGCCTTTTCAATCCATTCAAAAGCTTCCTTCAGCTCACTCAAAGGAACATCGGACTGAATTTTTGCCGAGACCACTTTCCCATCTGTCAACTTAACCGAGGCGATCCCATCCACACAATCGAACGTGTAGAAGTGATACTTCTCCCTCGTGTTGGTAAACTCCTTCAGCAGACAGCCGATGGCTCGGTATTCCTCATGTGTTTCCACATAGAGGAGAGGATACCCGGCCATGATATACTGGCTGAACACCGGATTATTAGGCATGCACTGCCTCCTTCTGTGTTAAGACTTCCGTTCGGGTTCTTATTTTTCTCACATGCTTTCTTATGAGATCGAGCTTAACCTTGTACATTGAGGAAATTTCTCTTTGATTATAGCCCTGTTTCATAAGGGAGAGAATTTTTCTTTCAGTTCGGGAAAGGCCCTCTCCAATCTTTTCTTCCAGTTCACTGGCCTCAAGATAGGCCTCGAAGCTTTCGGGGTCTGGGGTAAGTACTTCAGAAGAGTCGGCGGGTTGCAATTTGTTTGCCGCTTTATACTCGTGGATAACATGGCCTGTATGCCACCGGACTTGGTTAAGGATGTAGGTCTTCAGACTTGATTTTGACTCATCGAATTTCTCCAGGATGTTGTTCTCATGCAGCTTGATGAGTACCTGATGAAGGAACTCGTTGAAGTCACAGGGTATCCAGTATTCCTTATACATGTGGGCGACAAACCCATTGATCAGTTGACGGTTCAGCTTGTAGAACGACCAAAATTTTTTGTGGTAAATGAGATTCATTAGTCCTCCTTTAAAGTTTTCATTAGTGGACAACTTATTTCGCTGCAATGCTTTCTCCCCTTTTCATGGCCGCAGAGAACCTCTGGGGTCAGGGGGTCACCAACATAATCGACATCGTAAAAGTCACACTTTTCCATAATGTCTTTGAAGGTGTGGTCAGTCATAACACGCCATCTCCTCTTTTATTCTCTGGTAAGCATGTTCCAAAGCCTTTGTTTCAATCTCGTCACGGCAGTCCTCGAAGTCAGGGAAGTCTTCTCCGAAGGATGGTTCGACTTCCACTTCATCCGCTCGGTGCTCTTCAGAGGAGAATATCTTTGCGGTATAATCAATTGCCTTCTCCCTGAAATCGAATGATCCGCTTACGCTGGTAATCACCAGGACACCTTTTTGGCTGACTCTTTGTCCGTGTCGTAATACTCGTCCTTGAACTTCCGTTCGCCAGGAACTCCTCCCAGAGCGTCCTCAATGAACTTTGTCTTGGATATGCAATCTTTTCCGGCGAATCCCGAGGTTTCTTTCTTTACGCTCCCGTCTGGAAGGAATGTCAGTTTGATTGTCTTTGCCATTGGGCTTACCACCTTTCTTTTTCTTTGGCGACCAGAACAGGGTTCTTGTTTTCATCTACCGTTTCGGTAGACGTCCACCCATTTTCCTTGAAGCTCTTTTTCGAAGTCTCCATGTTATACCGGAGCTGGAGCTTGCTGCTCCAGACGGCATCATACCGGGTGCCCCGATGATAATCGAAGTCATCAAGATGGGCAGTGAAGGTTCCATCAGACATTTTTTCCCAGCCTATATCCGATGGAATGCCTGTGTAGTTGCTCCGGATGGCCACATGGGCTTTCGCTGACTGCTTATGATAGTCATGGATACTCGTGGGATTCTTTTCATGGATCTCAATGGCTTCCCTCTTGAATCCCAGACAGACCAGAGACTCCACAAGGATATTCAGATCCTTTATGGTAGTCTTCAACGGAACGAAATGGGACATGAATACCTCCTTAGGACTATGTACCTGATTGTCAAGTACATACTCTTAATACTTTGTTAATAGATGTAATATTTACTTGATATTTGTGTCAAGAGAAATCTTAGAAGACTATTCCCCAGAGGTTTTCTGATATCTGAGAATTGCTATTTCCTACAAACTGGAATCTGTCGGCATGCTCTTTCAAATATGCGGTCAACTCGTCCTTGGAAGAGAAATATACATGCGTGAAGTTTCCCCCACCGTCCACGACATTCGAGTAGATGCTGGAAGGTATCGTTACATTCCTGCCACATTGGGGGCACTGAAGGACCGATACCCCAGTACCTTTATGGTCGGCTTCCAAAAGATTCAGTACGCAACCATCATAAGAACACCGGATTGTTCCACCCATTTTTTAACTCCTTTTAAAGTCGAAATAGAACCGAGGCATATGCTGAAACGTCATAGAGCCCTTTGCTCCATCTGCTTTCCTTGTTACGGTTACGAAAGGGGCCAGGAATCCCTGCACCTCAAAGTCTTTCTGAAGCTGTTCGGTATCCCATACCTGCCCGAATACCCGTTCCAGAATTGTTCTGTCCCCTGGATGTCCGAAGACCCCGACCAGTCGATCCTCAAGCTCCTCGGGATCATCAGGGGTTGAGTCCTCTGCAACATCGTGATCAGCCCCATCGGACAGATAATTTTCTTTCAGAATCCTTCTCTTTTCCTCAAGGCTCCAATCCTTCACCGTATTCATCTTCCCCTCCCTCATATTTGGTAATGCCCCACGTCCGACCCAGGGGCGAATTCGATCCTCGTCTGGGACTTCTTTATGTATGCCCTGCATGTCTGCTTCTCAGGATACTTGCACTCCTCAAGCCTCTTGCATTCACCACCAGTGAACCTATGGGATGACCAGCAGTTCGACCCGAGCTGGCTGGCTTTAACTACGGCGGTCTTCATGTCCGAACCCGTTTAAATACGACACTGATACCATCAGCACGTTTGTCAGGAAAACAACGGCATATTTTATCCTGTGCCTCAGCCCGCCAGTCGCACTCATGACAAATGTTTTCATTGTGGTTTGGACTTAAGAGGTTACCCTTCGGTCGAACCTGTTCTTTAGGAACCGGATAGTACCCAGGAGGGGCATCAGTCTTATCTAACATCACCTGTTGGTGGTGTAGTGTCATGATATCTCCTCAACTGTGTCTGCTCTGCATTCCTCACAGTCACAGGGATCTCCAGAGTAAGCCACCTCACATGAGTGAGAGCAGCATTCCATACCGGGCAGTAATGGTTTGAATTCAGTACCGCACCATTTACATTCCCTTACTTCGTCCTTCCAGGCATCCGGGCACCCGGTCTCGTGGCATCTGACTCCATTGATATAAAGGACTTCACATGAAGGACATTGTGTCATTCAATCCTCGCCCTATCGAAAAAGAAATTGACTTCCATTCATCCCTCCAATTACCATACGGATTTTTCCATAGGTACGAGCTTAAAATTTTTGAGACTGAGAGCAGGGCCGTCTATTTGAACGATGTGATAAACATAAACGCCATTATCAAACCTCTTCTCATCATCCAAATATTCCGTGGTAGGCTTTCCTTTTCCAATGTATGGTCCCCATTTATGCCATCTCCACCCCCCACCTTTACCGGCATTGTTTGGATCTTTCTCAATGTGGGTGAAACCCAGAACGAAAGTTCTTTTGTCTTTGGTAAGTTTCGTTCGATACTTTTTAAGAAACTGCTGGGGAGTATCACAAACCCCATAGCTGTTCACACCGGGGATGTCTGGATAACCCATGTAAAAATCGGGAGCATTTTGACCCCACACTAAGATGTCCAGATCAAAATGACCTATTTCAAGCACACCCTCTTCAATAATTTTGACCCCGCCATTTCTGCGAGAGAGCCGAGCAATAGCACTAATAACCGGGTCATTATGGAATAATTCAGGAGTTTTAAGCATTTATTCCTCCACGTTTTCGGGATCAACCCGACACCCATAGTAGGTCGCATCGTGTTCAAGGATGCCACTGAAGTAACTCGGCACCACATAATAATAAGTCTTGCCCTGTTTCTGCTGGGTCTCGACAGGGGCACCAGAAGGAATCAGTACCGGGCCTCCAGCTGAAAAGTTCCGTTCCCAGTTAAAGGCTTTTTTTACTTTCATTTTTCCTCTTCTCCAATCTGGTTACCTAACTCAAGATTTGATATCTCCATGCCATAACACATAGCGGCCTTACGGATCGCGGCTGTCTGGATATCTTTTTCATTCTTGGTCCGAGTACTTATCCAGAAACTATCCGTTCGGCCTTTAACTAAAGGCGGGCGTACATCAGGCACATCCGTGGGTACAGAACGGACCCTCTTCATCGTATGCTTCCAAAGACAGCGAACCGTTATCGCGGTAGGCTTCTTTTATAAGCTCAACCTGGTAAGGTTTCCCGATACATGGAATCGTTAATGTGGCCTTCATGGTTCACTCCTTTTTATCTTCCACACCTATGCTCTTCAGAAAGTCATCCACCGAATTGGACTTCCCAAGGGCAATCTTGAGGTCACAGATATCGTCTTTCGTGATGATACCTTTTTCGTCCTGTTTCTCAACCGGATGATCCTTGGATAAAGGACTGGAGGCCATTCCAGGAGGGGCAAACCCGATGCCAATGATAACCAGAGGAGGCAAAGGCTGTACCCGCACCTCAACGATGAAGTCGTCTTTCATCTGTTTGACAATTTTAAATACCTCGGCTTCGATACCCTTTGCAATCAGGTTGAAGACAGGGGAAGGCTCAGCAGGGATCATAACAAAGAGTACCCCGTCATTATTCGGACTCACCCTGCAATAATTAGGATCGAACCCCATACGGGGAGCCAGGTACTGCAACAGACTATCCACCTTTTCCTTGGTGGATTTCTTCATCGCTCGCACGAACTCATACTTCTGATTGATGGGGATAAGTTTAGATAAGTTATCCCTCACCGTGCTGTCGGGGATTTTTGATCCAACAATGTACACAACCTTCTCTTCCCCTTCCCCAACTTCCACAGGCTCAAGGAAGAGGAGTTTGCAGGCTTCTTCCAATTTGTTCAGCCACGCTTCCATAAGTAACTCCTTTAATCGATGGATTCCTCAACCGGTTTTATGTTGTACTTCTTTTCCTCTTCAATGGAATAGAAGTTGTTTGGCATTCTGGAAAAGAACTCGGACAGCTTGTACCCTACCAAGGCTATAAGAAAGAAAACTACCGTCCCTATCAGTATTGCCATCTTACTTCATTCCTTTCTTTATGAACTCGGGAACATTAAAACCTGTGGCGATTATCTCACCGTCCTTATACCTCACCTCGCACCCGTACTTTGATTCCAGCCCCTTATACTTCCTTCCTCTTTCCGTCAGGTAATGAATCACCTGGTTCGTTGACCCTCTCCAGGCATTGGTCTTATCAACCAAGCCCTGAATGAAAGGCCCATCCACCAGGATATCAATGAAACTAAGGATGGCAGGATATCTAAGCTTAATGCTTTCAAGGGTATAGCCACTTGTTAGAAAGATTGAATACTTACTAAAAGCTCTCGTACAAAGATCAAATAATTCAACAGTCTCCTGATCTAAGGGTTCTCCCCCTGTCAGGGTTATGCCATCTATGTCTGGCGTAGATGTAATGCCCTTGAGCAGATCTTTAACAGTGGTCTCCTTACCACCAGTAAAGCTTTGGATGTGCTGGTTGGCACATCCTGGGCACCGGATGGAACATCCTTGGAACCAGATGGTATAACGGGTTCCCGGCCCATTGACAGCTGATCTTTCAAGGATCGAATGGATTCGCATGGCAGAATCCTCCTGTTTTGGATTACGGTTATGAGATCATGATTTATTCGCATTTTACATAACGATTGAGATAACGCTTCCCACCAAGGGAAGGGTGTGACCAGGCTACAACATGTTTTTTGCTCTCCTTGATCTCACGCAAGTGAATCTCTTTCTCGACCTTCCGCCTGTAATCGGGAATGACCTTCCCAATTTTTGAAGGCAGCGGGATCCTTACCCCTCTCATATCTTCCCTGCATCTCTCAGGGCATCACCCTTCAACTCTTCAACGGCCTCATATTCACCCTGTTCGATCTCCCCGACAAATTCCAGAATGTCCTGCTGCAATTCTTCCATGTCGGGAATCTTTTCGGTGATATCAATATCAAGACCAAGAAGCTTGACGGTAAGTTCCGCTTCAGGAGCATGGCCGGGATAGTCTCCGCCTGCCTTTTCCCCTGGCCAGACATAGTATTCGATCTCGACCTCGAAATCAGTACCGTTGATCTCAAGAGTCATTTCGGTTTTGCCGTGTCTCATTAAGTTACCTCCCATTTGCCCAGATTTTTTCGACGGCCTGCTTCGATTCAAGCAAACCCTTTTTCCATGTCCCATTTTTATCCCGACCAAAATAATCACGGTAGGCTTTGATCGCCTCCATCAACCGATTACCCCGTTTGTAAGCTATGATCCTCTCTTTCAAACCTTTTCCAAATCCGGCATAATGAATTTCCCATAAGAGAATTCTCATGATCCTCCCCCCTAATCTGCGTAAGGCAGACCTTTGAACTGGTGAAAGAAGAACCGGGCCGCTTTTTTCCCCATCTTTGTCCCGGTCTTCCAAACAATCATCTTTTCCCGTTCATGGTTTATGCCAGGAACGGCTCCGGCATAAGCTGCCCAGCCGTCAACCCTTTTCCCGGCTACCAGAAGAACCTTTGAATCCAAAGCGAAATAAATGATTGAAGACACATCGTACCCTGGACAGATATCACAAGGAAACGGAATCTCTTTACCCATTTGTCCTCCCACAACATTTTTTAAACTTGACCCCAGACCCGCACGGACAGGGATCATTCCTTCCAGCATTATGAAGTTCGTTCCTGAACTGATCAATCGTAGGAACCGTTCCGGCCTTCACACCATTACAGTACCAGACTAAAAGCCTGCCCAGCTCGGGATCGACCTCCTCTAACGGGGCAGATAACAGAGACGCTTCCCTTGGATCACTTTGCATAACCGCCTCTTTCCATGAACCGCTTTGAACGGTTTCACAAACTCGATAGTATTCAGTTTGAGTTTCATCTGGCCCTCCCTTTTAATAGACCGTAGTGGTCAGGCAGGGGCTCTTTTAGCATCTTCAGGATACTTCGGGAGCCCCACCACCGGGTAATCAACGCTACGATCAGATACAGAATCAAGGGAACTAAGACCGGAGCCAAAGCCACCAGCTGGAGATTAGTATCCATCC
>Ga0172363_10002928_pt1 | contig 13795 bp, 16 predicted proteins | sample LakKivs2_kivu2a2_FD_114541 | JGI IMG/M metagenome (GOLD analysis project Ga0172363, IMG submission 114541) | Sediment microbial communities from Lake Kivu, Rwanda - Sediment s2_kivu2a2 | ecosystem: Environmental > Aquatic > Freshwater > Lake > Sediment | place: Rwanda: Western Province, Lake... | reverse complement strand
TTCTTAGGATTGCTAGGTGTACTAATAGGAATAATATACAAAATACAAACAGATAGAATATCTGAACTCAAAACGAAATTCGAAAAAATGCAGGAAGGAAATATAGCAAAACACGAGAATTTAACAAACAACAATTTATTAATGGGCAATAATATTTCTCACGTACAAACTGACGTATCAAACATAAATAAGGAATTAGCGGAGCGACAGAGAGAATCAGCACGTATGGAACGGGATATGCACACCTTGGAGAGAGATATAACAGGGAGAATCCACGAAATCGAACTCACCGTGGCTGAGCTTGGCGGAGTCTATGCGACTAAAGCAGAGCTTAATACCAAAAACGAAAAACGATGAGGAGATTTGATCATGTCAGATAAATTAAAAGTACTAATTGTTGACTCCAACTCAGTACTAGCCAAACGCATAGGTTCAAAACTAATCGATCACTTAAAAAACACAGAAATAGACTACGCCCGTAATATAGTAATGTTAAAAGCAAAAATGAAAATCAATATATATGACTTCGTCGTAGCAGATGTATACTCTATGTCAGAACCAAGAGTAGCAACTGATGTATTATCAAAAGCATCATGCCCAGTAGTAGTTTGGACAGTACTAGAATGTGCACACTGCGCAGATAAAGAGAGTTATAAATGTCAAATGAATAATATGCGCAAGATAATCAGAAAACCCACGCATTTTGATGATATATCATTGAGAGAACTACTCAATACCGTAAGCGTAGCACATGAACATACTCTACAACTATAATCTATAAATATATCTATATTTTTCATCTCCCCAGATTTTAGAATAATTATATTTAATACAATATTCATTTTCAGTCATAGAATTCTTTTTTGCTTTATTCCATAGAGTCTTTTTATGACAAATATAACCATTATTATCAGCGTACCAATAATCTGGGGCAACTTTACCATCTAGAATCCAATTACTAGCTTTATAAATTGTGCCTAAATGATTATAAGTAGAGTCAGCAAATGAAACTAATAAATTAATATTAGATTTATTCTGTTTAATATAATTGATTGATTTTGCTATAATATTACTAGCTAAATTTTTAACTTGATAATTAGGATGAATAGCCAACCTACTTAACTCAAGTATCTTATTATAAGCTACATTTTGTTTTAAAGCTGTCTCTTGCCTCATTGGATTATTATAAATTATAACCGCAATTAATTTATTTTCTATAAAATACCCAAGATTTATTCCAGAACGCCCTAAGCGACCAGCGTAATGATATTTTGAAATAAATAATTCAGCATCTTTATGATCTATAATTTCTTGTTTAATGAGATTAAAATCTATATTATTAATAGTTAAATAAGAAATTCCTAACCAATATTTTAATAAATCTATAATCCTATCCTTATTATCAAATTCATGTTCCCATAAATATTTTAAGTCAAATTCTTGAAAATAAGTTTTAAGATAAGTCGATTTAGACTTGTCATTCCTTATACTTTTTGGTAATGAATGCCAATAATCACCTTGGATTTCAATTAATAATGGTTTCTTAATATTAAAATTAATTTGTGGATTTATTCTACAATCGAAAATATAATAACCTATCTTACATTCTATAGAATCGTCCTTAAAGTATTCTATATTTAAATCATCTAATATTGAATATAAAATATTTTGTTGAAAACTAGTCTTTGGTTGTTGTAATCGATTTATTGCTTGTTTTTCTCTATAATTATTCGATCGCCATAATTTTAACATATGTTTACTAGCTATGTTACTCATTTTTTCTTTAAAACCTGGCTTAATCCATATATCTCGCATTTTCTGACGATATTCATTAGTCAATCTTTTAGTTAAAGCAATAGATTTTTTAATTTCATCCTTCCACCATAAAGCAGCTTTTTTAGCTGAAGCAATTCGATTTTCTTTCGGGATTTGTAACATACCATTTGATACTTTTTGGCTAAATTCTTTATTGTTAATTCGATGTCTTGATAAATTCTGATACACTAATAAATGATCTTGCCTAGATTTCTTAATTGCGCAACTTGGACATAATTTATATCTTCCTCTAAATTCTACAAATCTAGTTTTATTACATATTGGACATATTGACTTAACAACATCATGTGTAAATGGTTTACCTAATTTCTTATTATCTAATTTCTGTTTATTTAAATTAAGTATTCTCTGGGTCGATATTTCTATATTCCTTTTAATAGCACATTTACCACATAAATCAATATTTATTGTTCTTTTTTGTTTATAATAATTCGGTGCTGTTTTTGATGTTTCAATTCCACATTGTACACATTTAAATACTATTCTTTTAGTCATATATTATATTTGACTGACAATTATAAAATTAATTCAGTCAATAGCCTCCCTAAACCAACTGGGAAATAAATTCTTAGTTCTATTGTAAAACCTCTCAAACTCAGAATCTAAAATATATGTCACCCCATGATCATTCTCATGTCTATGGATGCGCCCATAACTCTGTAAAAGCTTCAAAGATGTCTTCCAATCATAAAACTCAGGATCAACCTCCATCCTAGCAGCAATCTGAGCATCACCCTTAGACGGATAAGGAACCTTACAAATAATCTGAAAACGACCAAGATCATCCTTCAAATCTAACCCCTCATGCATCGCAGGCGCAATAATAATAGAATCGCTATTCTCACTATGAACCCTAACCATCTCCTTCTTATTAGCGAAATTAGTCTGAAATACTAATCTATACCTAAGAGCAGCAGAAGCATTATTATAAATATAAGAAGCAATCTCCATAGTATGAGTATGAATAATACCACGCTCATTCTTATGTCTCTTACACAACTCCTCAACCTTACTCAACAACTTAGGCATAGTCTCAGCCTTATTCTTAAAAGTCATAGAACCAACAGGATCAATCTTAACCGGCCTAACCTCAGCAGGAAAAGAACTACCAAGAGCAATATATCTACAGGTATCAGGATGTATACCGAGAGATCGACACATAACACCCTTAGACAACAACGTAGCACTCATAATCAAAACCTTATTAGCATACGAAAACAATAGATTATCAGTAAAATGATTAATAAACAAAGGTTTCAGCTTCAAAGTATGAGTAGAATCCTTGTTAATAATATATTCAATAATCCAAATATCAGGATTAGACTTCTTCAAAATACCCAACCTCATCAAATTACTCATCCATAACTCTTCAGTAACAAAATCACCCTCAATACGAGCAATATTAATCAACTCCTTAATCCTAGAATAAATATCTATCCCATCGAAATACTTAATATACTCCTCAACAGTCTTCAATTCAGGAATAGAAACACCATAATTAAGCATACTACGATCACAAATATTGATCTCAATAAACCCCATCAACATATCCTCAATATTATGACCCTCATCAATAATCAAAAGATCACGCACACCAAACCTATTAATCACATTAGTTTGAAAAATAAACGAATAAAAATTCATCAAACAAATCCTAGAACTCAAAGCCTGATCTACACGCAAGTAATATGGACAAAAACCCTCACAATAAGCAAGCTTTGACTTGTTTTTCTTCTTGCACTGCCCACGATCACACATAATCCTCTCACGAGCCAAAGCAGAATACTTCCTCATCTCTTGATCTGATAATTCCTCATTATCGTCCTCAATTATACGTTGATAATAATTACAAGGATATTCACTCCTACCTTTAAGATCTACCATAGTAACATTATTCTTTAGATGTTTACCATTCTCACCAAAGTCAGTCATAAGCTGATCTTGCAGATATTTAGAAGATGTGATATAATAAGACGACTTAACCATTTGGGATACAGTATAAGCTACGGCACTCTTCCCACTACCACAAGGTGCTTCTACCATGACAAACCGGCTCTTATTGAAAGCCCTCAGAATTGCCTCAATACATTCCTTCTGTCCAGAACGGTATTTAGACATTGGAAAATTCTTATCAATTTCTTCTGACATGTTGCCCTCGGTATTTGAAACCGTATGAGAATTATCATCACAGAAAGGTTTAATAATTTATAGGTGATAATGATGCAACAAACACTAATTTATGATAATGGAATATTAAAGAAATATTGTAGAATCTGTAAACAATATAAAATATTGAATTTGTTTTTTAATAACAATAAAAATAAAGCACATGGTAAATCTACATATTGCTTTTGTATAGATCATAATCATAAAACAGGGAAAATAAGAGGTTTATTATGTTGTCGTTGTAACCTAGCATTAGGTAATGTAAACGAAAATGTCACAATACTTCTAAATATGGTTAATTATTTAAGGAGAAATAATAAATGAAAATATTGATATGCGCAGACCTTCACAATGGCGTACCAGGAAAGTCCGAAGACGTAATATGGTCCATGGATATTATTATAAATTATGCGATAGAACATAGTATTACTGATATATTAGTATTAGGAGATTTATTCCACGACAGAGTAAACCTCAATATAGAAATCCTAAAAGAAGTATTCGATAAACTAACAAAAGCCAAAGAAAACGGACAAACATGGCATATCTTCCCCGGCAACCATGATATGTTCCTCAGAAATTCGTGGAAAATAACCAGCCTCAGAAGCCTAGCAACACTCCACAACATATACGAAAAAATCACAATCCTAAAATTCGCAGATAGACGACATATAATAGTACCATTCATCCAAGATGAATCAAAATATATGGACACAATCAACAAAATAGACAAGAAAACCGCTGACACGGACATATTATTAACCCACATAGGAGTAAACAACGCAACACTAAACGAATGCTTCCTATTGAAGAACTGGAATACAGTAATATTAGACCACACCAAATTCGCCAAAATCTTCGCAGGACACTTCCACTGTCACCAGACAATAGGAAAACTAACATACGCAGGAAGCCCAATCCCATTCAGATTCGACGAAGGAATGGTAAGCCACGGCTTCCTAGTCTACGACCCCGAAACAGCAAATCATGAATTCATAAACATACGCGACATCGGCCTTAAATATTCCGACTACTTAGCGCCAGACTATTTAACCATACCAGAAGAAGATATTACAGACGGAGATGTAGGTAATCTATTTAAGAATAACAACGTCAGGATAATATTAAACGAAGAGAAGACAGCAAAGGAATCTGCTGAATTGAAAGAAGCAGTAAGAATTGCCGGAGCAGATAAAGTCTCGCTCATGATGCCAAAGAAGAAGTTAGATACATTCGGAGAATCAATATCCGGATCATTTAACGCGGATGCCCTATTCGAACAATTCATCGAATTCGATAAACCAGAACTAGACAAGGACAAGTTAAGAAAATTACATGAAGAAATAAAGACCGAAGCAGAAGAACGCTATATTACCGTAGAGGGAGTAGACGATGACTAAGTTAAGAATCAAAAGCTGGAGATTAAGAAACTTCAGAAGCTATGGAGACTACGAATCAAAAATCGAAGTCACACATAAAGGCCCAATATTCATTATAGGCGAAATATTAGACAAACCAGGTAGAAGCAACGGAGCAGGAAAAAGCACCCTAGTAGAAGCATTAATATGGTGCCTATTTGGCAGGATGCCAGGAGTAAGAACGCCTGGTGATAATATAATCAACTGGGATAACCGCGACAAAGAATGCCTAGTAGAAATAACAACAGAAGACGGATATATTATCAAACGAACCAGATCACAAGGTAAATCATGGCTATTCATACATCACCCAGATGGTACAGACATATCAGACTCAACCACGAAGAATGCACAAGAGCATTTAGAAAAATTATTTGGATTAGATTATGAGATCTTCACAAGTGGAATGTTCTTCCCGCAGAGTGGAAAACCATTCCTCGAAATGACAGAAGCAAAGAAAAGGAAAGCGCTAGAACGACTATTAGGATTGTCAAAATTTGACTTCTACGCAGAAGTATCAAAAGAGAAAATCCAACACGAAGAAACGAACCTAGCAGCCCTAACTGGCGAATTCTCACAATTAGAAAAAGACATCACCAGAATAATCGACCAAATAAGCCAACACGACAAGAAAGCCGAAGAATGGGAAACCACCAGAGAAGAAAGAGTAAACAAAGCAACAAGCAAACTAACAGAAATAGATGACTTATATAGAGACAAAGCACAACAATTAGCTAACCAAATCAATACTATCAAACAAGTAATGTCAACAATGCCAACTTACGACATAAAATATGTCGAAAGACAATGGAGCACTTATCTTTCTAACAAAGAGAAAATCGAACACACAGAAAAAGTCCTGAACGAACTAAGATCGAATATCGGAGAATTAGTAGCAGAAAGAGATATCCTAGACGCATCAGACAGTATAACCTACGACAACGAAGAAATTAATAGATTATCATCCGAAATAAAGAGACTAGAAACACAATTATCAAATGATTCATTATATGACATGGATATGCTAACCGGGGCATGGCATAAATATAACAAACTACAGGATATAATCTCAGGCTTAGAGAACAATCTAAACGATATTAACATAAATATTACTAAGAACGAAACCAAAGTAGAATTATTAGAAACCAAAATAAAGAACTGGCACAACAGGTCTGGACAAACCTGCTTGGAATGCCAACAAACAATCTCGGATGCTCACGTAACTAAGATTTCTAAAGACCTGAAAGATCAACAAAAGAAACACCGCGATGAATATAATTCCTTAACCGAACAGAAGAAACAAATAACCAGTAAACTACAGAAAGCCAATAATTTATCAGAAGAAATTAAACCACCAATTACCATAGAACAAGCAGAAAAAGAGAATAAAGCTATTGGGCTACTAGAAAAGCAAATCACAACACTCAAATCGACAAGAGATAATATGATAAAACAGAAGGACGAACTTGAGAAAGCCGAGGAAGCACGTAAAAGGAAAGTGCAGGAATTATCTGACGACATAACCCATAGACGCGCTGGGTTAATAACTCGCCTAGACAAACTGAACAAAGCAAAGGAAAAGAACAAAGAACCAATAATTTCTGTTACAGAAGCTACGACCAAGAACGCCTTCTACGCCTCAAAGGAACAGGAAATATCAAACCTACAGAAATCCATAGACAGATTATCAGATGAAAAACTCAAGACAGTACAAAGACAGAACGAAGAAGTAGAGCGTATTAAAGTTGAGACAAATCCAATTCTAGAACTAAAAGCCCAATTAGTAATCGATCTTGAAAACAAAAACAAAGACAAGACAGACATTACAACAAAGATGAATAATTCCGACAACACCATTAAACATCTAACATATATCCATAAATCATACTCTGACAGAAGGAAAATAAAATCATATATAATTTCAAAATTAATTCCATATTTGAACGATAGAATAGCATACTATCTGAATAGTCTAGAATGTAATGTCAAGCTCCACTTTAACTCGTCATTACAATTCGAATCAGATAAATGGCCATACGAACTACGTTCCGGTGGAGAAAAGAGACGTATTGACTTAGCTATAATGTTCGCTATTCATGACCTACACCAAATGATCTATGGTAAGCAATGTAATATAATAGTATTCGATGAATATGATAGATCATTATGTAAGGATGGTATTGAAGCCTTCGCAAATCTATTGTTTGGCGATTTCACAGACAAAGACATGACTATCTTCGTTATATCACATAATCATGACATGAAGGACCTATTCTCGAACAAAATTATAGTTAGGAAGGATAAGAACGACGACGGTATTTCTAAATTTGAGGTAGCTTAGTTTGTAACTTCTCATACGGCACACTCTCTTTCAATAAAAACTTTAGTAATTCCAAACATTTCTTATCCTCTTTGTGGAGGATCTCTTTGCATCAGTTGTGCGAAATCTTTCCAATCATTAATCATGAGCAATTTAGAACTATACCACTTTCTTTCGCCTTGTCGGCAATTAACTCAAGCAATTCGTCTTCGGTGACTTCAAGGTGAGCGCCGATCGATATTGAGCGACACGTGAGGTATCCTTTAATGGCTTGTCTACATTGGTCAATGCGATCGTCGACAGATGTTCTCTCTTTTTCTGTCCCACATGACAATATAGGGTTATCTTTATTATATCCGATGATTTCTTCGAACCTTTGATGTTTTCTACAAAATGTTCTCATGTTCCACCTACCCCGCTGCCCTATCTTTTATCGTATCACATATCATAGAAAATGACAATGTCTGCACAACGTGCTTCAAATATATATTTCAGTGACAGACGCCATAAAAAATTACACATCATGGATAATCCACGCCAACGCCTCAATCGAATATGATGGCAGAGCATACTCAACACTCGAAAAAGGCACATATATCATCATCAGGAAAAGTGATGGATCTCTGATGATCCACGGAGCAACGCTAAACAAACCGCTCAACTACCAACCACCAGGCGCAACAATCCAGGTAAACGACGACGAAATAATCTCACGATACAAAAAAGAAACTATAAAAATTAAATTATATAATATAATTAATGTATATCCTATTACTACATGGTCAGACAATAAAATAAAAATCTCAAAGACAGAAAAAGACGCCAAGAAAATAATAATATCAATGCTACCAAAAATTATCGATAACATAACACAAATCCATGATGAATATCAAACACCAAATGGACCAGTAGATTTAGTAGTTATAGATGATAAAAATACCCACCATGTAATAGAGGTAAAGAGAAAGAAATTATATTTAAACCATTTAGTACAATTAAACAAATATCTAGATCATTTCAAACAATCAGACATCACTGCTGTTGGGTATCTCGCCGGGACCGGTATTAGTGACAAGCTTAGGCACAGGCTTAACTTTAGGCTTATTCTCTTTAGTTTCTGAAATGTTAACAACAATGTTATCAGAATTATCTTCCGCTAACGTTTTGTTAACATTCTCATTCTCAATCTTTGGATCAATCTTATTAAGTTTACATAAATCCTTAATAAATTCATCAATAATCTTCAAATATTTCTTAACACTTAAAAAAGTACCAGGTCTAACAGAATACATCATAGGTCTACCGTTATAAAATAAACAATACTTCTTATTGCCGACCATATACCATATAATAATCATATTACGACTACCATACTTATCGACATCGATAATAAATTTATCAATAGACTTTGGTTTAATTTCAGTCTTAGGTTCCTTATATATAGATTTATTATACCAACATTTATATTGCTTAAGAAGATATCTATGTAACTTAGGGAATTTCATGGCGGCAGTATCAGCTTCTTCCTTTTATCTTTTAGCTGCGCTGCTTGCGTCCTTCTTTCCTTTAGCTCACGTAACTGTTGCAACTGATCTATTGCTTTCTTATATTCGGCATCCTCTTTATCACATTTTAGATTTATGGCGGCCGATAATATAGGAGATAATTTATTCGCCACGTCTTCTAATTTGGTTCTATGATCTATATTATCTATTTCTCCGTCCAACCAATATAGTTTGGTTGAACCAGCATCGGGCATTATGATTACATTATCTATACCTAATTCTGCTTTATTTTGTTTGAACCAGTCGCTCAACTGCCGTGATTTGGCAGTTATCGCGAAAGATGGTATATTCCCAAAGTCGATTGTGATTAGTAGGTTTTTCATAGCTTTATATACTAAATAAAAGTATGAACATCGACATTTCTAAATACCTAAATACTAATAATCAGGTGCTTGCTATAGAGCGATCCCTGACTCCATTACGCGAGATGATTCGCGAACAAATACGCAAAGCCATTACTATGGCAAAGTCGAGAGATATTTGTAAAGCAGACGCTTTCAAACTTGCACAAAGGGATATCTCGCGGCAGAACTTAAGGCGGTGTATAAAGGAGATACGTAGTCAGTTAAAGCAATATGGAGCAGAGACTGCAGTAATAAGTGGGATAATAGATCTTGAAAGGATAATTAATGAGGAATATAATTTCCTGTGGGCTAGGATACCAAAAATACCTTTGAAAGGGGATCAGAAATGAGCTTGAAAGAAACGATCGAGAGGGTAAAATCAGTAGGGATCGACAAAGCCAGAATTGTCCCAGCTGATAAAAGTGGGAAATTTGTTCTAGAAATAGAGGAAAATAAACAATGGGTGAAAGTAACCAAACCGATGTCGAGGACAATGACAGAGGATGTCCTACGACAAGCAACAAACAAAGTAATTTTGGGATGACCCAAAAACGGCATATTACAAAACATATATGCCGAAAATGCCCACATCAAAATCTGGAGGCGTCATGAAAATAGAGGATAAAAGCCATATTAGGGTAGTACCAATAATCCTATCGCTGATAACCATATTTCTAATAGGGTGTGCCATAATACTAATGATTTACGTATGGTCTAAAGTGTGGTACGCTTTCTTTGGTTAAGGAGAGTAAAATGCTTAGAACAAACCAAGCTGGCGGAATGGTTGTCGTCACAACAGACGGAGGAGCTGGTAGTAGCGGAAAAGGAGCACTTAATGCTTGGTTGGCTGAAAAATATAAATTCAACTTAGCGACAAATAATTGGGCAACTAATGCAGGACATTTTGTTGAATGGATTGATAAAAATGGTAAACATAGAGTATTAAATCAACATATTTGTTCTGCATTTTTCGACCCAAATACAGAATTATATATAAATCCTGGTGCATCTATTGACATCGCTACGTTAATGAAAGAAATCGAAACTTTAGAAAAAGAAGGATTTTCGATTAGGGATAGATTATCAATCCATCCACATGCTAATGTAATCACTGAAGCGGATAAACAGCAAGAGAAAGAAATAATTAAAAGTGGTAGTACATTCAAGGGCTGTGGAGCGGCATTAGCTAGGAAAACTATGCGGGTGCCTGGTGGTAAGCTTGCGAAAGATTATGACGAACTTCAATCTTTCATAAAAGACAAAACACAAGAAATCAACAATATGGCAAGTAATGGTGCAAGAATCTTAATTGAAGGGTCTCAGGGAATTGACCTTGATATTAATTTTGCTGAATTTCCACACGTAACAAGTAGACAGACTCACCCAACACAATTGGTTGCAGATGCCGGGTTGCCATGTCAGGCTATAACAAATGTTGTTATCAATCTAAGAACCAACCCGATACGTATAAATAATCAATCTGCTGCAAATGAAAAAGAAACCTGCTATACTGGCAATTATTGGGATGGTGCTGAAATTTCATGGGAAATTGTAGCAGAACGAGCTGGTTTCGCGTCATTTGATGAATTCAAAAAAGAATATGAATTTGCAATGATGACCTCAGTCACAAAAAAGGTGCGTAGAATTTTTGAATTCCCAAAGGAAAGAATGAAATTTGTTCACACATTAGTTGGCGGTAATTTACCAGAAAGTCATGTATTATATAGCTTGAACTTTATTAATTTTATCGACCGAACGGTTCGAGGTGTTACCACAGAAAAAGAACTTATGACACCTAAAGTAACTGAATGGATTAAAACAAATCTAACCCCAATTATCGGCAATAAGTTAGCCTGGATCAGAACTGGGCCGATTCATGAAGAGATTGTTGAAATGACCATATAATTATTGTAGACAGCGATATAATTCATCGAAGGCAAAAGTCAGGTATAATATTGTACCGTGAAGAGGTGTTTTTGAACCAAAGTTTTGATGAGGAGACAAGTGAATGGACGCATCGCAGAACGAAGTTGTAAAAAGTAGTTCGTCTCTACCAAGTAGAGAAGCTGTACGACAGAACCTGATGTCCGAGAAGCAATACGCCGAACCGAAATCAGGATTCGTGGACAAGTACATCAAGAAGAAAGAAGACGATAAGTTCCACGGAATGCCATTCCATTGGGCAGCGGCATTCGCTGTTATCGTCCTTGCTGCTATCTATATTGGCCACTACCTAACTATTGCTGGTCAGAGTACGTTCAGTACTATGCAGCATCAGATGCAGCAACAGCAGCAACCACAACCAACGCAACCAGTCGTACAACCGCCTACTCAACCACAGCAACGAACCTCCCTACCACCAGCGCCACCACCTGCGTCCACCCAAAGGACGGAACAAGCGCTCGGCACAATTGCAACATCGATCGATGGTACAAATCAGAATTTGGAGAAGTTAGTCGATGCCGTGAATCTGAAGTTCACCAAGGTCCAGGAGCAAATTGCTGCCTTGGGGACAAAGATCGAAGCCCTCCCAAAGGAGAACAATGGAGCACCAGTTGACTTAACACCTATTAAGTCTGCACTGGCATCACTTAGTACTACATTGTCAGATAATAAAAATGTCGAAGTGATCATAGGTAGTATTCGGGAAACATCGCAAAGGCAAGACCAAGCACTTCGGCAACTAACAACTAACATGGAAGAACTGCAAAAGATCGTCAAGGAGAAGTCTATAAATGATCAATTAAAGGTCAATTCGACCTTAGGCGAAAAGTTTCCCCCGCCTAAAAAGTGAACGCTAAGGAACAGGAGAATCCATGATTACCAGGATACTACTAATTGTAGTAGTAGGATTACCGTGTATAGCTCAAGATGTATCGATGAATAATATATCATCAGCGATATCCACACAGACTATAAAACCAAGGACCGTAGAAGACGAAATCTTTGATCTTGAAACAAGACATAACGGAATATCTAGTATAGCCGTCAAGGGTAATGTCGTGATTAACAGTAAGGGTAAGGATACTACCCTTAATGCCGTCGCAGTAACTACTGGCGACAAAACCAGAATCCGTATAAGTTTTGGAGAAATGATGCAAATTATAGATTATTCCATTAGGGAGGATAGGGCAAAAATATACCTCCCAAGGAAGGATGTAATATTCCAAGGCACCAAACAGGACGTTATATCCCTTGACAGCTGGTTTGCTCTCCTTACGTCAGAGCTATGTGGGCACTCCTTGGCGTTTCCGAACGCGTGGGATGCCAACGCAACGCAAAGACGGTATATTCGGGAAAAAAGCACGATGGTCGTTTTCACTATGTCCGACGACAATACCGTCAAAATATTAAAGAAAATAGTATTCCAACACCATAACAGCGACATGGTAATTTCTAACGTCTATAAATATAATAATAATGGCGACCTAATAGGAATTATTAATTTCAATGACTATAAGAAGGTTAACGATAAATTAATTCCTCATAAGATATCATTCGCAGTTAATAGCGATACACAAATCACATTCAATTTCTCAGAAATGTGGATAAATGATTCATTGGATGACAGTATATTCGAAATTAAATTACCACAGGATGTCAATACCAAAATACTAGACGTACCAGAACTAGGGAAGAAAGATTGGTTACAATAATCTTTCAAGTAAATATACTTTAGACTGAGGGAAATAACATGGCCGAGATACATGTAGCCAGACTGAATCTTATGCGTAGAACAGCAGATGGAAAATTCTATAATGCTAGTTCACCAAAATCAACTAACGGAGACAATATAAGTGTTAGAGACGCACTGACTATGTCCACAGAAATTAGAGTAATGGCAGATGGTACCATACCGAACACTGCTAACTACCCAAACGTAAAAACCTACTTAGAGGCAGAAGCAGCGTCTGGTTTCTTGTTGGCCCATTTGGACCAGACCTACGTAATAACACAAAAAACATGAAAAAGATACTGTTCTTACTAGTACTAATATCGGGATGTTCAATCCAAACGAGAGTAGCAGAAAACGCTGATTCAATCCATCCAGAAATAGCCAATAAAGAAAACGCAGTACAAATAGCCAACAAAGAAAACGCAGTCCACGTAGAAAAAGAAGCAGTCAAAGTAGAGAAAGATGCCGTC
>Ga0172363_10002925_pt1 | contig 13800 bp, 8 predicted proteins | sample LakKivs2_kivu2a2_FD_114541 | JGI IMG/M metagenome (GOLD analysis project Ga0172363, IMG submission 114541) | Sediment microbial communities from Lake Kivu, Rwanda - Sediment s2_kivu2a2 | ecosystem: Environmental > Aquatic > Freshwater > Lake > Sediment | place: Rwanda: Western Province, Lake... | reverse complement strand
GCAGTATACTTATAACCAACATGAACGTGCTGGATGTGGGAGCAGCCGGTTCAGATGATTCAAATGTCCTTTATTATACTGTGCAGGTAATGGCGCTTCTCAACCCTGTGGATGTAACTTATTTTAAATACATTACCGATATGAGGGTAATGTATAATGATGTTGATAAATTCTACAGGTACACGACAGGTCGCTTTGATACACGGGAAGAAGCAACCGCCTGGAGGTTGCAGTTGATTAAGAGAGGATATCCCGATCAAATCTTCATCAAAAAAGTAACCAGATAATGAATCAAAGTTTAAAAAGATTCGTGCTTCTCATAATCCTTGCAAACTGGTTCATACTTCTTCTAGCACAGGAAATTAACACCAAAGAATTCATCAGATCTGTCCAGAATGCAGATCTTTCATTCTATTATGACGAAGATTATGAAAAGGCTGCAAGCCTGTATGAACCCCTGCTCAAGGCTCATCCTGATAATTCCAATCTTGCAGCTAAGCTGGGAATCTGCTACCTTAACATCGACGGGAAAAAGAAGGATGCCCTCAGGCTTCTTTCACAGGCAGCCGCTAATGTCGCGGCAAAGGATAAAGACTATACTGAAACCGGGATAAAAGCTCCCCCTGATACCTACCTGTACCTGGCTCTTGCATATCATATGAACGACAGCCTCGAAAAAGCTGTCTCTCTGTACAATGATGCAAAAAAAAGGCTGGACAAGACGGAGATTTTCAGGGCAGCATACCTCGACAAGCAGATCCAAGACTGCATGTTTGCAATGGAAATGAAGAAAAAACCTATGACTGTAATTCCGGAATTATTTGTTCCCTGGCTGGCAAAATATCCCGGAGCTTGCAATCCAGTGATCTCACTGAACGATTCCGTGTTTGTTTTCACTCAGAAAACTAATGGCAGAACACGTATCTACTGTTCCTATAAAATGGATGTGTGGAACACACCGGTTGACATCACACGGCAGCTCGGCGGATATGACAGGTTTTATTCAAATTCAATCACCGGCGACGGCAGCCTCCTTGTTCTTTATATGGATGACGGCGGAGACGGGAACCTCTATTTAAGCGAGAGAAAAGGAACCAACTGGAGCAGGGCAAGAGGAGCAGACAGGATAATAAATTCCATTTACTGGGAATCGCATGGATTTATTACACCTGACGGTAAAACACTTTACTTTTCAAGCAACAGACCGGGTGGTGAAGGGGAACTTGATATCTGGGTTTCTGCCAGGAATACGGATGGATCCTGGAACAGGCCTGTAAACCTGGGTAATATTATAAATACACCATACAACGAGGATACTCCTTTTTTTGATCCTTTAGAAAATTCGCTGATCTTCAGCTCTTCGGGTCATACAGGCATGGGAGGATATGATGTATTCAAATCAGTACTTAAGAACAACAGATGGACAAATCCTGTCGGAATACCATATGCCCTGAACACCACTGCCGATAACACATTTTTTATACTTAATTATAAAGATTCCGGATTTATTACAAACCTTTATGATCCGGACATGAATTCACCGAATATCTATAAAGTCATTGCAAAGGATCCAGCCGAGATAGTCACCGTTGTTGAGGGATCCGTTTATCTAAGCGACGGTTTGATGCCTGATCCGGAAAAGCTTTCTGTAAACCTGACAAATCCAGTAAAAAACTCTTCCCCTGTAGTTATTCCTGTCAGTTCCGACAGAAAATTCAGATTCGAAATAAGACCTGGCGATTATAGGTTGAATATAAGCTACCCTGGTTATAAAGCTGAAATAAAAGATTTTAATCTTCCCCTCTTCTATGCCAGCAGCATTATGCAGGTGAGTTCCATACTGCTACCAGAGAAAGTTGCTGAGGGTAAGTACCTTACCATCAAGAATATTCTGTTTGCTTTTGATAGTTACGAACTTGATTCAAAAGCTATTCAGGCTCTGGAGGAACTGAGATCAGTTCTTATTGCCAATCCTGAACTTAAAATTGAAGTCGCAGGCTATACTGATGCATTGGGAACATCAGAATATAATCTCAAGCTTGCGGAAAAAAGAGGTAAAGCAATTGTAAACTACCTTGCCTCACATGCAATTCCGGCTTCACGGTTTGCCGAGAAAGCCTATGGAAAGACTGGTTTTATTGCAATAAATACAAATGAGGACGGATCAGATAATCCTGAAGGAAGAAGATACAACAGGAGGGTTGAATTCGGAATAGTTGATCCTCAGACCGGAGTGACAATAAACCGTGATATTTATACACCAGAATATACAAGGCTGCCATCTTCTATGAAGTACAGTGTTGTTCTGATAAGATCGCCTGAAAGGCTTCCGAAAGAGTATTTCAGCAAACTGAGTCTGGAAGGAAAACTGTCAATCAGATCTATCGAATCTGATACACTTTCCATATATGCTGTCGGCGTTTTCTTAAACAAACCAGATGCAGTGACATATCTCGGCCATGTCAAAGAGCTTGGATTTAAAGATGCAAATGTGATAAACCAGTACGATCTGGATGATGAAGCAAAGACTCTTTCAAAACGTAACATCATTGTAAGCCTGGCAACAGGGAAGAGAATATATACGATACAACTTCTGGCTGCAAAATCGCCGGTCAGCATGGAGCTTTTCAAAGATCTTAAAGGCGTGAGGGAAATCCTTGATGATGATGGTTATTATAGATATCTCCTCGGGGAATACGGAAGCATGTCAGCCGCGCAGGAAGCTCTTAAGCCTGTCATCGAGGCAGGATTCAGGGAAGCTGTTGTCCGGGAACTTAATTCACTGATAACCGAATAATCTTAATACCAGTGAAGAACGCAGCATTGAAGGCTTATTTGTTGATTATATTCATAATTACATCCTCATTCCTGCATGCACAGGATATTTCCAGGAAGGAATTCATCAAATCGGTTCAGGAAGCTGATATTTCTTTTTACTTTGATGAAGACTTTATAAAAGCTGCTTCACTCTACGAATCTGTCCTGAAAGAATATCCCGACAATTCTAATCTTGCTGCAAAACTTGGGGTATGCTATCTGAATATTGACGGAAAGAAGAAGGAAGCATTGCGGCTTCTTAAACAAGCAGTTACAAATGTTGCTGCCCGGGACAAGGAATATACTGAGACAGGAATAAAAGCTCCTCCTGATACTTACCTTTACCTAGCAATAGCATATCATGTAAATGACAGCCTCGACAAAGCAATATCGCTTTACAATGAATTAAAACTGAAATCCGGGAATTCCGATGAGTCTGTGGAGGAATTCTTTGACAAACAGATCCGCGATTGCAGGTATGCCGGGGAAATGAAAAAAAAGCCCCTCACAATCCTTTCACAGCTATTTGTTCCCTGGCTGAGAGATTACACGGGAGCCTGTAATCCGGTAATCTCCAGAAATGATTCTGTATTCGTTTTCACTCAGGAAAACAACGGCAAAACACGAATTTTATGCTCCTATAAAAAAAACAAGAACTGGGGCACTCCTTCAGATATAACACAGCAGCTCGGGGGATATGACAGGTTCTACTCAAATTCAATTACAGGCGATGGCAGTATCCTTGTTCTGTATATGGATGACGGTGGCGATGGCAACCTGTACTTAAGTCACAGAACAGATTCTTCCTGGTCGAAGATAAAAGGACCTGGCAAAAACATCAACTCAATCTACTGGGAATCACATGGTTTTATAACCCCTGACGGAAAAACATTGTTTTTTTCAAGTAACAGGCCCGGTGGCGAAGGTGACCTGGATATCTGGTCTTCTGTAAAAAATGAAGACGACTCCTGGAATAAACCGGTAAATCTCGGAAATACAATCAACACACCCTACAATGAGGATACCCCCTATTTTGATCCGGCATCCTCCGCACTTCTTTTCAGCTCTGAAGGGCATGTCAGCATGGGGGGGTATGATGTTTTCAGGTCTGTCCAGAAATATGATTACTGGACAAATCCGGTTGCAATGCCTTTTGCATTCAATACAACCGAAGATAATTCCTTCTTTGTCATGAATAACAATGCACCGGGTTTTGTAACCAGTTTGTTCAGCGAGGCTGAAGGCAACAGGAATATTTATGCAATAGTTGCACGCGATCCTGCAGATGAGATTACATTACTGGAAGGATTCATTTCACTGGGCGACGGTCTGAAACCGGATCCGGAAATGATCCATGTAAATCTGACAAACATCAAAAATGCAAAATCTTCAATATCATTAAAGGTTGACACTGAGGATAAATTCAGTGCTGATATCAAACCCGGTGATTATCTTATATACGTCAGCTGCCCCGGTTATAAAACCGATACAATAAAACTCAACCTGCCCCTCTATTTCCTGAGCCGCTATGTTCAGGTACGGTCAGACCTTGTACCTGAAGAAGTGGCAGAAGGCAAATTCCTGGCATTTAAAAATATACTTTTCGCGTACAACAGCTTTGATCTGGATTCCGTTGCCCGGGAAACCCTGGAAGAAATAAAATCAGTGCTTGTTTCAAATCCTGATCTTAAAATCGAAATCGCCGGATATACTGATGCGAAAGGACCTTCAGAGTACAATCTCATCCTTGCCAGAAAAAGGGTAAGTACAGTAACAGGCTACATGACATCACGCGGGATACCTGTATCTCGTTTTGTAAGGAAAGCTTTCGGAGAATCAAATTTCGTTGCTGTCAATACCAACAAAGACGGAACGGATAATCCTGAAGGCAGAAAATACAACAGACGGGTTGCATTCGGTATTATTGATCCTCAGACAGGAGTAACGATAAGGAAGGATGTCTATACTCCCGAACATCTCAGGCTTCCTTCTTCAATGAAATACAGTATCGTTCTGACAAAATCTGTTAAAAGACTCCCGGAAGAACATTTCAGCGCTTTAAGCCTGGGAGGAAGACTTTTCCTGAAGACAGCAGTATCCGACTCTTTATCGCTGTATGTTATCGGAGTGTTTTACAACAGGCCGGATGCTGTTAAATACCTTGGTTATGCTGTTGAGAAGGGCTTCAAGGAAGCATATATTATTAATCAGTACGAGCTTGACGGAGAAGCAGAAACTCTCTACAGCCGTATTCCTGTTACCAGCAGTACGGCCGGTAAAAAGATTTATACAATCCAGATCAAGGCTGCAAGATCACCTGTAAATATGAATACCTTCAGGGAAATTCAGGGAATAAGGGAATTACCGGGTGAGGATGGTTTCTACAGGTACGTGACAGGTGAATACAGCACCCTGTCCGAGGCAAAAAATGCTTTAAGAACCTTGCAGGCTTCCGGTCATAAGGACGCATTCATAAGAGAACTCAACCTTCTGATAAATAAATAATTACTTTAATCTACTCTATTAAAATGAAGCTGGATAAAATCAACCTCAGGGCACTTGAACCGGAAGATCTGGAATTGCTGTACGAATGGGAAAACAATAATTCACACTGGCTCATCAGCAATACTTTTACCCCATTCTCAAGATATACTCTTAAAAGATATATTAAAAATTCCCACAAGAATATATACGAGACAGGCCAGCTCAGGCTTATGATCGACCTGATTCCCGAAAAGAAGACTATAGGTTCAATAGATATTTTCGATTTTGATGCATTTCATAAAAGAGCAGGTGTCGGTATATTGATAGCTGATGAGAATTATCGCAGAAAGGGATATGCGACCATGGCATTGAAATGTCTTGTCAATTATTGCTTTAAAACCCTTCACCTTCACCAGCTATACTGCAGCATACTGGCAAATAATTGCGAAAGCATGGACCTGTTTAAAAAAGTGGGATTCGTCCAGTGCGGCCTGAAAAAAGACTGGATCAAAACTGCCGACGGATATCTAGATGAACATATCTTCCAGCTGATAGATACGAATAAATGAATTTTGTACATCGCCATGCATGACGATGTTTTCGTAATTTTTTCCCGCAGATCACGCTGATTTACGCTGATCTTATTGTTGCCAATTTGCGCTTATCTGCGAAATCTGCGGGAAATTATTTTTGTTTTCACCTGGTCTGAGCCTGACCTCTCAAATCCCTGTATTCTCCCTTGAAATAATTAATACCAATGATATCATATCTCATTTTGAGGATCCCGAGACGTGCCAGGAAATCCTCGAAATCCTTAAGCCTGGCGGGTGTCCATCCCGATTCGGCAATGGCAAAAGCCCTCGGGAATGCCATATATTCCAATTGTTCAGCCGTCTGGATATATTCGGTCCAGAGATTGCCCTGAATTCCCAGGATGTATTTCTGTTCTTCGGGAGCAAGATCGGCAGGAAGGGGATCATATGAATAAACGCGTTCGAGGGGGAGGTAACCTCCTATGGCAAGCGGTTCTCCCTGGGGTTCACACTGGTAATAATCAAGGTAAACATAACGTGATGGTGTCATGATGACATTGTGCTTCTGTTTTGCGGCTTCGATTCCTCCCGCAGTGCCCCTCCACGACATTACCGTTGCTTCAGGAGCCAGTCCTCCCTCAAGTATCTCATCCCAGCCTATTATCCTGCGGCCTTTTGAGAGTAAGAACTTTTCTATCCTCTGTATGAAATAACTCTGCAGCTCGCGTTCATCTTTCAGACCTTCTTCCTTAATCCTTTTCCGGCAGAGAGGACATTTCTCCCAGCGGACTTTCGGGCATTCATCTCCTCCTATATGTATATATTCCGAGGGGAAAAGATCAATAACCTCAGTGAGGACATCCTCCAGGAATCTGAAAGTCTCTTCCCTGCCTGCACAAAAAACATCCTCCACCACTCCCCAGCGGGAATAGACCTCAAACGGACCTCCCGTGCATGAAAGCTCCGGATACGATGCCAGAGCAGCAAGCGCATGGCCGGGCATCTCTATCTCAGGAATGACTGTAATAAACCTGTCTTCAGCATATTCAACGACTTCTTTTACTTCCTCCCGGGTATAAAATCCGCCATAAGGTTTACCGTCAAAGACAAAAGGTTTCCTGCTTCCGTGCCCGACAAGCGTCTCCTTTCTGAATGCGCCGACTTCAGTCAGCCTGGGATATTTCTTTATTTCGATCCTCCATCCCTGATCTTCAGTAAGATGCCAGTGAAAAGTGTTCATCTTGTGAAGTGCGATCATGTCAATGTATCTCTTTATGCTCTCAACAGGGAACACATGACGCCCCACATCCAGATGCAAGCCCCGGTAAGCAAAATCCGGTTCATCGGCGATTTCACAGGCCGGCACCGAAATCTCAATGCCTTGGGTTATCTCTGGTTTTTCAACTTCAACCGGCATAAGCTGCCTTAATGTCTGAACAGCATAAAAAAGTCCGGCTGCTGATCCTGCCTTTATAATTATTTTTTTCCCTGTAACAGAAAGATCATATCCTTCAACGTTCTTTACCGAGGTATCAACAGCCATGAAGACAGAACCAACAGCAGGTTTATTACCTTCCTCTATTGAAATTTCCATCCCGGTAGGATTTTTGACCAGCGTTGCCAGAAAATCAGCAGCCAGCTTCGTATCATCACCGGGAGTGCCGAGAATGATCCTGCTTTTATCTGAAAAAACAAATTTCCCCTTGAGGCCTTTTACGGAAACCGGAGCAGGAATGATTGCAAGATCAGCCTCGGAGTTCATGACCGCATTTCTGTTGCATGCGGCTGTCAGAATCAGGACTGATATAATGAAATGAAATGTCTTTTTCATGACCCTATTCTTTAAAATTCAGTTCCATAAAATTAAGAAAGAAATCCGCTTGCAAGCAAGCCGCAGGCAGCTGATATATCAGTTCCCCTTGATCTCCTGATTGATGCAGATATACCGGAAACGACGAGTCTGTGCTTGAAATGAAGCATCGTTTCCTGCGGGGAAGATACGTGAGAATCACCCTTTATGTTGTGGAACGGGACAAGATTCACCCTTATACCTGTTCCGGCAATCAGTTCCTTCAGTCCTTCAAGATGCCTTTCAGAATCGTTGAATCCGCTTATCATGACATATGCAACACTGAACCTCCTTTTCTTCCGTACCGGGAAATTTCTCATGAGATCAATAATATCCCTGAACGGGAATTTACTTTCCGCAGGAACTGTTTTCAAACGTTCTTCACGGAAAGGTGAATACAGGCTCAGGGTAAGATTACATGCAGATGCCGCGAGAAATTCAACAATTGCGGGAGTGATTCCCACAGTGGATACAGTGACATTTCGTGAACTAAGTGAAAGACCCCACTGGGATGTAAATATCTTACATGCCTTAAGCACGTTATCCAGGTTATCGAGAGGCTCGCCCATTCCCATGAAGACAACATGGGTGACTTTGTCAGCCTCAGGGAGGCTCAGCACCTGGTTCACTATATCACCGGCAGAGAGGTTCCCATGAAATCCGTATCTGCCTGTAGCACAAAGCGGGCAGCCCATCCTGCAGCCCGACTGGGTGGAAACACATACCGTATTTCTTTTATTATCAGGAATATATACAGTCTCAAACTGCAGCCCTTCCGGATTCCTGAAAAGATATTTGACAGTTCCGTCAGCAGATATTTCTGAACTGACAGGGTCATAAAAGCCAGTTTCAGCAATATTTTCCATATAATTCCTGAGCCTGAGAGGCAGGGAATTGATGCCTTTAAAACTGATCGTTCTTTTCTTATACATGCTGTTTGAAATGATTACGGCATGGCCCGGATTAAATCCTTCATGCTCAATCAGTCCTGATATTTCATCAACCGTAAGTCCGCAAAGTGAAACTTTTTCCATAATCCAAAACAATCAGCAAAATTAATCCGATTATGAATATCTTAGTGAAGATTTTTCAGGTCAGCGATCCGGAATTGATTTAAAACCATAACATAATGAAACGGTATCCATTCTTATTAATGATAATTTCAATACTTATTGCATCCTGCACGGGTAGCAACAAAAAAACTGATCAAAAAACAAAAACCATGGCAACAGACAAAATCAACCAGTATGGTTATAACAGGGATTTTCTGAAGAAATATGTCAATTTGGTTGAACTAAGAAATAACGGGTCTGCCATTGCGCTAGTACCGGAATGGCAGGGAAGGGTTATGACAAGCACATGTGAGAGCGATGAAGGTTACAGTTTCGGATGGATCAACCGTGGGCTTATAGAATCGCAAAAGATCCAGCCGCATATAAACGCTTTCGGAGGTGAAGAGAGATTATGGCTCGGACCGGAAGGCGGACAATTCTCCCTCTTCTTCAAAAAAGGAAAACAGTTCATCTTCGATGACTGGCAGACACCTGATTTTATGGATACCAGGCCATTTGAGATGTTAAACCTGACAGACACTTCTGCAAAGTTTTTCTGTGATGTCACTGCAGAGAATTACAGCGGGACCACCTTTAACTTCAGGCTTGTGAGAGATGTTGTTATTCTTGCACCTGAGGAAATAGAAAAGCAGACTGGTATTGACATAAGTGGCTTAAAAAACGTTGCTTACAGATCTGATAACACGATCATCAACAAAGGGAAAAATGAATGGGTAAGGGAAACAGGCCTTGTTTCAGTCTGGATGCTCGGGATGTTCAATCCTTCACCTTCGGTTGTCATTGTTATTCCTTTCAAACCGGGTGATGAAAAAGTCATAGGGCCTCCTGTAAATGATAATTATTTCGGCAAAATATCGGGCGACCGCCTGAAGGTCGCTGATAATCATATCTTTTTTAAAGCTGACGGAAAGAGCAGAGGCAAAATCGGCCTGCCTCCGTTGAGGACAAAGGGTATTATGGGGAGTTTTGATTCTTCAAACAATATTCTGACCCTGCTTATATGCAGAATACCGGAGGGTGAAACCTCCTATGTCAATTCAGCATGGGAGATCCAGGATAATCCTTATTCAGGCGATGCTGTCAATTCATATAATGATGGTCCTCTTGAGGATGGCTCGCAGATGGGTCCGTTCTATGAACTCGAATCATCCTCTCCCGCTGCTGCACTTAAACCCGGTGAATCCCTGACTCATACACAATATACGCTGCATCTCACAGGTGAAAGGAAAGATCTGAACAGGGCAGCATTATCTGTACTTGGGGTTTCGCTGGAAGAGATAGAAAAGGTTTTCAAGTAAATGGATGTATTAAAAGCTTTTATCTTGCCCCCTGCCCCCTGAAGGGGGTTCCATTAATTTGTTTATTAAGTCCCCTTCAGGCTTGTACCGAGCGAAGCCTCGGTGGGATTTAGGGGCAACTATTGAGTCATCAGTCCGCGGTTCTTAAGCAAAGGCTCTATGGAAGGCTCATGGCCGCGGAAATTGACGTACATCTGCATGGCATCCATGGTGCCGTTCTTCTCCAGAATATTCCTTCGGTAAGACTCTGCTGTTGCCCTGTCGAAAATACCTTTCTCTTTAAACGCCTCATAGGCATCATTGTCGAGGACGGCAGCCCAGGTATAGCTGTAGTATCCCGCGTCATATTCGCCGGTGATGTGGGTGAAATATGTTGTCCTGTAGCGTGATACAATTTCCGGTATAAGCCCCAGTTTTGCCATGTACTCTTTTTCGAAGGTCTGCACGTCTATTTTTGCCGGAGCTTCAAGTGTATGATATGCCATATCAAGCATTGATGCTGCCAGTACCTCGGTATTATCAAAACCCTGGTTGAAATAACCGCTGTTTTTTATTTTTTCCACAAGTACCGTGGGGATAAGTTCGCCTGTCTTATAATGTTTTGCATAAATACCCAGGACTTCCGGTTCCATTGCCCAGTGTTCCATTAGCTGAGACGGTAGCTCAACGAAATCCCATGCCTGGTAAATTGTATTATAGGTACTTTTGTTTGAAAGAAAATCCAGTGCATGGCCAAACTCATGAAACAGTGTGGACACCTCTTCCAGACTCAGCAATGACGGAGTATCCTTACCGGGCAGGGTGAAGTTGCAGACAAGCGACACAATAGGGGTGACAGGTTTCTTCTTTTCAAGATGATAGGCTCTGTATGTTGTGCACCATGCACCCTGACGTTTGCTTTCCCGCGGGAAGAAATCCATGTAAAGCACTCCAAGGTGGGAACCATCAGCTTCCTTGACCTCATAAGCGAGGGCGTCAGGATGAGGACGGGGAATATCCTGAAGCTCTGTAAAGGTTAACCCGAAAAGTCTGCCGGCAAGCCCGAAAACACCGTCACGCACATTTTCCAGCCTGAAATAAGGCCTCAGTTCCGAATCATCCAGGTCATATTTCTGTTTCCTCAGTTTCTCTGCATAATACCACCAGTCTGATGGTTCGAGTTTGAATTTCCCTCCTTCCGCATCTATGATCTTCTGCATTTCCCTGACTTCGTTCTTCGCTACCGGGAGAGCTTTCTCCCACAGGTTGCTGAGAAGGCTGAAAACGTTTTCCGGCACCTTCGCCATTCTTGGTTCAAGCACAAGATGCGCATGCGATTTATATCCCAGCAGTTTTGCCCTCTGAGCCCTCAGTTTAACTATTTCTGCAAAGATCTTGTTATTGTCAAACTCATTGCCGTTGTTCCCCCTGTTTATGTATGCATTGAATATTTCATGCCTCAGATTCCTGTCGGGTGAATACTGAATGAACGGAAAAATGCTCGGCCTCTGCGTTGTAAATGCCCATTTACCTTCCTGTCCGGATTCCTTCGCCGTTTGTACAGCAGTTGATATAAGTGACTGCGGCAGACCTTTAAGCCCTTTCTCATCAACATAAAGTCTGTAATTATTTGTTTCAGCGAGTACATTCTGATTGAAGCGGACTGTCAGCACGGAGAGTTTTTGGTTGACAGCTTTCAACGTGTCCTGGTCCTGAGGATTCAGGTTTGCGCCATTCCTGACAAATCCCTTATAAAGATTCTCAAGGAGAAATTTCTGTTCAGGTGAAAGATTAAACTTTTCCTGATTCTCATAAACAGATTTAATCCTGCTGAAAAGACTCGCATTCAGCTGTATCTCATCGTGGAATGCGGCCATCCTGGGAGACATCTCTATCTCAATCTTCCTGAGTGAGTCATTCGTATTTGACTGTATCTGGTTGGAAAAGACCTGGACTACCTTATTAAGCTGGGATCCCAGCCTGTCATATGCTTCAACGGTATTTTCAAAATCAGGGTCTTTTTTATTGCTGATTATGGCATTAAGTTCTTCCCTTGCAACTTCGAAACCCTTTTCAAATGCAGGGACATAGTGCCTGGCCTTGATTTTTTCATAAGGAGGAACATTGAACAGGGTATTGTATTCACTGAAGAACGGATTGCTGTTATCTGTTATTTCAGTTTTGCATGAAGGCAGTATTGCAGCGAATAATGCGGTCATAATAAATAATTTAACAAGTGTTCTCACGCGATTCTCTTAATTGGTTAGTAAGTCCTGAATGATTAATATGCGAATGTAGGATTTTCCGCGATAATTCAGCATGAATTATTCTTATAAGAAGATAAAAGACAAAAGTAAAAAGATAAAAGTCAGTCATCTGTTAAACCTTTAAAAATATTTATTCTGAAAGTTGATTTTCCTGGCAGGTATTTATTTATGTTTTAAACCTTTTGTCTTAAACCTTTTATCTTTTATCTTTTTTGAAGTTACTGAATTAATCAGATTAAATTTAGTATATTAGCATGTGCTAAAATTTTAAACAGGAATAAATATTTATCGCTATGAAAAATTCGCTGCTTTTTTCATTTGGGGTTGTCTTTATATTCTTGCTGTTTACCTCCATCCCGTCAGGAGGCCAGACAATTGTATTTTCAGAAAACTTTTCCGGATTTTTCTCCAGTACACACTCTTCACCTTCGACATCAGATGCCTCAGGCAGCCTGGATTCCAAAACCCAGATACCGGGATGGACCGGATATAAAATATATTCTGCCGGAGGAGAGATCAAGATAGGGATAGAAGCTGTAACTGGCTGGATTGAAACACCGGTGATCACCTTTTCAGGCTATGAAGGAATCCTTACATTAAGATTTGACATCTGCCGCTGGCCGGGTGATGCGACGAGCGTCAGGGTGATGCTTGATGGTTTACAGATCGGAACCACACTGACACCGGCAGATGAATTCCAGACTATTGAAATTCCTCTGCCTCCCGGAGTTCAGTCAGGAAAGATAAAGTTCGAGGCAATTTCCAAAAGGTTTTACCTCGATAATGTTTCGGTGATTTCGGGAAATACACCTACAGCAATTAATCCTTCGCTCGAGACAGATCTTCCTTTGATGTACCCCAATCCTGTGAAAGATCTGCTTACAATCAGGAACTTATCCGGTTATGAAATTGTGGAGATAATTGATACTGGCGGCAGGATTCATTTTTCAGTCAATACAATGGATGAAGAGCTGATTCAGTTATCTCTTTCGGAGTTTCGTCCGGGCATTTATCTGATCAGGTTCAGTTCCGGAAATAGTATTTTAACAATGCGCCTGGTTAAATTACCATAACTGCATAATTGATTATTTCTTTTTCCGGAATCAGTCCAATTATTGAATAAAATTGATCAAATTTGCATGCCGGTAGAGTACCTGGTTTTGATAGATATTTCCGACTTCGCCCCGAATGATCGGGGCTACGGCGGATAAAGGGAGAGATGGCCCCGAGTACTCGGGGTAGACGCCGTGGTGAATGCGGCTAGATTAATAAGGGAGAGATGGCCCCGAGTACTCGGGGTAGACGCCGTGGTGAATGCGGCTAGATAATAAGGGAGAGATGGCCCCGAGTACTCGGGGTAGACGCCGTGGTGAATGCGGCTAGATAATAAGGGAGAGATGGCAGAGTGGTCGAATGCGGCGGTCTCGAAAACCGTTTTCCGCCAATCGGCGGAACGGGGGTTCGAATCCCCCTCTCTCCGCAAAGCCAAAATAAACCCCG
>Ga0172363_10002923_pt1 | contig 13802 bp, 6 predicted proteins | sample LakKivs2_kivu2a2_FD_114541 | JGI IMG/M metagenome (GOLD analysis project Ga0172363, IMG submission 114541) | Sediment microbial communities from Lake Kivu, Rwanda - Sediment s2_kivu2a2 | ecosystem: Environmental > Aquatic > Freshwater > Lake > Sediment | place: Rwanda: Western Province, Lake... | reverse complement strand
GTAGAGCGCAACGTTGCCAACGTTGATGTCGTGAGTTCAAGTCTCATCGCCCGCTGTGAATGACGCCCGCTGTCAGCGAATGACGGCGGGCGTTTTCCATTGTCAGCACGAGCGCTTACGCCAAGCCGTCTGCCGCCGGCAGGGGCACTATCGCCCGCGCGGGTGGTGCTCGCAAGCCGGTTGCGTTGCGGTCCCGGCATGCCGATGGCGCCCTGGCAGCGCGGCCTATCAGGCCCGCAAACCCGCCGTCAACCAAGCCTTCGCGGCACGGATAGGCCGCGCTGCTGGCACAGCGCAACCGGCTCGCCGGCGACGGCCGAGGCTTGAACCATGCCCGGACTGGCGAGCGAGGAGAGTGTGGATTAAGTTGACAAATTCGACCGGATTACTCAATATCTGTCCAGCGCCGCCGCGACCGAGGCGCGGCACAAGGCCACCCGGGCCTTTCGCCGATGGCGCCGCGGATCGGTTGCAGCCGGACGCAGCGAAAAGGACACGAGCGATGGACCACCGATTGGAAGAATCCGCCGGCGTCGGCCGGAGCGTGGCCGCCTTGGACGGCCTGCTGCCGCCGGCGGGCGCCGAGGGGCTGTCCGCGCCACCCGCCTTGACCGTTTGGCACGTGGCCGGGTGGGTCGCCCTGGCCGGCCTGGTCGCCGGGGCGGCGGGCCTGGACGCGGCGCACGGCTGGCTGGCCGGAGTGTCGTCCGCACCGGTCCGGGCGCATGGGTCGCTTATCCTCTTGGCGCTGGCGCTGGGCTGCGAGTTCATGGACTCCGCGCTGGGCATGGGCTACGGCACGACGCTCGCGCCCGTGCTGATCATCCTGGGCTACCCGGTCAAGGCCATCGTCCCGGCCATTCTGGTCAGCCAACTGCTTGCCAACGTCTCGGTCTCGTTCTTCCATCACCGCCTCGGCAACGTCGATTTCTGGAAGGACCGCCAGACCCGCAACGCCGGAGTCATCATGGGTGCAGTGGGGATGGCCGTCTCGGTCGCGACGATGCTGCTGGCCGTGAGGATTCAGGCCCGTCTTCTGCGGATCGCGATCACCTCGATGGTGATCGGGATCGGCCTGTTCCTGCTGCTGGCCAGCCGGTTCAACATCCGCTTCCGCATGCGGAACGTGGGCATTCTGGCGGGCGTCGCCGCCTTCAACAAGGCCTTCAGCGGCGGCGGCTACGGCCCGCTGGTGGCTGGCGGCCAGGTGCTTGTCGGCCTGCCGGCCCGCGCCGCCGTCGTGACGACGGCCATCGCTGAGGCCATCGTCTGCGCCTCGGCCGTCGTGGCGTACTACGCCTCCGGCCGGACCATCCCCCCGTATCTGCTGGTCCCGCTTCTGGCCGGGGCGCTGCTCGGCACGCCCCTCGGCGCCCTGACGCTGCGGCGCCTGCCGGAGGCCGTCACCCGTCGCCTTATGGCCGCGGCGATCCTCGCGCTGGGCACCTACGCGCTGATCCAGGGCAAGGGCGTCTAGCGCCAGGCCGCCGTTCCGCGCCAAGGCTTCGCGGCCCGGCGGCGAACTACCAGCGGTTGGGTGCGCGACCGCAGTTGCGGAGACTACACCCGTTGGTGCGGTGGGCCTGTTGTTTATGGAGTGCGGCAGCTCGACGCCGCTTTGGCTTTGCCCGGCGCTTCCGGCAGACCCCCGGCGCGCGGGCGGCGTCGCCAGCCCAAGCGGCGTCGCGGGCTGAAGGCCGTCTGCCGCGGCACTCCATATGGCCGGTCCGCACTCATGATGCCCCCGCAACTACGGTCGTGCACCCCCAGCGGTTGGTCCATTCGCATTGAAGCCTACGATGTGGGATAATGGGCGTTGCGTTGACGGCCCGATCGGCCGGGTCAGGAAGCGAAAGATGGGCGACAGCGAACGGAGCCGGCGGGAGTTTCTGGCGCAGACGTGCGCCGTGGCGGCCGTCGCCGCCGCCGGCGCAGAGCGCGCGGCGCTGCTGGCTGCATCTCCGGCCGCCGCGACAGGCGTGGTCTACGACGAGCGGTACAAGAAGCACGTCGTGCCGCCGGGCCACCCCGACAAGCCCGAGCGCCTCGACGCGATCGTGAAGGCCCTGGGCGAGAGGCCCCTGGCCGGGCGCCTGACGCGCATCGACCCGCGAGCCGCCACCGACGAGGAGCTCCTGCTGGTCCACACGAAGGAGTACCTGCGGACGGTGCGCGCCGACGTGGCCGCGGACAGGCGCTACCTGTCCACCGGCGACACGCCGCTGTGCAAGGATTCGCTGACCGCGGCGCTGCTGGCGGCGGGGGGCATTCTGGCGGCCGTCGACGCCGTGGCGGCCGGCAAGGTCGCCAACGCCTTCTGCGCCGTCCGCCCGCCGGGCCACCACGCCGGGCCGAAGCGCGGCATGGGCTTCTGCATCTTCAACAACGTCGCGCTGGCCGCACGCTACGCCCAGAAGGCTCACAAGCTCCAGCGCGTCGTCATCGCCGACTGGGACGTCCACCACGGCAACGGCACGCAGGACACGTTCTACGAGGACGGCGATGTGCTGTTCTTCTCCACGCACCAGTGGCCGCTGTACCCCGGCACCGGCAGGGCCGAGGAAACCGGCAAGGGCAAGGGCAAGGGCATGACGATCAACTGCCCCTTCACGCGCGGGGCGGGGCGGGCGGAAATCATGGGCGCCTTCGAGACGCGCCTCCTGCCGGCCATCGAGAAGCTCAAGCCCGAGCTGGTGCTCATCTCGGCCGGGTTCGACAGCCGCAAGGGCGACCCGCTGGGCGAGTTCACGCTCACCGACACGGATTTTGCCGACCTGACGAAGCTGATGCTCCAAGCCGCCCGCAAGCACGCCGGCGGCAGGCTCGTCAGCACGCTGGAGGGCGGCTACAACCTGGCCGGGCTGGCCAGCGCCACCGCCGCCCACGTCAAGGCCCTCAGCCAGGGCTGACCGCCTCGAACGTCATCACGCCGCCGGCGACCGCGGCGGCCGCCTGCTTGCCGTTGACCACCAGCTTCGGCGCCCCGGCCACGTGGAGCTTCATTCCCGTCAGGTTGCCCTGGACCTGGACGTTGTCCGGCGCGATCCGCACCAGGGCGAAGCCGGCGAAGGTGAAGCTGTCGGCGCCCGCGGCCACGGTGCGCCGCTCTTCCACGCCGTCGCCGTAGGCCAGCAGCACGCGGTCGTCGACGGGCTTGGCCTGCCCGGCCGCCGGGCCGGCGATGCGCACTGCCAGCGACCGGTCGTCCTGCGCCAGCCGCTCGAACGCGGCCAGGCGCGCCTTGTCCGGCCCGCCGGCGAACGGCTCGTGGAGCACGGCGAAGACGGTGGCGGGCTTGTTGCGCGTGATCATCAGGCTGGTGCCCGAGCCGGCCTTGCCCATGCCCGGCGGCCCGCTGGCGAGCACGGTCGTGCCGTCCTCGCCCAGCGCGCCGACCCGCACGCCCACGCCGCGCGGCAGGTGGCTCTGGAGGATGACGACCGACCAGGGCTTCTCGCCCGCGCTGCTCACGTGCATGTCTTCCAGATGCGGGCGGGTGAACTTCTTCTCGCCGTCGGCGGGCAGCTTGTCCAGCGGCGTCCACGTCTTGGCGTCGTCGAGGCCCTGGAGCAGCCCGTGCGCGAGGACCTGCCAGTCGTACACGCGGGGCTTGTCGCTGCTCAGCCGCGACACGTCCAGCAGGTACTCGTGCGTGAGGACCATGGCCCGCTCCATGTCGACGTCCGGGTAGACGCCCTTGGCGCGGCAGGCGACGAAGCGGCCGGGGCCGGCCAGGTCCTGGCGGATGCGCTGGTTCTTGCAGCCTTCGTTGCCGTTGTCGACCGGCTGGGCCTTCAGGGCGTCGACGACGATGCCGCAGTGCCCGCGGACGTGGTCGCGCCATTCGTCGCCGCCGGCGTAGCCGCGCCTCGTGCCCGCGCCCATCCGCTCGTAGATCATGCGGTTGTTGGCGACGAACCCCAGCGTCGCGAAGCAGTCGTGGACGTAGTGAACGTAGTACATGCCGAACTGCATCGCCACGGCCGGCGCGGGGCCTTCCCAGTAGTTCGGCGACTCATCCGCCCGCAGCATGGCGAAGCCGCGCTCGCGGGTGACGTACGACTTGGCGGGCGGGGGCTTGACCTTCTTCGGGTCGATCGGCCTGAGATTCAGGTACAGCGTGGGCAGGTAGACCTCCTCGCCGCCCTTGCGCATCTGCGCGAGAAAGTAGTCGAAGCCGTCGTCCGGCCAGCGGGCCTGGCCGTACTCGAACCACAGGGGCACCTGGCTCTTGGGCACGGGGCCGTTCATGTGGGCGGTGGACCACCAGCGGTTGCCGCCGCGGCCCCGGGCGTCGTAGCCGTCGACCAGGTCGTTGCCGCCCGCGTCGCCCATGGCCACGCCCGTGTACGTGGGCGTGCCGCCGGCGGGGGCCTCCAGACGCGGATAGCCCATCACGATCTTCATCGCGATGTACTTCCGCATCGTCGTGCCGCGCGGGCCGTCGCCCACCAGCCGCGCCATCCCGTTGGCATCGCCGGCCGGCTCCTTGCCGACATAGCCGTAGCCGTACTGGTCCAGCCCCAGCCTGCGGAGCCCCTCGCACCACAGCAGCATCGTGCCGATGTTCGAGTAGTACTTGCCGGGCTCCTCCATGTAGAACTGCCCGTCGGCGATGTACTGGTCGAGGAACCACTTGAAGCCGCCCATGGGGCATTCGAACATCGCCTTGATGAGCTTCTCATCTTTCAGCGCGACGGCCATCACGTGCGTGCCGATGGCTCGCGGCCAGTGCATGTTCGGCAGCCAGCTCGTGCGGTCGTAGTGAAAGGCCGGGTGCCAGGGCTTGTGCCCGTCGAGGTGGAAGCGGATGTAGCTGCGCATGGCGTCCTCGACGCCCTTGCGCTGCTGCGGCGTGAGCCTGTCGTACAGCACGTCGTAGCGGAGCGTGTTGAGCGTCTGCTCGTCGCGCATGTGGCGGTCGCCGGACGAGGGCATCCCCACGTTCCACTGCAGCTTGCTGAGGTCGATGTTCCAGGTGAGCGGTTCGGGCCTTCGGCCGATGAACGCCAGCAGGGCCGCCAGCTCGCTGCGGCCGGCCTTCTCGTCGCCGCGGACCATGTAGTTGAACAGGTTCCACAGCGTGGGGTTGAGCTTGGCGATGTCGGTGGAGGCCATGCGCTCGTACTGCCTGGCCGCCATGGGGTCGCTGTCGAGGCGTTTGCGGATGGCGGCCGCCTCGTCCGGCGTCCATAGAAGGAACGGATGCGGGATGTCATTCATCTGCGCCGGCGCGGGCCATGCCCACGCGCAGATAGCCGCCGCCAATACCCACGCCGCCTTTGCGCCGATCCTGCGTGTCATCGTGCCATCTCCGTTCCCGCGGGCCGCGCGCGGGCGCCCGCGCGCACCTACGATAGCAGACCGCCGCCACGCGCAACAGGACTTCCGCCGCCGCCGGCCGTTGAAACAAACATGTTCGCCGGCCGAATGACATCTCGAATCGCTTTGTGCCTGGCGGCGGTCGCGTGCGGCGCGGCCCCCGCCGCCCGGGCAGGCAGCTACGAGTGCACGCTGAAGGCGGCCCTGCCGGGCGAGAAGGACCTGCTGCTGCTGGTGGACGTCCGCGGGCCGCGCGTCGCGCGGCACGGGCTGATGGCGGCCGGACTGCCCGCCACCGCCCAGCGCGTGAAGGACTGTCGCCTGAAGGTGGCCGGCAACCGCCTCACCGGGCCGGTGGAGGTGCAGATCGGCCCGGCGCGCCACAGGTTCGACATCGACGTGCGGCTCGATGCGGGCGGGACGTACCAGGCGCACTTCGGCTGCCCCGAGCCGACGCGGAAGGTGACCGGCAGCGTCGCCGTCGAGGCCCCCGCGGCCCGCGGCCGCTGCGTGCTGACGCTGCGCGACGCCTTCGGCCACGACACGCCGCTGGAGCTGCTGCTGGAGCTTGACCGCCAGGCGAAGAGCGTGCAGGCCGTCCACGGCCAGGCCAGGACGTACAACACCGCCCGCTACCCGCTGGACGTCAGCGGACTGAAGTGCGACGGCGCGTCCCTGGCCGGGCAGGTGGGCGTCACCGTCGTGCCCGACGCGTGGGTGCCGGCGCACCGGCAGGCCGTCGCGGGCGCCGTAGCGCTGAACGTCCGTCTGGACGGCAAGGGCGAGGCGGGAACCTACTCGGCCACGTTCGGCATCGACAGGATGCGCCCGGGGCAGGTGGCGGTCCGGCCCATCGCCGAGGCGCAGATGGAGCAGTTCCTCGCACAGGACAGCATCGCCGACCAGTTGCGCAGCGACCAGGTGCAGGTGGTCAACGAGCTGACGCCGTGGCGCGTGCGCCTGGTGCGCGGCCCGGCCGTCTTCCGCGACGGCGGCGAGCTGAAGTGGAACCCGCCGACGCGCCGGCCGGAGCGATACGACCCGGCCGCGGCGTGGGCGAAGTACGTCGAGGCCGGCCTGGCCGACCCGCTGCCGCCGGAAGGCTGGGCGGGCGGCGACTTCGACGACCGCACCTGGCCGCGCTGGTCGAACGACCTGTTCGAGCACTTCGGCGGCTACGGGTTCGGCATGGACGCCTCGGGGCGCTGGCCCGTGCCGGCGCTGCTGTGCCTGCGGACGTGGTTCGGCGTCGACGAGCCGGCGAGGGCGGCCGACCTGAAGGTGACGGTCCGCTGTGTGGGCGGCGCGGCCGTCTACGTCAACGGCAAGGAGGTCGGCCGGGCGTTCCTGCCGCGGGGCCCGCTGGCGCCGACCACGCCGGCGGAGGAGTACCCCATCGCGGCCTACACGGCCGACGACGACAAGACGCCCCTGCCGGGGCTGCTCAACCCGCAGCAGCCCGACGCGAAGCTGGCCGGTCGCTACCGCGCGCGCGTGCGCGACTTCACCGTGGCCGTCCCGTCGGGCGTGCTGGTCAAGGGGCGCAACGTGCTGGCGGTCGAGCTGCACCGCGCCGCGGCCGCCGGGCCGTTCTCGCGCGGGGCCTGGAGCCACGTCGGCATCTGGCGCATCTGGGCGGCCAGCCGCAGCGGGGCGGGCCTGGTCGGTTACGACCGCGCCAGCGCGGGCACGCGCGTCTGGAGCGCCGCGGCCACCGAGCAGGTCGCCGCGGAGCTGCCCCGGCACACCGTCCTGCCCGCCAACCGCTTCTGGTACATCTACAACGACGACGGCATCCCAGTGAAGGGGATCCACGCGGCCAACCCCTACGACCCGCTCGAGCCGCTGCGCATGGTCGCCCCGCGCAACGGCGCGTGCAGCGGGCAGGCGATCATCTCCGACCCCAACGGCGTGCGCGACGTGACCGCTTCCGTGGCGGACTTCCGCGGCGGCGGCGGGGCCGTGATTCCCGCGGCCGCGGCGGAAATCCGCTTCGCCGCGACCGGCCTCGACGTGCACTACTGTGACCGCCTGGAGGCCCGCCCGCCCAAAGGCGCCCGCACCGTGCCGGTGTGGGTGATCCTGAAGGTCCCCGCCGACCAGAAGCCCGGCTGGTATGTCTCGACGCTGCGCATCGGGGGCGACGGGCGGTCGTTCGACGTGCCGGTGGGGGTGCTGGTGTCGGCCTGCCGGGTGCCCGATCCGAGGAACAACCACTCCAACGTGGCGATGATGCAGTCGCCCGACAGCGTGGCCATCCAGTACAAGGTCCGGCCCTGGTCGCCCGAGCACTTCCGGCTGCTGGACAAGTCCTTCAAGCTGCTCGGCGAGCTGGGCAACGACGTGCTGTACGTGCCGGTGATTGTCTCGGCCGACAAGGGCGAGAAGGCCGGCGCGATCCGCTGGGTGAAGGACGGCGCGGGCTGGCGGGGGGAGTTCGGCGCCTTCGAGAAGCTGCTGGACGTGTATGTGCGGCACTGCGGCGAGCCGAAGGCGGTGGCGCTGTGCGTCTGGAGCGCGGCGACGGCGACGTCGGTGGCGCGGGCGTACGAGGGCTCGCAGACGCCCAGCGCGCCGGGAAAGGCCTCGCGCCCGCTGCTGGTGACGCTGCTGGAGGAGTCCACGGGGCGGATGTCGGACATGCCCGCGCCGCGGTTCGGCGAGAACGGCGACGAGGCGTTCTGGCGCCCGATGCTGGAAGGCGTGCGGCAGGTCGTGCGGAAGCGAGGCTGGTCGGATCGCGTCATCGTGCTGGGCGAGGGCGGCGACGTGCGCCCCAGCCGGCAGACCGGCGAGCTGCTGCGCCGCTGGGCGCCCTACGCGCGGTGGGACATCCTGTCGCATTTCTCCGGCGACCCCGGCTCGGGGTTCTACAAGGGTCCGCACAAGGACGACTTCCAGGCCGGCAGGATGATCGCCACCGGCGACCTGGAGGTGGCGCTGAAGGAGTACCCCGGCGGCGGGATCTGCCGGGCCGATCAGCTCGCCGCCCGCCTGCGCCAGCGCCTGGACTACCTCGACCTGCCCAACCACCGCTGGCAGGTCGTGCGCGACTCGCCGCCGGTGCACTTCCGCACGCTGCTCCAGGGCTTCGAGGGCCTCAGCCGCTTCGGGCTGGACTTCTGGCCCGTCGGCGCGCGGGGCCGGTCGCTGCTTTCCGGCTGGACCGGCGGCTCGCGCGTGCGGGCGCCGGTGGATTGCGTGACGGCGCCCGGCCCGGACGGCGCCGAGCCCACGGTGCGCTTCGAGATGATGCGCGAGGCGATCCAGGACCTGGACGTGCGGATCGCCATCCTGCGCGCCGTGGAGGGCGCCGACCAGCAGCGGCGCAAGGAATGCCTGGAGCTTCTGGACGGCCTGCGGGCACACGTCGGCCCGCAATACGCCGCCTACGCGGCGCGGGTTTACGAGATGGCCGCCCGGCTCGCCGGCGCCTCGACCGGCGCGACGTGGGACAACCCGCCGAGGCCATGAACATCGCGGCGGGCCGCTTGCGGCGAGCCTGCGCTTGCGGCGCCGGCCGGCGCTGCCGGGCGGCTCTGCTCCCGAACGGGCGGGTATAATGCCACCATACACGAGGACAGGGCCATGCACGTGATACGGAAGATCGCCCTTGCCGCGGCGGAAGTGCTGCTGGCCGCGGCGATGCTCGGGGCGGCAGGCTGCGTCAACATCGACATCGACGCCCGCGGGCTGTACATCCCCGGCCTGACGCGCAGCGACGGGGGCGGGCGGAGCTGGAGCTACCAGGCCACGCCGCTGGGCGCCCGCAGCAGCACCACCTCCGGCGGCGTCAGCGTCGAGACGGAAACCTTCCCCTGAGCACCTGAGATGCTGCACGGCCCGCCCGCCTTTGTCCGCGGGGCGCCCCGACCGGGATGCGCAGGGGATTGCCGTAGGGTGTGCAGGTTCCGGCCCGGGGGGCCGGGTTCTGCACACGCCGTCGCGAGCCGCCCCCGCGCCGGAAATCGGAAACTTTGCGCAGATTGCCAAAATCGGAAAAGTCCGCTTCCCGTGCGCCGGCGCCTCGAAATCGACCCAAAAGGCCCCTCGGACGGTTTGGACGTACCCCGGTACGTCCAAGGGGGCGTTTGTGGCTCTGGCGCCCGTTTCGACGCCGCCTGGGCATCGAAACGAGGCGCGGCTGGGACGAGGGCGTCGCCGCCGGCGCCCGTGCCCGGGGCAGGCGAAGCCCCCGCCCACGGCTCGGGGGAACCGGCCAGTTGCACCGCCGGCCCGCCGACAGCCGGTCCGTCCTTCCGCCCGGGCCTACTCCACCGGCGCCAGGAGCTGCACGAGGTACTGCTCGACGGCCTCCAGCGTCATCGGGCCGACGGGCCGGCTGGCTGGGCGTGGGCTGGACGGCTTCACAGCAGTACGCGCAGCAGGGACTCGGGTCCGGCGAGCACCATCTCGCGGCATTCGCGGGCCTGCTCGATGCTCATGGACTTGCCGTGAGCGGCGCCGTTCCTGAACGCCTCGATGAACCGCCCCCATTCCTTGACGAACCCCGCCTCCAGAAGGCGCCGGCCCTTCTTGTGCTTGCGGAGATGGGTCGAGAGCATCCCCAGCACGGGCGCCGGCTTCGTGTCATCCCGCAGGCGCAGGGCGACGTGCCACATCGCGCCCATCGTCAGGGGCTTCTCGTCGGCGAGGAACGAGCGGAGTTCCTTTACCGAACGCTCGACCGTCCGCCGCTCGGAGGGTGCCACTGCCGCCGGGCCGAAGTCGCACTGGTAGATCGCGGCGTTGGCGAGGACACCATCGTCGCGGAGCGACTCCCGGAACGTGTGGAAGACCGTCTTGAGGAGATGGCATTCCAGGGCCTTGGCGTACTCTATGACGACCGCCGCGAAGTCGGCCTTCGAGCCGCCCAGCCTCCTCAGCTCGCTCAGCAGGACCTCGCCAGTGGCGAGGAATTGCCGGACGTCGTCGTCCAGCCGGTCCCACTGCGGCCCGAACAGCCCGATCATGTCTTTCAGTTGCGCGTCCCATCCGGCGTCCGGGGCGTATCTCGACTCCAGCATGCGCAGTTCATGTGTGATTCCGCCGCCGAAACGGTCGAGGTACTCCGCCGCGTCCGCGTCCACTTCCCGTCGGCATTCCTTTCGGGTGGTCTGTCCCGCGGCCGTCAGGCGGTTGATGTCGCTCAGCCCCAGACCGTACAGGATGGACTCGACGTCGACCGCGACCTTCTGGCGAATGGCCACTTCCTCGACGAAGAATCTCAGGGCCAGGCGCAAGGCGTCCGGGTCGATCTCCAATCGCTCGACGGGATGCGCGAAGTGGGAAAACAACGTCAGCGCCCCGGCGAGTTTGATGGCGTTCTGCCGGACGCGGACGCTGAAGAGGATGTCGGTCCTGATCTGCGCCAGGACGAGTTCCTGCGCCCGCTCCAGCTCGTGGAAGAACGTGTCGCGGAGGACGATGCTCTTGCGCGGGAACTTGTCCTTGACCAGCGGGTGTTCGGTCTGGATGGCGTAGACCAGCGCCAGATGGTCGCGGATTTCCCCCGCGTAACGCATCCGCAGCCTGCCCATCGCCAGCTCGCGCTGGTTGCGCGACAGCTCGCGCAGGCGCTGCTTGGTCATCCGGTGCATCCGGACCAGCATCCGGTCCTCGATGGCGTTGAAGTTGGGGTCGGCCACCGTGACGCGGTAACCGGCGTTGCGGTGCACCTCCGTGTTGTAGTTGGTCGAGAAGAAGCAACTGAACTGGTAGGGGCCTATGGTCTCGGTCTTCGTCTCGTAGCGGATCCGCCCCTGCTCCAGGGCCAGCTTGAGCGGCTCGACCATCCCCTTGTACCGGAACCAGTCGTTGAATTCCGTCACGACGAAGTTGAAGCGCTTGCCCTGGTAGGCCTCGCCGATGCGGATGAAGTTGGCCGGCGTCATGCCGCCGCAGTAGCGGTTCAGGCCGGGCAGCCCGTGCGCGCGCACGTTCTTGCCCTCGTCGCCGAGCATCAGGTCCTTGACGGCGAAGGTCTTGCCCGTGCCCGGCGCGCCGAAAAGGGCCAGATGGAACCCCGTGTTCCCCGCACGCGTCCCCTGGGGATTGACGATCTCCGTGGCCGTCATTCCGTACTGGTGGGCCAGGGCCAGCAGCACGTCGAAGTAGAGCATCGGCCCGAACAGGTCCTCCAGGTAGCGGCTCACGAGGGCCAGGCTCATCTGCTCCCGCCCGAACTCGAGGGTCTCCTCCAACCGATTGGCCAGCAGGTCTCGCAGATAGTCGTCGAACTCCCGTTCCATCTGCTGCACGTGGGCCAGTTCCGCCTGCGCCGCCTCGGAGTTGATGACCGGGAGTTCCTGGCTGCGGGGCGATGTGAGGACGCGACGAAGCAGGGGAACCATCTCGGCGCCGAGAGAGTAGGTCGTCACGTCCTTGCCCCCGCCGGGCACCTTGCGGATCAGGCGGAAGCCCAGCAGCGCGTCCAGCGTGTTCCGCCATCGGCGGAACCGCGCCTTGATGACCGTGAAGTTGGCCTGGAAGCCCGGCTGGTTCAGGAAATACTCCAGCACCTCGCGCGCTTCGCGTTCCGCCGTGAGGCACTGGAGGATGTCCAGCTCAAGCTGCGCCCAGACGTTGCCTGTCCGCACCGTGTAGTTCTGCACCGTGTAGTACTGCCCGAAGTAGTTCTCGGGAAACGTCGCCACGCGCTTCATGTTCATGCCCAGCATGTCTCGCGTGGTCGCGTTGATCGCCTCCAGGAAATGCTCCTCATCGAGGCTGCTGGCGTAGTGCTGCGCCTGGATGATGCTCATGCTCAGGCACTTCTGAAACAGTTCCCGACGTTCGTCGATCTGGTCCGGCGAGAGGCTCATGGCTGGCCCCCGTTCAGGTGGTGGAAGATTTCCTCAACGCGGATTTCGGGGACGCCCCGGGACCTGATCCGCAAGTCCTCGAGGTAGACGTATCCGATCTTTTCGTGGAGTCCGTCGGCGCGGTTGGCCGGCGAGCCGAGCTTGGCGCGCACCTCGTTGCCGCGGGCCTTGGGCACCACCAGGCACAGGCGCATCTCCGCGCCGCCCAAAGCGGCCAGAAGGTTGCGGAATCGGTCTATCCCGCTGGTGATGGTCGTCGTCCGCTCGACCTCGAACGCGGCCACCACCCCCTTGCCCCCGTTGTGCCAGATCACGTCAATCTGCTCGACGATCTCGCGGGCCGCCTGCGTCATGCCCTTCACCTGGGCCGGCAGGTCGCTGCTGAGCTTGCGGAACTCGGCGTACTTCATCTGCTCCGTCCGACCGATGTGCGCCTTGAGGCCCCGCGCGGCGGCCAGCTCCACCAGCCGGGCAATGGCCAGATCGTGGTCCGATTCCTCGCTTGTTGCCAGGCGATACTGCACGTCGGCGCCCATCCCCGCGAACAGCTCCTCGCGCTCGATGTCCTCCTTGAGCTTCCAGACCTTCCTGCCTCCCTTGCCCTTGGTCACCTTGCCCGCCGCCGCCCGGGTGATCGACACCAGACGGGCGATGCTCTCGAGGACCCGCTGGATTTCCCTGCCCTCGGCCATGTTCGAGTTGATCAGGTTCTCGTAGATCGTGTTGAGGATGTCATCCTGCGTGGCGAAGCCCCTGGCGTACAGCAGCCGGCGGACCAGGTATTCGATCCGCGCCTCCACCGGCACGAACGTGAGTTCCTCATAGGAGCTCTTGTAGTGCTCCCGGCTGTACCGCTCCAGGGCCTGCTTCAGCTCATCGCCGGGGGAGGCCTTGACCCGCCAGACGCCGCCCCGCTCCTCGAAGTTGTTCGTCAGGTAAGGCGGAACGTCGTCCTTGGCGATCCGGTCGAGCAGGTTGTTGTTCAGCAGCCACGGGATCAGCTTCATGTAGATCACCGACAGCGACGCGCCCTGGTGGTGCATGACGGCCTCGCCCGCGAGTCTCTCAATCTGCCGCCCGATCTCCGCGTGCTCGATCTGGCGGAAGGTCGGCTTCGCCTCGACCTTCTGGAAGGACAGGATGAAATCGCCCAACATCGAGCCGCTCCGCCGCTGCTGGATCGTCTGCGTGTAGTTGGCCACGGGCGGCTGGTAGATCATCCCGTCGTGCTCGGCCAGGCGGAACCCCGCGTCGTGGGCGGCCAGGTGGATGGCGTTCCAGACCTTGAACTCCTTGTTGTGGAACGTCATCACCATCCAGCGCCCGGGCTTGAGCACGCGATGGCACTCGCTGAACACCTCGAACAGCAGCCCGCGGTAGTCGGCCAGGTCCTTGCCGTGCTCCTTGCTGATGACGGCTTCCTTGGCGTCGTCGATCAGGCCGTTGGCGCCGAGGATTCCGCCCACCCAGGCCCAGTAGAAGTTGCACAGCTCGGCGTAGAGCACGTTGTTGCCGTACGGCGGGTCGGTGATGATCGCGTCGACCGAGCCGTCCGGCAGGGGCAGGTCCGTCGAACTGCCCGTCCGCACGAACGCGGTCGCCCGGCCCGACAGGTCCTTGAACGAAGCCCCCGGCACGCACTTCCGTCCAATCTCC
>Ga0172363_10002920_pt1 | contig 13825 bp, 9 predicted proteins | sample LakKivs2_kivu2a2_FD_114541 | JGI IMG/M metagenome (GOLD analysis project Ga0172363, IMG submission 114541) | Sediment microbial communities from Lake Kivu, Rwanda - Sediment s2_kivu2a2 | ecosystem: Environmental > Aquatic > Freshwater > Lake > Sediment | place: Rwanda: Western Province, Lake... | reverse complement strand
TGCTCTCCCCCATTTCTCGCGTGCGCCGCTCTGCCGCGCGCACTCTCGACGCGCGTCCGGGCACGTGCGTCCTCGCCAACGATCGACCTGCCACCGCGAGCGGCCATGCGCCCGGTCCCGCACCGGAACGCCCGCCCGCGCGCACAGGCGGCCCTCCGCCTCCGGATGCCCGCGCCGCGCGCACGACGTCGAACAACACGCGCCCCGGCCGCGCAAGTGCTCGTGTTGCTTGTTCCTCCTGCGGGACGCGCGTATAGTTTGCCACGAGTGAGCTTCGAGTCCGCCTCGATGTCCCGTCCACTTCACCGTCAGCGCGACGCGCACGGTAGCGCGACGCGCACGGTAGGCTTCCGCGGCAGCGGTGCCGCGGGCCTTCCGAGAGGAGCCGTCCCCATGGCTAGCAAGGACACGTTCGCGAGGATCATTCAGGAAGATCGGGCCGCCCACGAGACCAAGAGCTGGAAGGGCTCGTTCCTTGACTACCTCGAGAAGGTTCGCGAAGACCCCACCATCCCCAAGCTCGCGCACGCGAGACTCTACGATCTGATCATCCGCTCCGGCAGCGAAGACATCCAGTCGACCGACGACGCCGGCGCCAAGCGGCTGTACAAGGACGACCCCCTCAAGGCCTACAACTTCTTCCGCGACGAGTTCTTCGGCATCGAGAAGACCGTGTCGCAGATCGTCCGGTACTTCCATTCCGCCTCGCTCAAGGGCGAGGAGAGCCGCCAGGTCCTCTACCTCATGGGACCGGTCGGCTCGGGCAAGAGCTCGCTGGTCGAGCGACTGCAGCGCGGCCTCGAGGATTCCGAGCCGTTCTACGCGATCGCGGGCTCCACCATGAACGAGGAGCCCCTGCAGCTCATCCCGAAGCACCTGCGCAAGGAATTCGAGAAGATGCTCGGCGTGCACATCGAGGGGGACATCTCACCGGTCACCCGATTCCGCCTCGAGCAGGAGTTCGGCGGCAGGTACGAGGACGTTCCGGTGGAGATGCGGGACTTCTCGAAGAGGGCCCGCGTCGGCATCGGCGTGGTTCCGCCGGTGGACCCGAACAACCAGGACACTTCCGTCCTCATCGGCAGCGAGGACATCTCCAAGCTCGACGTCTACTCCGAGGGAGACCCGCGCGTCCTCGACCTCAACGGCGCGCTCAACGTCGGCAACCGCGGCGTGGTCGAGTTCATCGAGGTGTTCAAGAACGAGACCGAGTACCTCCACGCCATGATCACAGCGACCCAGGAGAAGGTCATTCCCGCACCGGGACGGCACGGGATGGTCCACGTCGACACCGTGATCATCGCGCACTCGAACGAGGCCGAGTGGCAGAAGTTCAAGGCAGACCACACCAACGAGGCGATTCTCGACCGCATCGTCGTCGTGAAGGTGCCCTACAACCTGCGCCTCTCCGAGGAGGTGAAGATCTACCAGAAGATCATCCGCCACTCGGACTTCCGGGCGCACGTCGCGCCGCACACCCTCGAGATGGCTTCGATGTTCGCCATCCTGTCGCGCCTCGAGCCCAGCGCGAAGTGCGACGTGATGACCAAGCTCAAGCTCTACAACGGCGAGGAGGTCGTCGAGAAGGGCAAGACCAAGAAGATCGACGTCCGCGAGCTGCGCGACGAGACCAAGCGCGAGGGCATGAGCGGCATCTCGACGCGCTTCATCATGAAGGCCCTCGACAACGCCCTGTCCGACAACGTCGACGGCAACTGCATCAACCCGATCAACGTGCGCGAGGCGCTGATCACCATGGTCAAGGAAGCGGATCTCGCCGACGACGAGCGCAAGCGGCTGCTCGAGTTCCTGCAGGACGTGCTCCACAAGGAATACCTCGAGATCCTCGAAAAGGAGATCACCAAGGCCTTCGTCTACTCCTACCAGGAGCAGGCGGAGTCTCTCTTCCAGAACTACCTCGACCACGCCGAAGCCTTCGTCAACAAGACGCGCGTGAAGGACCGAAACACGAAGGAGGAGCTGCACGCGGACGAGGGGTTCCTCAAGTCGATCGAGGAGCAGATCGCGATCATCGGCTCGGCCGCCGACGGCTTTCGCCAGGAGGTGATCGCCTATCTCTGGGCGACCTCGCGCCGCGGCGAGACGATCTCCTACCTGAGCTACGAGCCGCTGAAGGAAGCGATCGAGAAGAAGCTCATGACCTCGGTCCGCGACATCTCGCGCATCATCACGAAGGCGAGGACGCGCGACGAGGACCAGACCCAGAAGTACAACGCGATGGTCTCGAACCTCCTGGATCACGGCTACTGCGAGAGCTGCGTCGACGTGGTGCTCAAGTACGCCGCCAACAACCTCTGGAAGGACTGAGTGCCCGGCGCCATCTTCCGGCCGTTTCGCCGTTCCGAGGCCGAGCGCAGCGATCGCAGCGCAGGCGACCGGCTACGCCACCGCGAGAAGGTGCGTGAGTCGATCCGCGAGAACATCGCCGATATCGTCGCCGAGGAATCGATCATCGGGAAGAGCGGCGACAAGATCATCAAGGTCCCGATCCGCGGCGTGCGCGAGTACCGCTTCGTCTACGGGGACAACGCGCCCGGAGCGGGTCAGGGCGACGGCGAGACGCAGCCGGGCGACGTGGTCGGGAAGGGCCGCAAGGAAGGCCCGGGCCAGGGCGACCGAGCCGGCGACAAGCCCGGGCAGGACTTCTACGAGACCGACGTCACGCTCGACGAGCTCATCGAGATCATGTTCGAGGATCTCGAGCTGCCCGATCTCGAGCGGCGCGCGCTCCGCAAGATCCCGGCGGAGCGGATGGCGAAGCGCAAGGGATACCGGCAGGTCGGCATCCGGATCCGTCTCGACAAGCGGCGCACCGCGCGGGAACGGGTGCGCCGCATTCTGGCGACGCGGCGACTTTCGGGACAGTCGCCGCGTCCTCCCGGAACGTCGGCGGCCGAGGCCGACCGGCAGCGCAAGCCCTTTCACACCGAGGACCTGACGTATCGCCATGTCGTGACCGACGTGCGCAACGAGTCCAACGCCGTGGTCATCTGCATCATGGATACCTCGGGGTCCATGGACACGATGAAGAAATACCTCGCGCGCAGCTACTTCTTCCTCCTGTACCAGTTCATCGCCACCAAGTACCGCTCGGTCGAGCTGATCTTCATCGCGCACCACACCGAGGCCCGCGAGGTCACCGAGGACGAGTTCTTCCACAAGGCGGAATCGGGCGGGACCTTCATCTCGTCGGGTTACCAGCGGGCGCTCGACATCATCGAGGAGCGCTACCATCCGTCGCTCTGGAACATCTACGTGTTCCACTGCTCCGACGGCGACAACTTCGACTCCGACAACCCGGCGGCCTTGCGCACCGCGCGCCAGCTCGCCGACGTCGCGAACCTGTTCGGCTACGGCGAGATCAAGCCGCTCGGCTCGCGCTACTACGAGAGCTCGATGCTGAACCTGTTCCGCCGCCTCGACGCCGACAACTTCCAGACCGTGGTGATCGAGCGCAAGGAAGACATCTGGCCGTCGTTCCGCGCCTTCCTGTCGAAGGACAGGGCCAAAGTCGCGGACGACGCCGCGGCACCCGCCTGACGCGACGCCCGGAGACACCATGCCGGACTACTCGATCGCCGACCTCGAGCGCTGGGACGAGCGCATCCGCGAGCAGGCCGCGGCGTTCGGTCTCGACGTCTACCCGCAGGAGTTCGAGATCTGCGACCACAACGACATGCTCGGGTACATGGCTTACTCGGGGATGCCGTCGCACTACCCGCACTGGTCGTACGGCAAGTCGTTCGAGAAGCTGAAGACCATGTACGACTACGGAGTCTCCGGGCTGCCGTACGAGATGGTCATCAACTCGAACCCTGCCCTCGCCTACCTGATGCGGGACAACAGCCTCTGTCTCCAGATCCTCACCATCGCGCACGTCTACGGCCACAACGACTTCTTCAAGAACAACTTCAACTTCCAGCAGACGCGGGCCGAGTTCACGCTCGGCACGTTCAAGGCGCACGCCCACCGCGTACGCTCCTACGTCGAGGACCCGTCGATCGGCTACGAGCAGGTCGAGTCCATTCTCGACGCCGCGCACGCGATCTCGTTCGAGATGCGGCGCAACCGCGCCATCCGCAAGCTGTCCCAGGACGAGGCCAGACAGCGCCTGTACGAGGCCTCGCAGCCGCGCCCCGACCCGTTTCGCAAGCTCCACCGCGCGCCCGAGTACCAGGCGCCCGATCTCCGCCGTGTACCTGCGGTGCCGGAGGAGGACCTGCTGCTCTTCATCCGCGACCACAACCCGTACCTTGCGGAGTGGGAGCGCGATCTGCTGACGATCGTGCACGAAGAAGCCTGCTACTTCCTGCCGCAGATCGAGACCAAGATCATGAACGAAGGCTGGGCGTCGTACTGGCACCGCGAGATCCTGAACGCTCTCGAGCTGCCCTCGGAGCTCCACCTGGAGTTCCTCGTGCGGCACAACCAGGTCGTGCGGCCGCATCCGGGAGGGCTGAACCCGTATCACATCGGCCTCAAGGTCTGGGACGAGATCCGGCGGCTGCACGACGATCCCACGCCGGAGGAGAAGCGCGCGCCCAGCCTCGGAAGCAGCGGGCGCGATGCCCTGTTCGAGACGCGCTCCGTCGATCGCGACGCGTCGTTCCTGCGGCGCTACCTCTCCGAGAAGCTGATGCGCGAGCTGGACCTCTTCCAGTACGAGCAGCGCAACGAGGACTACGTCGTCACGAAGGTCTCGGACGAGGCGAGCTGGCGTGACGTGAAGGACACGCTGATCCGCAGCGTCGGCACGGGGACGATCCCCGTCATCAAGATCACCGACGCGGATTTCGGCGGCAATCGCACGTTGTACATGGTCCACGAGCACGACGGCCGCGACCTGCTGCTCGAGTACGCCGAGCGCACCCTGCAGCACCTCCATCGGCTGTGGGGCCGTGAGGTCGCCCTCGAGAGCCTGGTCGACGGAAAGAAGACGCTGCTCGCGTTCGGCGACCACGGCTTCGCCGCAAAGCCGGCGCGCTAGGCGTGCCGATCTACGAGTACCACTGCGCGCCCTGCCGGCGCCGCGTGCAGGTGCTCACGCTGCGTGCCAGCGAGGCCCCCGATCCGGTGTGCGACCGCTGCGGCACCCGCGACTTGCGCCGCGTCCCCTCGCGGTTCGCGGTCGCGCGATCCGAGGAGAGCCGGCTCGACGTCCTGACCGACCCCGCGGGGCTCGCCGCCGTCGACGAGGGCGATCCGCGCAGCGTCGCGCGCTGGCTGCGCCGCATGGGCAGAGAGGCAGGCGACGACGTCGGCGGACCCGAATTCGACGGCATGGTCGACGAGCTCGAGGCGAGCGGGGACGCGCTCGACGCAGCGGACGACTGCGACGAAGCCGCCGGCGAGGGCACGGCCGGCGGCGACGACGCCTGACCGCGCTCGGCGCCTCAAGCGAAGGGATGCTCTTGTGACGGCGCGTGCAGCGGCCCGATGCGCAGCGCCGTCACCCGGCTGCCCGCCATCAGCCCGTCGATGCCCGGCGGGCTGATGGCGAGGCAGTCGGCCAGCGACAGCGAGCGCAGCACGCCGGAGCTCTGGGTGCCGGTCGGCGACGCGAGGAGGACGTCGCCGTCGCGGCGCAGAGTGCACCGCACGAGCTCGCACAGACCCTTGGCGGTGCGCACGCTCCGCTCCATGACGACCTCGACGGTCGGCGCATGGACGTGCTTCATCCCGAGCGCGCGGCGCAGCGCCGGCGCGACGTACAGGTCGAAGCACACGAGCGAGGACACCGGGTTCCCGGGCAGGCCGAAGTAGAGGCGTCCGTCGCGTGCCGCGAAGGTGATCGGCTTGCCGGGCTTCTGCGCCACCTGCCAGAAGCGGCGCTGGAGGCCCTGCTCGTCCATGACCTCCTTCACGAAATCGAAGTCGCCCACCGAGACGCCGCCCGTCGAGAGCACGGCGTCGAAGCCGCGGGTGGCGGCAAAGGCCTCGCGGAGCGCGTCGCGCGTGTCGCGCACGATGCCGAAGACGACCGCGTCGCCGCCGACCTCCTCGACCGCGGCCGCCAGAGTGTACGCGTTGGAGTTGTAGATCTGCCCGGGAGCGAGCGGCCGCCCGAGGTCGACCAGCTCGTCGCCGGTCGCCAGCACGGCCACGCGGGGCCGCACGGCCACGCGCACCGTCGGCAGCCCCAGCGATGCGATCAGCCCGATGTCCGCCGGCCGGAGGACGCGGCCGACCTCCAGCACGCGCTCGCCCGCGCGCAGATCCTCGCCGACCGGGCGCACGAACTCGCCCGGCTGTGGCGCGTGCCGGACGGCCACCGTGGCGCCGTCGGTCGAGGTGTCCTCGACCTTGACCACCGCGTCCGCACCCTCGGGCAGCGCGCCCCCGGTCATGATCCGGATCGCCTCGCCGCGCCCGACCGTCGATTCGGGCGCGTCCCCGGCGGCGATCGTCGCGACCACGCGCAGGCGGACCGGGGCGGCATCGGAGGAGCCCGCCAGGTCGGCGCTACGCACCGCGAAGCCGTCCATCTGCGAGTTCCTGAAGGGCGGGATGTCGATACCGGCGACCACGTCCCGCGCCAGAACGCGCCCACGGGCCACGGCGATGCCCACCTCTTCGGCCGCGAGGGGCACCACGTCCGACATCACCTGTGCGATGGCTTCGGCAATGGAGATCACCAGGCTGATGTCGCCTCCCACCCGTGCCGGGTCAAGGCCACGAGGTCGTCGCAACAGGCTGCCCGCTTGCTTACCTGAAGGCACCGTTCACGAAACATGCGGAAACTCCGGTACAGCCCATCGCTTCCTGGCGATGCCGTGCTTAATTAGTGGGCACGTGCGCATGACACGAGCAGAATCGCGCTTCCTCGGTGAGCACTGGCTGAACGTGCTCGAAAGTCTGGACGACGGCCTGATCGTCATCAACGCCGAGCACAGCATCGAGTTCCTGAACGAGGGCGCGGCCCAGCTGACCGGCCTCTCCGCGGCGCAGTCCGTTGGCGTGCCGGCGGCCCGAGTATTCGGCGGGAACCCGTGGCTGCTCGAGCTGCTGCAAGCGACGCGTGCCTCCGGCGTTCGCAACGTCCGCGGCGACGCATCGCTCTACGGGCGCCACGGCCACACGCGACCGGTTCGCGCTGCGGCCACACTGCTGGTCAGCGACGACGGCGCAGTGGTCGGTGCGCTCCTGACGCTGCACGACCTGAGCTACCAGCGGGAGCTCGAGTCGCGCTCGCGCGACGCGGACCGCCTCGGGCAGCTCGAAATTCTGCTCGCCGGGCTCGCTCACGAGATCAAGAACCCGCTCTCCGGCATGCGCGGTGCGGCGCAGCTCCTGTCGGCGAACCAGGCGGACCGGCACCGCGCGCGCGAGTGCACCCAGATCATCCTCGACGAGATCGACCGGCTGAACAGCCTGATGGCGCAGCTGCTCGATCTGACGGGCCCGCCGCGGCTCGAACGCCGCGGCGTCAACATTCACGAGGTCATCGACCGCGTCCTCGCGATCGAGGGAGCGGGGCGCGGCGGGCGGCTGCACTTCGTGCGCGCCTTCGATCCCAGCCTCCCCGACGTGCTCGGCGACGCCGGACGTCTGACGCAGGTGCTGCTGAACCTCGTCCGCAATGCGGTCGAGGTGTCACCGCCCGGTGGGACGATCACCCTCACGACGCGCATGGAGACGTCCTACTACGTCGCCGGCGCAAACGGCCGCGAGCAGTTCCTGTCGCTCGACGTGAGCGACCAGGGCGCGGGCATCCAGCCCGACGACCTGAGCCGCATCTTCTCACCGTTCTTCACCACCAAGGACGGCGGCACCGGCCTCGGACTCGCCATCAGCCAGCGCATCATCACCGAGCACGGCGGGGTGCTGCGCGTCCAGACGGAGCCCGGTGCGGGTTCCATCTTCACCGTGACCCTGCCGGTCGATCGAGGCAATCACCATGTCTGACACACCCACCTCGGCACGGATCCTCGTCGCCGACGACGAGCGCTCGATCCGCTGGGTGCTCTCGGAAGCCCTGAGCGGCGACGGCCACCAGGTGAACGAGGCATCGACCGGCACGGACGCCCTAGCCATCCTCAACCGCGGCGCGATCGACGTCGCGTTCCTCGACATCCGCATGCCCGACATGAACGGGCTCGACGTCGTCAGCAAGGCACGCGAGGCAGGCTGCCAGACGACCCTGATCGTCATGACCGCCCAGACCACGATGGCCAACGCCGTCGAGGCGATGAAGCGTGGGGCCTACGATTACCTCACCAAGCCCTTCGACCTCGACGTGGTGCGCATGCTGGTGACGCGCGTCCTCGAGACTCGCCAGCTGTCGAGCGAGGTCAGCGTCCTCAAGGGCGAGCTGCGCAAGCGCTACGAGGTCGGCGTCGACATCATCGGCCGGTCGCCGGCGATGCAGAACATCTACAAGCTCCTCGGCCGCGTGGCCAAGAACGATGCGACCGTCCTGATCGAAGGCGAGAGCGGCACCGGCAAGGAGCTCATCGCGAAGGCGATCCACTACCACTCGCCCCGGTGGCAGGGGCCGTTCGTCGCGCTCAACTGCTCGGCGATCCCGCGCGAGCTGCTCGAGAGCGAGCTCTTCGGCTTCGAGCGCGGCGCGTTCACCGGCGCCATCGAGCGGCGCGCCGGCAAGTTCGAGCAGGCAGCTGGCGGCTCCCTGTTTCTCGACGAGGTCGCGGACATGCCGCTCGAGCTGCAGGCGAAGCTGCTGCGAGTCCTGCAGGAGCGGGAGTTCACCCGTGTCGGCGGGCGCGAGAGCCTGCGTACCGACGTCCGCATCGTTGCCGCGACCAACCAGGAGCTCCTGCGCGCGGTCCGTGCCGCACGCTTCCGCGAGGACCTCTATTTCCGCCTGAACGTGGTGCCGGTCCACGTGCCGCCGCTGCGCGAGCGCAAGAGCGACATCCCGGAGCTGATCCGCTTCTTCATCGCCAAGATCAACCGCGACCTCGGCACCGAGATGACCGGCATCGCACCGGCCGCCGAGGCGATGCTGATGCAGTACGGCTGGCCAGGCAACGTCCGCGAGCTGGAGAACTCGCTCGTCCGCGCAGCCGTGCTCGCACCCGGTCGGACGTTGATGCCGACCGACTTCGCCCTCTCCGAGGTCAATCTTCCGAGCAGCAACGGCGATTCGCTCGCCGAGGTCGTGCGCCGGCGCACCCGCAACCAGTTCGAGGCGCACGGCGAGCGCGATCCCGTCGACGTCTACGCGACTCTCCTCATGGAGTTCGAGCGGCCTCTGCTCGAGGCCACCCTCGAGCGCACCAACGGCAACCAGGTGCGCGCCGCGCAGATCCTCGGCATCAACCGCAACACGCTGCGCAAGAAGCTGACGCAGCTCGGACTCACGCCGCGTCGCGCGACCGGCTGAGCGCCGGCGGCGGACCGCGCTCGCATCCCCGCTCCGCCGCCGTCGGACGGCGCGTCGCGTCCCCTGCGCAGTCCGTGCGGCGTCAGGACTCGACGGCGATTGCGCCCGCCGATGTGTCCGCTGCGCCCGGCGCGAAAAACACGCGCATCTCGGCAAGAACGTCGGGCATGCCGCCCACGACCACGCGCGGCGGCCCAGGCAACGAGCCGACGAACTCCTGGATGTAGCCCTTGCCGGGATCGGCCCCCAGCACGACGACGAAGCCCCGATCCGACTCGCTGCGCACGAGGCGTCCGAACATCTGCTTGAACGACACCACCGCGGGCTCCAGCGACAGCGCGCGGAAGTCGTCGCCGCCCGCCTCGCGGATCAGGCGGCCGCGGCCCTGCTGGAGTGGGTCGTTCGGCGGCGGAAACGGCAGCTTGTCGATCACGACGCAGGACAGCGCCTCGCCGGGCACGTCGATGCCCTGCCAGAGGCTTCGCGTCCCGAGCAGGACCGCGCGTGGGCTCGCGGCGAACTGGTCGACGAGCCGCGCGGCGCCGCCGCTCCGTCGCTGCACGAGGAGCGCAATGCCGTGCTCGTCGAGCAGCGCGGGCAGGCGGTCGGCAACCTCCCCCAGGCGGTTCCGGCTGGTGAAGAGGACGAGCGTCCGACCGCCCAGCAGGCGCGCGATGCTCGCGATCGCCTGCGCGCAGTCGTCGGCGAAGCCACGCGAGCGATAGGTGCCGGCGCGCACGAAGGCGAGCACGGTATTCGCCCGGTAGTCGAATGGCGACGGGATCGCCATCTCCGGCAGCCGGCGTTCGTCGGGCACGAGCTGCCACCCGATCTTGTCGAGCGACGACCGCGGGTTGCCGCCGACCCCGAGCGTCGCGGACAGTGCAACGACGGTCTTCGCGGGCTCGAGCAGCTTCGTGTGGATCAGCTCGGCGACGTTGAGCGGAGTGGCGCGCACGGTCCAGTCGGAGTGCTCGCGCGCGAGCCGGCTCTGCGCCGCATACACCGTCCCCTCGCGCGTCTGCTCGAAGAGATCCGCGACCAGGCCCTGACCGGCGAGACGCAGCGCCAGCCCGAGGCTCGTGGCGCGCGCCGACACGGCGTCGTCGGTGCCGTCCTCGCGCGCCGCGCGATACGTGCCGGCGAGACGCTCGATCTCTTCGCCGAGATCGACCATGCTGGCCGCGAGCTCACACGCGCTGCGCGCCGCGTGCGCCCACTGCGGGTGGCGCGCAACGACCGCGGGCGTGGGCACCAGCGTCTCGCCGTCCTTGCAGACCGCCGCCAGGGCGCGCCCACAAGCATCGACCGCCGCTTCGCAGCGACGTACGAGCTCCAGCGCCCGGCGCAGCGCCACCGCGTCCTGCGCGGCACACATCGCCCACAGGAGCCCGCCGCGGCCGCCTCCCGCCACCTGCGCCAGCCACTGTCGCACCTCCCGCGCGCCGATCTCCTCGCGAAAGGCGCGGTCGCCCTCTTGCGCCAGCTCGTGCGCCTCGTCGATCACCAGCCGATCGATCGCGCCGTATCGCGCGGGCCAGGTCAGCAGCAGCGAGTGGTTGATCGACACGATCGCGGCGTCGCCGAGCGCGTCGATGCGGCGCAGGAACGCGCACGGACCGTTCGCGATGGCACGGCAGGTGCGCTCGTCGCAGTCCGACGAGCACGCCAGCACGTCGCGGAGCCCGCGCAACGCCGGCTCCTGTGCAAGCAGCCACCCGCCGAAGGACTGCAAGTCTCGCGTCGGGCAGCGCGCGAAGTACGACCCGAGGTAGAGGCGCGCCGCGGCGGACATCGCGCCGAACCCGAAGTCGCCCGGGTGCTCGGCAAGCTCGTTCGCGCGCGCCGCACAGCCGTAGTTCGCACGTCCCTTCAGGACCAGAGCGGGCTGCGGCGGGAGCCCTAGCACGGCGGCGATGCGCGGCAGCTCCTCCTCGACGACACGCTCCTGCAGGGTGCGGTTGGCCGAGCTGACGACGACGCGCTCGCCGGTGTGCAGCGAGTGCAGGAGGCCGACCAGGGCGTACGCGAGGGTCTTGCCGATGCCGGTGCCGGCCTCGGCACCGACCACGCGATCCTCGCGCAGCGCCACCAGGATCGCCCGGGCGAGCTGAATCTGCCCGTCGCGCGCGCGATACCCGGGAACGTGTCGCCGCCAGCGCGGCTCGTCGGCGAGCAGCGCCGTCACGAACTCGGGCTCGTACCATGCTACCGGGATCTCTGTCCGACGCCGTGGCTCCTCGATGGCCGCCGCCCTCGGTGGTGCGTCGAGCTCGCCGAGGCTCCACCCCACCCGGCCGAAGAGCGGCTTCCACGCCCAGTCGAGTCGTGCCGCGAGCGCGGACAGCTCGCGGTGCTCACCTGCGGCGGCCGGGCCCGACAGCTCGGCGAGGACGGCCAGCGTATCGAGCGCGTCGTCGAGGGCGCGATGCCGCTCCGTGCGGCCGAGGAGCTCGCGGGCCAGCGTCTCGAGGCTGTGGCCCGACATCTCGGGGCGCAGCACGCAGGCTAGCTCGAGCGTGTCGAGGAAGCGCGTCCCCGGCTCGAGCGTGCGGTGGAGAAAGGCCTCCTCGAAGGCTGCGTTGTGCGCGACGATCGTGGCTCCGAGCAGGAACGTGGCGAGCTCGCCGGACACGTCGCTCCAGCTCGCAGCGCCGCGCACATCCTCGTCACGGAGGCCGGTGATCGCGCTCGTGATCGGCGGAATCGGCAGCCCGGGATCCACCAGGCGCTCGAAGAGAACGGGCCGCGCCCCCGGCACCACCAGAATGGCGCCGACCTCGATCACCCTTGCGCTCTCGGGGTCGAGCCCCGTGGTCTCGAGGTCGACGACGGCGAACCTTCCCAGAGCGGACGCGAGGTGGTCGCAGGTCGCCTGCCCGGGCAAGCGCCCGTCGCGCTCCGTCAGGTCGCTGTCACCGCGTTCCATCCGCCCGGATCTCTCGCTGCCGCGAGCCCATCGTGCAAGCGCTCGCGGGGCATGGAGTGCGCAGCCGACACCCGCGGCCACAAAGTGTGCGCAGCCGACACCCGCGGCCACCGAGTGTGCGCGGCCGACGCCCGCTACGACCGACGCATCGTCGCGTTGCACGTCGGTGCAGCGAACCAGCTCGGCTGAAACGATGTCCTGCTGGCGACGCCCGAGCCTGCGGGTCTGCTCGCCGGGCACGCCGCGTGCAGACGCGGTCCGTCGCCCGCAGCCCCCGCCGCGGACGCACGTCGTCGCTGCTCCCCTCGAATCGGCGACCAGCCACCGCATCGCCCGTGGGCGCTGCGGAACATGGAGGACACCATGCCTCTCGACCTCGACAGAGACCATCGCCGCGGTGGCCAGCGCGCGACCTTGGCTCTGGCAGCACTGCTGGCATTCGCGACGGGGATCGCCGATGCCGCCGACACCCCGTCGGCCGGCGTCCTGCTGCGTCGTGCGCGCCACGCGATCGCCGACGGCCGGCGCGCGGAGGCCGCCGAGGGCCTTCGCGCCGTGCGTGCCGCCGAGCCGGGCTCGCACCGGGGCCTCGAGGCGGCGGTTCTGCTTGCCGACCTGCAGCTCAAGGGCGGCGACGCAGCGGGCGCCGACCGGACGCTCGCCGATGCCGGGCAACACTTCCGCGACGGCGAGCCCGCCGCGCAGCTGCTGCTCGCGCGCGGCTGGCTGGCGATCGCGCGCGGTGACGCGTCCGGAGCGATCGCGCACTTCGCGGTCGTAGCGGCACGCACCGACGTGCGCACGGCGCGCGAGCTGGCCGCGCTCGGGACCGGCTGGGCACGGCTGACGGCGACGCCACCGAGCCCCGACCTCCCCGCCGAGCTGGTATCGCTCGCCGCCTCGGCACAGGACCCGATGCTGCGCATCGGCGCGCTGCTCGCGCTCATCCGCGGCCACGCCGCCCGCGGCGAGCAGCGCGCGGCGCTGCGCTCCCTGCGCACGCTGCGCCGCCTCGCCCGCAACACCAGCTTCGCCGACGACGTCGAGCTCGGCATCGGCCTCGCCCAGCTCGACCTGGGTCGCCCGGCCGCCGCGCGCAGGACCCTGGCGCGGCTTGCCGCCGAGGCCGCGCCGCCGGAGGCGAGACTGGCGCCGGAGGATGCCGGCCTGACGCTCGCCGATCTGCGGCTGCCGCCGGCCGCGTTCACCGCCCGGCTCGCCGCGCTCTATGCGGCGCAGTCCCGGCCGGGACTCGATCTGCGCCACTTCCTGGGCACGACACTCGACCGTCCGGCCCACAAGGACGCCACTGCCGCCCTCGCGCTCGCCGAAGCCGCACTCGCGGCAAGAAAGGACTCCTGACATGCGACTCCGGGAGTCTTCGAGACGCCTCTCCAGCATCCTGCTCGTCACCGGACTGATCGTCGGCTCGACCGCTCTGCCGCTACGCGAGGCGAGCGCGTCCTGCGGCTGCGGGTCGGCGGGAGTACCGATCTTCCAGTCGGTGAAGATGCGCGGCAACGACCTCC
>Ga0172363_10002919_pt1 | contig 13826 bp, 16 predicted proteins | sample LakKivs2_kivu2a2_FD_114541 | JGI IMG/M metagenome (GOLD analysis project Ga0172363, IMG submission 114541) | Sediment microbial communities from Lake Kivu, Rwanda - Sediment s2_kivu2a2 | ecosystem: Environmental > Aquatic > Freshwater > Lake > Sediment | place: Rwanda: Western Province, Lake... | reverse complement strand
TCATTTGCCTGTTATATCTCCGACCTGTTAACTCAAAAATAAACACATGGGCCGTTAGCTCAGTTTGGTAGAGCACCTGACTTTTAATCAGGGTGTCGTGGGTTCGAGTCCCACACGGCTCACCAAAGCTACCAGACAAGATTCTCCCCCTGATTTTTGAAAGAATCAGGGTGTCAGAACGCTAGGTCAACCGACACCCTGATTTTACCACCTCTAATATGGATTGGCAATATTTTGGGTATCAAAAATTTGACGCTGTTCAATGGGATTAATTGCTGCACATGTGTGGTAATAAAGTGACTCAGGTTTAACAAGTCACAACAAAGAAGAATTGTTGCCAGATTAGGCGCTGCACCCTAATTCAGTTTCCACTTCATCTTATCCATCGGTGAGAATTTATGATGCTGCTCGGTAATCTGGGACGTGGTGAAATGAAGGTAATGGTTCACCATCTCGAGCGTGGTATGGCCGAGTATCTCCCTCAGGGAAAATATGTCCCCACCGTTCATGAGGTAGTTTATGGCGAAAGTGTGCCGGCATAAGTGCGCGTGGAGCCGATTCACACCGGAAGATCTAGCTAGCCTGGAAAACACTAGCTTAATAGTATTTACGGTGATCGGTCTTCCTTCTCGCGAGAGGAACAGGTTTTCACAGTCACCTTTAAAAGGCTTGGGCCTGACTTTGTCAATGTAGCGCCAAATAAGCATTTGAACATATTTGCCGATGGGGACAATGCGGTCCTTGCCCCCTTTGCCCGTGACTCCAACATAGCCACCTTGCAGATTCAGCCTGCCCAGCTTTATTCCCACGAGTTCTGACGCTCTCAAGCCGGTATCGAGGGCCATTACAACAATGGCGTGATTGCGGGTGCCAGTCGATGAATTCATGTTTATGCACGAAATCATCTTCTCTATTTCCCCTGGAGTCAGGGGCTCCATCATCTTGGCCGGGGCTTTTGGAAGCTTGAGATTCTTGAGTCTATTTTCGGTGGTGTAACCTTCCCTATGCAACCATGATGCAAATGCTTTCAGCACTCTACAGTGGCAACGTAATGTTTCAACTGAGAGTGGTTTATCTTGCTGTGGCGTATACGGATGTCCCTCGAAACAGTGTTTCTGGCGCAGGAATAGTATATATCCTCTGACTATCTCCAAAGTTAAGACGGACATGTCATTATTATGCAGCTTGTTTCTGGCGTAGACAGAGAATGAAGTCAGTATCTCGGTGTACCATCGGACCGTGCGAGGGCTTTTGCCATCAGCCTGGTTGCTAACAGCATAGCGTGCCACGAGCTCATCAATGGTGAAAGCCTTTACTCGTATCGTGAGGACCTCTGTGTCCGGTACCATTCTTATAGTCATTTGGCTCCAATATGCTATATAAGCTCAGGCTGTCAAAATCTGAGGCTCAGTTAGTTAGCTAGTGGACTCTGATAGCGAAGTACCCTTTTCGGCTTGAACGTCATGAGATTGCTGTGAAACAGCGGTATCTTTCTTAGCCTTCAGGTCCTCCAGTTTCTGGTAGATCTCATGTATGACCTGGCCACGCTTTTCGCAGCATATCCCCAACGCCTTGCAGATTGCGTCACCCACGACTATGGCAGTATCTAAGTTCTCTTGATCTATTTCTTTCATTCTTCTTCACTCTCCAGCTTCTGGTAACAGGCCCATGTGAGTTGTCCTAGCTCTTCACAACATAGCCCTGTCTCGTCAGCTATCAGTCTGGCCAGCTCCAGGGTTGCTTCGAGCTTTCCTTTGTCCAATCCCGCTTCCTCCAAGATTTCGTCGATCTCATCCATTGATTACCTCCTCAAACGTTGACTTACCCAGCGGTCAAAGGTTCTTTTCCTTGCACCGCTCAGGCCAGCGAGTTCGGCTATAGTCGAACTCGTTTCGACTACATCAGAAGTGAGATATTGGAGTCGCGCTAATCCAATATCAGTTATCTTATAAAGGTAACCCCGAGGTACATCGTAGTTACGTTCCCTATTGACAAGACTCTGGCTACGGTAACGTCGCAGAAGCTCAGAGGTATTGGTTAAGGATAAGCCACACACCTCGGCAACAGCCGGTGTCGTCCACCAGTCCCCGTCAGATAAGCACCCTAGAATTTCCACCTTTGTATCATTCATAGTGGTCTCTCCCGGCAATCTACGTAATTCCTTAGACTCTTTGGACTTAAGGTGATAAAATACTTATGGGTACGCGGAAGTGAGTTTCTATTCATTTATCGCTGCCTTGAGTGGTAGGCGGTTCCATCGCTTACCACTCGTTTAATTATTCACATTACTCAAAGGTAATTAGTTTTTATCTGTTTCCTCCTATCGCTACTTACTAAAATCTATCACCAGTTCCTCGCTACAGCCTGGACATTGAACATGAACTATCGGAGGTAGATTCCCAAAATAGGCCACAGGAAATTTAATGCCACAATTTGGACATATAACAACGGGCTTACTCCGACTAGCCTTCACAAGCTTATAGATTCCTAGGGCTGTCAATGCCAGAATTGCAGATATACCCAAGAATTTCCCCCAGTCGCTCCGATCTCCTGTGTGCTTCTGGTATAGCGCCTTCGCTTTCTCCAATTGCACCTTTTCTTGAGGCGTTACTCCAATGCTTCGCTGGCGCGGTTCCGTCATATTGGCCCTCCCAATGGCTGTGATATATCAATTTATATATAATAGCACACATCACCTATTTCTTGTCAAGTCCTTAGCCATATTCCACCATTCTTTCGAAGCAAGCCTGGTAATAATTTCGCACATGCCAAAACAAAACTGGAGTCTTGAATTATTGAGATCGGACCGAAGGTCACCGTCCTTTAAAAAGGCATCTCAGACAAGGCACCATAAAGACCCGGTGCAGCACTATAGAGTACAAAATCTGTGATGACAGCGACACTACCCGAACCAAGACAAAAAAGAGTATTCAATGTACTAAGTGGATATTTCAACATATATGTTGAAATAGACAAGACTAAGGAAGCAATCAAGAACCAAAGCTAGAGGACTTACAGGTAGGACTGGGGAGTTAGACAAGAACTGTCCATATCACACAAAACGATGTTTAGTATAATCCACCTTTGTATTGATGTTGCTGCATAGCCATAAGGAGTGAATATATTTATGGCAAAGATTGGCAGACGGTAGTAGAATGCGTTAAAAGGCATGGCATTACTCTTGAGGCAATAAGGAGGTTCAAATGGACAGATTTAAAGCAGCAGTAGATTTATATACATGTAGCATAAGAGCCCTAGAGCAAAGGTCTATGGCTTTCTTAATAGTCCAGTCTCTATTAGTGGCTGGTTATGTCACCTTACTAGCCCACTGTAATGCTGAGCGGGGCGTTATCGCAGTCATCATAGCTATGGGCATGATTTTCTGTTTTGCATTCTTCATAGCAGGCAGGACTACCTCCATAGATGCTTCAGCATGGAGGTCATGTATAAAGCAAATGGATAACACAACGTCAGATCCAGTGACGGAAAACAAACTATGGAGTTGTTATGAAGCTGCTTACTCAAAACAGGCAGACTGCGTTACGAGGGGGGCTCCAGATAGATTACCAGGTCCAACATTATGGATATTTCCACCGGCAGTCTTTCTTGCAGCTTGGATAAGTGCCATTTTCAGGCTTTTTATGTTGTGTCCCTGGCTATATATAATACCTTTTGCAGTCATAGTTGTTGCTGCCGTTCTTTACTACAAATGTGGAATAAGAGAGCGTACATGACGAGCTTCTGGCTTGTGGCGATCTATATGCCCGACTTTATGAGATGACCTACGCCCCATTGGTAGCTCGGGTCAGATAGTCCAATCCTCAGAGCAAACATGTCGCTACCCAACAAAATGGACAAATGTGCAACGCAGGCCTTAATACATGGACACAAACCAGATTTACTACAAAGCACCTATTATTATAAATCATCAGACTTATCGCCGCTGAATTCTCGACTAATATCTCCTGTTAACTGCTCATAGAATGACTTGCCCCATAAGTAACGGTCTTTGTCTCTAAGAGTTAACTCAGCGGGGGTTGACTTTATCACCCTACGCTTAAAGTTTTGATAACCCTGCCAGACATTCTTGAAGGTACTGAGATTATCCAAGTTGTGAAATTCTCCCAACATATCGCATATGCGAACATCATACATAGTGAACTCATCTGGATATAGCACAGTAAGGATAGCAGATGCCATTGGTAAGCGAAAACCAGCATTCCACAAAAAGTGTAGTTTGTCTTTTGCCGTTTCTTGTTTAGCAATTCCATAAGTGAGTGCACCAACTGCTACATCAAGAGTGACACCCGTTGTCCCCAACAGCTTCTTAGCGACTTTCGACTTGGCGCGGTTAGCTTTCCAAATTACGATACAGAAAAAATCAAAAGGACCTATATATCCTTGCTCCGCAAATCGAACACGTACTTTGTCAAACAAGTAAGATTCTAGGTGGTAATACTCACGAAAATCCATTGTTTTCTCCTTCTAGGTCCACATGACAAATGAGAAGCAATCTTACCAATATACCTCAATATGGCTAACAAACCCTAATGGTTCCCAATAATAATCTCCTAGAATTTCTCTCTGGGATTCCAACTCATCGTACATCCCTTTGAGCTTCATATACTCACCGTAATCGTAAATAACAGTCCTCCCACCTAAAATTCGATTATACTCATCAACTCCTCTCACATAATCATCCCAGTCTTGTTTGTACTCTTCGTAAAAGCCGTACGATGCCGATTCAGCTTTGTCTAAGCTTAGTAGTCCATATTCCTCTCCTAACTGAATGTAGGCTATTTTGTCATAATCAATGTCATAACTGTAAGCATTACCAAAAGACGGGGTGCTTACCTTAAGTCCACCCCCTGTGCAATCCACGAAGACAATGCCCCGATCTACTGTGTCAAAAGCATTAAGACTATGTGTCTCTCCATCCTCAAAATCTACAGCAACCCAAGCAGCTCTTATTCCTTCCTGCTCAGCACTGTTATGTAGTGCTTCAGCAAAGCTTCCGCACATATATATGCCTGGAATATAAGTTTGCTCATCTGTATCATCCGACACTAAAAATTGTAGCAACTGTTGCCAAGTTGGGTCGGTAGCACCCTGGTTATTGAGGAGATCGATATTAGTATAGGCCAATCCTTTCGAATAGGGAGGTTGCTTTTTGTAGTATATTTCTACGTTGTTTACATTTCCGTCAACTGTTTCCTCAATGGCAAGAGTCTCCTTTGTCTCAGAAATTACCAGAGTTACCGTGACACGAAGAGGAGTATTTCTCGCATCAGGAGCGGAAAAAGTAACAGTGGCAACATATTCACCTGGATACATTCCCGAGATATCTGCTAACAAAGTTATTGATGTTTCCCTATCTGTACTACCACTAGCCGGGTTCAAATTGAGCCACTCAGCATCGTCTGTTGCTGCCCAAGTTATTCCTCCTCTGCTACTCTTTATCTGTAACGTTTGTGGTGGAGGATTTAACCCATTGCTAACTGTAAAGCAAAGATTTGATGGATTTACGGACAAAGATGGACTAAATGGGTCAACAGCGATAAGTATTACAATCGCAAGTATAAAGGCAAGGGTAATGCCAACTATCTTTGCAGCCCTGCGTGACTTTTTCCTGCGGGGCTCGTAAGGGGCCCAATTCTCGTTATAGTATTTAGAAGTATAAGTGTCTTTGGGTTGGAAACCAGAGCTGTAGGAAGCAGGTTCTGCTCGGGCTTTGCGAAGTTCGTGATATGTGTATATTCCTTTAGTTGGACCCGAAGCATCACGGAATTCACCTAGTCTTGTGCCAAACAGCTCATCGCCGAAGCCCTTCTGTTTTCCCTTTGCCATACCGTTTCACATCCCCATGCGCTTCTCATCGGGTTAGCCATATTATACACCCTGCAAATTTCAGTGAAGACAAGGAAGGTAACATTCCGTCAAGGTGTGCAGTTTAGCAAAGTCCTTCCTAATAGACATCGGATGCTTTTGCTATCTTGTTATCCTTGAATAAAGCGATACTTATCCCACAAGCAATAATCGCTCTTGTAGTAGTGCTTCCCAAGAAGTTATAATTACAGTATGTTTATTCAAGCAAGTACAGAAGCATTATTAGCTTTACGCTTATTTCAGATAAGTCCAAGTCGGAAAAAGTCCCGGGAGTTACTTAATCAAGAACTAGTACAAGTCGCCATGTTCAAACATGAAAACGCGAAGTCGCCAGATGAAATAAACACTGCAGTGCAAGAAGTTCTTGGACAAGTTGCAGAATTTAGTCAGGATGAATGTGAAAAGGCGTTGCGTGAGAGTTGTGCTAGAGGGAAGATTTTGCGGAAAGGCAAGAATACCTACATTCTGGCTGAGGAAACTAAAAAGATACTTTCGGAGAACATTGAAAAATTTAGGGAGAGCGAAAGAGAGTTTGATCGAGGACTCTCAGAGAGCGTAAGCAAGAGCCTTAACAAAGTCTTAAATCCCTTTGCGGAGCATGTACTATACTTTTCAGTCAAAGAGGTAATTCAAGGAATCTTCTATGAATACGCTCTAAGGTTAAGAAAACTATTAGATGAGCAGGGTGATTTCTCAATGCTCTTAGAAGTCAGCCCAGATACTAAGGACAAATTGGAACAGCAACTAGAAAAATTCCTCAGTCTACAACCTGGTGCCACTATTGGAGAAGTTATTAGTGGCATACAATATTTTCTAGGCAATCTAAATAAAGCCCAAAAGCATTATGTTTCTAGCTTTCACTACAAGGTGTTCTATTTCCAAATTTTGAACATAGATCCCCGTTTGAAGAGGTTAGAAGCAGAATTTTTTAGGCGCACGAAACTGTACCTTGATACGAATATATTAATGAGTTATCTCTGTGACGGGCATGTTGCCCATCAAGCAGTGTTCGATATGCTAAATATAAGTAAAGCCTTAGGGTCCACGTTGGTTATTTCGTCACAGACGCTACAAGAATCAAAGCGGCTTGTAGACGAAGCCAAAAGATTAAGTAGATTTCTGGACAAACCTATCATGTCCATCCTACAAAGAGGCCTTATGGCTGAAAATCCAATCCTTGAGACATTTGTAGTTAAATCGCAAAAAAACCCAAAGCTTAACTGGGCAGCATTCTTAACACCCTTCAATGAGTTGGATACATACCTGATAACTCAGGACATTGAGGTTAGTGATGATAAGTGTGGTGATATTACAAAGGATGAAGCTTACCCCCTTGTCCATACCATAATGACAGATATAAAAAGTGTAGGTACGAGCCCTTACATAATTGACCATGATACTTACAACCTAGTCTTGGTGCAAAAGCTAAGGGAAAGCTATCCAGCTACACCTTTAGGCTCTTCTGTATGGTTGATAACCATAGACAGGAGGCTACCAATAGTTGACAGAAGACTAATAATTCTAGGAAAATATCCGAGTCCTCACTGTCGACTGGTTGAACAATGGAGTGCTGCCTTATTACCCTTTCAGAGTGTGGGGGGATTCATAGCTACCGATGAATACACATCTTGGTTGGTGTCACAGCAGTTGGGAGCTATATCTCCTGAGAAAATACTTGATATTCCCTTCTTTAAGGACCTCGAAGAAAATGCACAGATTGAACTGGATGCTTTTTTGGATTTTGATCCAGAAATTGCGATAGACGCTTTGGTTGACTTGCAAAGAGATGGGGAGGTAAAAGCCCTGTTGGCTCAGATTCAAAGTTCTCCTGAGGAAGAAAAGGAGTCTACTAAAAATGCCTTTCACGAAAAGGTGCTGCATATTATTGAAAAACGTAACAAAGAATATGCGGAGCAAGACAAGAGGGAAATTGCTAGGCTAAAGGACGGTATAGACGAACTGTCACGGCAGCTACGTGATATGGATTCATCTAAAACAAAGGATATGGAGGTGATGAAGCTACTAGGGCAGAAACTAGAGGCAGTCAAGGCAGAGTTAAAGCAATATGAAAGCATGCCCTTTTGGCAAAGAGTTAAGTATGTTTTGAAAGGCAAAGGAAAATAGGAGAAAACTTACGATAAGCCAGACTGTTACCCAACAATCCTGACCTTTGTGCAATCTACTTCTACCCTTCAACAAGTTATCTTTTAAAATTGAGAAAAATAATTCATGACAACACTCCGCTACATCTGCTACCCTCTTGACAAGACAAATATTTGCATTACAATTGCATATTCGTTACATAGCAATACCATTGCAAAAGGAGGAGAACAATGGCTAGGTTCTCATGGACAGCAAAAATGGCTATCGACCTTGCAAAGAAGGTCGTCGATAAGAAAATCACACCTACGGTGGATATGTTAACGCCAGCACGTATTCTGGAGATAGCGAATAAAGCAGTAGAAAGAAAAGGGTACGCTGAGTATGCTGACTTTGCCGAAGACCTCTTCCTAGAAATTATGGCATGCAGGCCACCCTATGGAGTGGGATGGCGGCTTAACGAACCACGCAACGTGCTTCGGGCAAATTTATGGAGAGTTGAAGGGAGACCGACAAAGTTCTTCCCACCAAAGCGTTGACATTGACCGTGTGTTCGGGATCACAACATTATGTAGATTTTAATTGTGGAATCCGAAAAACAGGAGATATCAATGAGAAGGATTTACATTACGCACTGTTCGGGTACTAAAGATGCCACTTTGAAAGGACTAATTACGGAAGTCCCCCCAGATAAGTTGTACATTTCAGCCCCGATCCAGAGGTTCATGAACATATGTAAGGAAAAAAAGGTCGATTGGGCCATTTTTTCAGACGAGTACGGAGTTTGGTTTCCATGGGTGAAGCACAAATGGTATGACAAGCCTCCGGACAGAGTAACCACAGAGGAATTTATTAACCTCGTAGAAGATTTTGAGAGAAAACTGCAGGATTATGATGAAGTTTGGTTCTATTATAACCCTGGGCGCTTCCATAAGGTGTATCGACGATTAATTGAAACTGTCAATTCAAGACAAAATTTGAAGCAGAAAATTCAAGAATTTAGTTGTATCTACGAAATTGAGTAGAACAACAACGCCCCCACACCTTTATATGCGTAAGTTTTTGAAATTTTGAAACGGAGGTGTCTAAGGATTTATAAAAATATTGTAGGATGGGAAAATGAATTGGCAAAAGGCATTTATTGACACTTTCTATAAGGTAATTAACGAAGAAAACATCACCTTTAGCAAATTCAATCAAAATAGAGTGGCAGATCACCGATATAAACACGGCGTTAGGGATTTGGCAGAAGTACATCTGCAGTATCTATTGTTCAAAGGATTATTGAATAACAGTTATTTTGATCGATGGTGTGTGGTTATCTGGGATTCTTATGGCGGAAGGAAAAACACGAAGAGCAGAAAACTACATGCAGATTTGTGGCTGGCGAAGACAAAGTATGGGAAAGTAGATGACTCATCTTGGATAGCCATAGAAATGAAAAAATGGCATCCTACCAAGGCAAAAGAGGATTATGAGAGACTCCAAAAAATGAGTGACACTCGTGGATTATTAGTTTACAAATTTGGGCGGCAATCTGTACGCCTAAGAACGAAGATAGAAGAATCACCAGAGTTCAAAAGGTTGTGGAAGAAATTCAAGAAGAATGAAACAGGGGATAGAGAAGTGGATGTTGTTAACAGGGATGGTAGTCACAAACGGTACCATTTTGAAGCTGTTTTGTTGACTTGGTAGTCAATGGGGCAAGTATGTTTGACGCTTAACTCGATATCGAGACCACCGGCCTGTCTTGCCAGTATGCGTATATAACCGCTTCCTGAATTCCAAGGACACTATCCCAATTAGGCCTACTACAAATTAGTATTATATCCCCAAAATAATGCAAGACTATCCAGTTGCTTTAACGGTGTTATAGGGGTCACAATTACTCAAATTGTTGTTAATGCCACACGCCCAAGAATTCATAAAGTAACATTCTGGCGTTTGTTTACGCCAAATATGTGGCTTCACAAGATTTGACAACATGGCTACAATATACAACAATTGTGTTGACACGTTTATAAGAGATGAATGTCAGGAAGCATATTGACATCAAACGAAGGAGGGCAAAATCGCTCAGATAAAAGTAAAATGTGGGAGTTGTGGCCACGAATTCTACATGGAAGATTGGGAAACCAAATCATGCCCAAAGTGTGGCAAAGTAACAAGAGGGCCAAAAGCGAAATAGGAGTTGTCTTACCCGGCTCGGGTTTTCGGAGCAACTCGGGAAAAGGTAATAGAAGCTGAAGATAACGTAACAAGTGTGGGAATTCATGGTATTCTCCTCGCTAGCTAGAAAGGCTACGAGAAATGTTTGAGGAAAACGACCTAGGTCAGCAACTCAGTTTTTCCGCAAAACGAAGACGGAACGGTTGCTCACCGCATCACCAGTTAACCATATTATAATTATATTCTCTATCATTCAGTATTCTCCATAGGTGCGCGAAATACTAAAATTAACGGAGAGACAAAGGGAGGTAGATGACCATGTCTGAAGAAATCTTAGCTATTCTACCGGGATTGTTGGAGCAACCAGGAGGAAGTATTCTGAGGAAACTGAAGTGGTGCAAGTTAATTTTCACAACACATAGGCTGATTGTTGCGAAGAGAGAGAAAAGCCTGCTGGGGGGTTCACCTTCCTTTATGACTCGCCCAGAGTATGTTTTTACTCGTGCAAGTACCCTTGAAAGGATGAGGATGAACGAAAGGGTCTCTGCAGAAACGTTTTTGAAGGAAGATGCGGAGAGTTTTGAGATACCATACTCCGCTGTAACCGTAGTCGATGTCAAACAATATGGTAAAGGGGTCCCATTTGATTTTAGAGTCTTCATAGATGACTTGAATGTGCCTAAGTATGACTTTGACGTCCCGTTGATGTTCCGATATTTCGATGATTTTATGGAGCTTCTTCGCACGGTCTTGCCAGATAAGATATAGAGGGTGTTTAAGAATATAGTTGCCCAGTGAACTGGGCAACCGAGCCTTGCAAATCAAGTAGATACAGAATCTCAGGTCAAAGGCTCCCCAGATGCCAAAAGCTGAGGTGGAGACACAATTGAACGCTTTAGTATAAATAGGGAGGTGAAGACCAATGGAGCAGGAATGGCTTGATTTAGCGCTAAAGTCCAAAGACCCGGAAAAGAAATTGGAATATTTCTCAAAATTTCTAGAGTTGAACCCTAATGACGAAAATGTGTGGAGATACAAATTTCACCTTCTTGACTCTCTAGGAAAAGAGGAAGAAAAAATGAAGTGTGCTTATGAGGTCGTAGGAAGGGAAAATGCTTTCTTGCCTGAGCACCTTGCCACCTTATTTGCGCTTGGGTCCGCTTCTATGGATTCGGATTATGAGTCTGCAATAAGGTACTTTGATGATGTACTGGGGCAAAAGCCGGATTATGTTTGGGCATGGATTTACAAAGGAGATGCTCTCTTATATTTGGGAAGGCCTGCAGAAGCATTAGCAAGCTATGATAAAGTGCTAAACCTAACCACAAGCAAACCGTGTAGGGCTCTCGCATGGAAAAAGAAAGCAGGGGCTTTAGATCTGCTAGGAAGATTTGAAGAAGCTATAGAATGTTGCAATTGTAGTTTGGACATAGACCCAGGCGATCCAGTAACATGGGGATTGAAGGGAGAATGTCTATTTAGGATTGGAAATCTTGAGGATGCGATCACATGTTTTGATGAGGTTCTGAGGATAAATCCAAGCGATGAAATGGCAAGAGAAGACAAAGAAATGGTAGAGAAAGAAAGGAGAAATAAGTCAGCAAAGACAGGAAGACCTGCATCAAAGCACTGCGTCAAATGTCACTCTTCCATACCGTTAGATGCTCTTTACTGTACTCAATGTGGAGCCAAGCAGTAGCACCAAAGGCGCACTGGCTCAGTATGTAATCAGCAGAACTAGTGCGAGAGGGGTGAGAAAGACAGGAAACAAGTTAACCTGAGGGTCACAGCTTTATATAGCTTTATATTCTGATAGTTCCATTGTAAGTGCTCATGTGCACCTACATGGGGAACGAGGCATTAGGATAGTGTCAATTATTTTGTATAAGACAGAAAGCATCGACCGTTGTCTTGTTGCCGTACTCGCCCTCCCGATCGACGGATTTTCTAGTTGACGATGTCCCAGTTTTTGAAGGACTGTTTTTATGTTTCTCGTTCGTCTCAGAGCAAACCAAGTACATGGTTTTGTTAGCGGCGTCAGGATGAGAAAAGACTTCGATTACCCTGCTCCTTCTCTTCACCTCCTTAATGAAGCGCTCCAGCGTATTGGTTGGATGGATGGTCTCAGTTCGTCCGGATGGGAGAAATAAGTGTCAGAAGCAGAAGCTCATGTTCTGAGGATCTGACTACGTCAAGATATAGCATTCTCCGCTCCCAGCAGAAGGTAGTTAGTGCCTCTTCACACCGTACCTCATCTTGCTGCCCGCAGACTCGCTTGCTCTTGAGAAACATCCAGACTACTCACTGCCGAGGGCACTGAGTCTCTGTTCTTGCTCTGGCCCCTCATCCCCAAGGGGAGGATAAAGGCATTTTACTTAAGAGTCTTTTGCTGGGCGACAAAAGCCTGTTTTGTTACCTAACCTACTCTACTGCTAGGGCTTACGTAGGCTCAGACGGTCCAACGGCGAACACCTCTGATGCTTGATAATAATGTCGTTTGATGCCAAATTCACATAATGCCTTACCATCTCCAGTGTAGAGTGTCCAAGTATCTGTTGCAGGGTGAACACATCACCACCATTAACTAGGAACCTTGTAGCGAACGTATGCCGGCAAAGATGGGCATGAAGTCGCTGGACTCCTGATCTCTGACCTAACCTCGCAAACATCAATTTCATGCTGTTCTCAGTCAAAGGAGTGCCATATACTGACAGAAAGACATTTTCAACCCCTGCATGAGCGGGGCTGGTCCTGTAACGGAAGAGATAGCGCTGTAATGCCTTCTGTGCATTGTTTCCGATAGGCACTATTCGCTCCTTCTTACCCTTGCCCATTACTTTTAGAAAGCCCTCACCCATGTGAACATCTTCCATCTTCAGGCTAACAAGCTCCCCTATTCTGAGCCCGGTATCGAGTAGAAGCATGAAGATCGTCAGATCCCTCGCTTCACAATGATTGTTAAGGTTCAATGTGCGAAGTATGGCGATTATTTCCTCATCAGATAATGTGGATATTGCTTTCTTGACCAGCTTGGGTGGTTTCAAATCCCTGGCAATATTCTCCTCAGTCAAGCCTTCGTCCACAAGCCAACTGAAGAACGCCCTCAGGGTTCTAACATGACAATGAATCGTCGCGGTTGACAATGGCTCTGCCCTGACCGGGGTGTAAGGGTGATTCTCAAATCTATTCCTCTTGAGCAAATAAAGTACATACTCGCGGAGCAGCTTTTTGTCGATGGTGTCTAATGATTCCGAGAGGTGCCTATTTTTCAGGTAGCTACGAAAACGCTTTAGGTTTGCAGAATACCAGCCTATTGTTCTGTAACTCTTGCCTTCAGCTCTGTTACAAACCTCGTAGTAGTCTATGAGTTCAGATAAGTTGTGTGCCTTCTCCTGGTTGTGTATATGGATTGACATGTTGGATCTTAGCCTCCTTTATCATTATTTGTCGGCTTAGACCCAGTGCCTGAGAAAAAATCAGGGTGTCACCCCTAGTCAGGGTGTCAAAATAGCTCATTTCACCTCCTTTCCTATCTATTTTTCTACCCATTAACTTTTAATCAGGGTGTCGTGGGTTCGAGTCCCACACGGCTCACGAAAGCCAGCAGGGCACTTGACTATCAAAAAATTCCTCCAGATGTTGCATTAAGCTGCACAACCAGACCCGTTCAC
>Ga0172363_10002917_pt1 | contig 13831 bp, 14 predicted proteins | sample LakKivs2_kivu2a2_FD_114541 | JGI IMG/M metagenome (GOLD analysis project Ga0172363, IMG submission 114541) | Sediment microbial communities from Lake Kivu, Rwanda - Sediment s2_kivu2a2 | ecosystem: Environmental > Aquatic > Freshwater > Lake > Sediment | place: Rwanda: Western Province, Lake... | reverse complement strand
TCTTTTTTTATAAATAAAAAAACCCAGAAATTAAAAATAAAAACTAAAGAATTGATGACTGGCGACTGGTTACCTGTTCTTTATAATTATATGGCTTCTTACTTCTTTTTCTAAAGCCATTTTACCAAGCAATATTTTACTTTCTGCAAAATCACTTACTATGCTTTTTAAATCCAGCCTTAGAAGAGGAAAAAGAGGATCATTTTTCTTTAAATAAAATCCATTTTTTATGAGAAATTTAAATGGAATAAGTGGGCTGTTCTCATATTCCTCTTCATCTATGTCATCATTTAATCTCTTGCTAATAGACTCTATTGATTTCACCTTCTCTTTTATCAAATCCTTTTCAACCTCTATTAGCAGCCTTTTTGCCACATTCATACCCCTATATTCAGAAATTACATAAATACAGCCTAAAAAAATACTCTCAAAATCAGGAGGAAAAACATTAAAATTTCTGAGCCTGGGGAAAAGATAGTAATTTCCCGCTAAAATAATTCCGACACACTTCCCGCCGATAAAAGCAGCTTTGATTCTCCCTCCGTGTTCTTTAAAAGAAATAATTTTTTTTCTTTTGCTTTTCCTGGTGCTTCCTTCAAACAGCTTACCCTTGAGGAAACCGCTTAACTCACGGATACTTTGAACTTTAGATAATTCTTTTAAAAAATTGGCCTTTTCACAATCAAACCAATAGCTGCATTCAATACATTTAAATTCTATTTTCCCCAGTTGTTCGCAAGAAAGATCCTTTATTATTAAATTCAGATCCATAGCTATAGAAAAAAATATAAAATCTTATACTATTCTGCGATAATTATAGCACTATAAAGAATTGTTTAAACTTTTAAAAACTTTTTTGAACTTTTAGAGTTTTTAATATATATTACTTATTTACAAACAACAAGAGCATTAAAACACTGGCAGGGCTGATTTTTCATGAGTAAAAAAATTACATTTGATTACTGGCAACATCTGTATTCAAATAGAACTGAAAATATGTTCTCTTCTGAGATAAGGGATTTGCTTTCACTTTCTGCAAGACCGGATATCATCTCTTTTGCCGGGGGGCTGCCTGAAGTGAGAGCTCTAAATTTTCAAAAATTAGAGAGGTATATTAAAAGAATCCTAAAAGCAGATGGGGATATAAGTCTGCAATATGGCGGTTCTGATGGTTATTATCCGCTTAGAACTAAATTGATAGAAGTAATGAAACTGGAGGGTCTGGATGTGGTAGAAGAAGATATAATTACCACCACAGGCGGGCAGCAAGCCCTCGACCTTTTAGCTAAAGTTTTTATCAACCCTGGTGATACTATTATTGTAGAGTCACCTGCCTATACTGGCGCACTAAACTCATTTAGCTCTTATGAAGCAAAAATAATTGAAATACCTGTAGATGATAATGGGATTGATATTTCCAGTTTAGAAGAAAGACTAAAGGAACAGGAAAAGAAAAAAGTTCAGGTAAAATTCATATATTTAGTACCCAATTTTTCTAACCCTTCCGGAAGAACCTTAAGTCTTCACCGTAGAAAAAAGATACTGGAACTTGCAAAAAAATACAGAACTATAATACTGGAAGATAATCCTTATGGAATGCTTAGATATGAAGGCAAGCCTCTCCCCACCATAAAGGAACTTGATACCAAGGGTGACAACCAGAATGTTATTTACCTGAGCACACTTTCAAAACTTTTTGCCCCCGGCTTTAGAATAGGATGGATTGTGGCTCCGCATCCTATACTGGAGAAAATAATCCTGGGTATCCAGTCCACAATTCTCTGTGTAAGCACTTTTACACAGAGAATTGCATACGAATATTTTTCGGACCCATCATGGAGTGAAAATATCGATGAATTCATAAAAATATACTCAAAACGAAGGGATGTTATGCTTAAAACCCTGGAAGAAAGTTTCCCGGAGGGATCCGATTGGTCTAAACCTAAAGGAGGTTTTTTCATATGGTTAAAACTTCCTGACTATCTGAATACCAAAGAAATTCTGGCTGATGCTGTAAGAAATAAAGTGGCTTATGTTCCGGGCAGCGGTTTTTATGCAGATGATAGGGGACTAAGTGAGGCAAGACTTGCTTTCTGCACGGAAAATACCGAAAGAATAGAAAAAGGTATTAAAATTTTATCCAGGATAGTAAAAGAGAAAATTAAATTATACAAAAGTTTTAAATAAAAATATCAATTTAATAAAAGAGTGATAAAAATGAAAAAAAATATTGCTGTACTTATGGGAGGAAGATCTCTTGAAAGAGAAATTTCCATAAAAAGCGGCCAGAGAGTTTCAAACGCACTTAAGAAACTGGGCCATAATGTCATAAAGTTAGATATAGACGAATCTATAGTAGATAACCTGAATTCAGAAAAAATAGACCTTGCCTATATTGCGCTTCACGGAAAAGACGGGGAAGACGGTACTATTCAGGAAATTTTAGAAGTGCTGAATATTCCTTACACCGGTCCGGGTGTTTATCCTAATATTTTAAGTTTCGATAAAATAATTTCAAAACAGATATTTATAAGTCTTGGCATACCCACACCGCCCTTTTACTTTTTAAATGCAAGTTCATTCAGGGAATTAGGTTCATCAAAGCTGCTGCCTTTCATAGTAAAAAAAATAGGTCTGCCGCTTGTAGTAAAACCATCTGCTCAGGGGTCTGCACTCGGAATAAAACTTGTAAATAAAGCTGAAGATTTACCTGATGCTATAATTTCTGCTCTTGGTTATAGCAAGAAAGTAATATTGGAAAAATTTATTGATGGGATAGAACTTGCAGTAAGCATTATTGGAAAAGAAAAACCAAAAGCGCTACCAGTCGTAGAGATAGTACCAAAAAAGAAATTTTTTGATTTTGAATCAAGGTCTAAAATTGGAGAAACAGATTACTTTGTTCCAGCCAGAATCTCCTCTTCTTTAAATGAAAAAGTGGAAGAGGTAGCCATTGCAGTTCATAATTCTCTTAAATGCACAAAACTATCCAGGGTTGATATCATGCTGGACAGGAAAGAGAAAATCCCTTACGTCCTGGAACTAAATACCTCTCCCGGTATGACGGACACGAGCCTTCTTCCAATGGCGGCAGAAGAAGCGGGTATATCTTTCGAGGAGCTGATAGATAAGATTATAAAGATGTCTTTAAGTGACTGATTAACTAAACCTCTGATCTCATTAATGCCAGGACAGATGAAAAGATGATATGAAGCAGCTAAGCTGCTCTTTAACTTTGATGTAATGATAAAGATAAATATTTTGACAGAAATAATCTGCTTTGTTAGTATTTTTCGTTGTATTTAATCGGAGCAGTATCTTTTTTGCAAGTGTCCCTGTAGCTCAGAAGGATAGAGCACAGGATTCCTAATCCTGGTGTCGGCAGTTCGAATCTGCCCAGGGACACCATGATACTTATATTAATACTTATATCAATATATTTAGTAATAAATTATTTATGGTTCGAATCCTCTCTCCCCAGCCACTGTGAACGAATAGGTTCAAGATTGGAGGAAACTCCACTATATAGTAGGTTTTTTGTTGATTTTAACCTTAAATACTCTTTTTCTAACGCAGGATAATCTTCTTTGATAGGAACAAGCCATTCATTGGCTTCAATGCTAAGTTTTCCATTATATATTGAAATTCTTTTACCTAAAGTCATCAAAATCTCTTTTTTTGTCTTATTATCTCCATTTATAAAATTTTCTCTCGCATTTGTCACAAAACTAAATGCTCTTTCAGTTAGTTTTAACCATTCATCTACCCTTTGATCATTTTCATCTAATTTGATCTTAATATTTGATTTATCTTTTAAAAGACTAGCCCTTTTTGCATCATATTCTTCTTCATTTACTTGATCTTTTATTTTCTAAGTACTCTGAAGTATCATCTTTTCGTATCATTAAAATATGCTCTACACCTGCTTCTATAAAAATTTTACCTTTTGTTTTAAATCCCAACCGTTTATAAAATTCTTTGTTACTAACTTGTGCATGAAGTTTATATTTAAATATTCCCATATCCTTACCAGTATTTACCATATAATTTACTAACTTTGAACCAATTCCACGTGATCTCCATACCTTCCTTACAGCTATACGTTCGAATTTTAGCCAACCATTAATTACACACATTCTTCCTGCCGCGATAGGCTCATTGCCTTGCATGCCAAGTATATGAATTCTATTCAATTCATTTTCATCAGTTTCTATGTAATATGGGATATTTTGTTCTTCACAAAATACAGTAAATCTAACATTGTGAGCAGCAATAAGTTCTTCGAGGGAGCATATAATTTTAAAAGAAATATCTGAATTATTTTTCATATGTCTCTATAACTCTATCTTTACTATCTTCGAAGGTTATATGTTTATCAAGATTGTTTATAACCAAGGTCGAGCTTAAGAATCAACGTTACGAAGCATTATACTGTCATCAGCAAATCTTTCTCCACTGGCACGTTCAAAAGCAACTACCAAGTCGTTAACAGATAGCTCGGACTTCTTTTTCTGATGTATGTCAACAATGATTTTACCTTTATGCATCATAGTTAGCCTGTTGCCGTAGCGTAGAGCATGTTCCATGTTGTGCGTAACCATTATAGTGGTCATCTTCTCTTTCTGCACAATTATCTCGCTTAGCTCAAGGACTATCCGATTTGTTTGAGGATCCAGAGTAGCTACATGCTCATCAAGGAGTAGTAGTGATGGTTTACTGATAGTAGCCATAACAAGAGCCAGAGCCTGCCTCTGTCCACCGGAAAGTGTGCCAACCAGGGCAGATAGCCTATCCTCAAGTCCTAATCCCAATGGGACTAATACTGATCTGAAGAGTTCCCTGCGCTTTTTATTGGTAGCGATTCTTAATCCCCTTGATTGGCCACGTAACATAGCCAGAGATAGATTCTCTTCTATGGTCATTTTTGCGGCAGTACCTATATGAGGGTTCTGGTAGACTCTGCTAACATATCGTGCACGCTTATATTCGCTGAGCCTTGTAACATCCTGGCCATTGATTGTGATCTTGCCACCTTTTTCTGGTGGATAGACACCAGCAATAACATTTAACAGGGTAGTCTTACCGGCTCCATTACTGCCAATGACAGTAATAAAATCCTCAGCACCGACATCCAGCCTGACGTTATCCAGTGCTGTGACCTCATCTACAGAACCTCTTAAAAATACTTTGCTTACTTTTCTGAGTTTCACCAAGCTTTGATTCTTACTCATATGAACTCCCACTCTACATCCTTGCTGCTGGCGGTATCCATTCACCCCGCACCTTTTTTTGTATGTATGGTATTGCCAAGGCTATGATAACAAGCAGTGCTGTAATCAGCTTTAAATTGTTTGGAGGTAATCCCAATCTAAGAGCGATACCGAGAAACAGGCGATAAACCAAAGATCCACCTATCGCCGCAAATAGAATGGTAGTAACACCCCGAGGGCGAAATAATCTCTCACCAATTATCACCGATGCCAGACCCATAACGATCATGCCGATACCCATACCTACATCAGAGAAGCCCTGCTTTTGGGCTATTAACCCTCCTGCTAGAGCAACAAGGCCATTTGAGAGGGAGACACCTATTATCGTGGTCATGTCAGTACTAACCCCGAGACCTCTTACCATCTGCTCATTGTCACCTGTAGCTCTTAGGGCCAGGCCGATCTCAGTGCGTAGAAACCAGTTCAAAATGCCGAGAATGACAATAGCAAGAACTACCATAAATATAACTGACAGGATGGTGGTAGGTTCAATACCAAATATTTGTGCAGTTTGTTTAAAGACTGTTGCCTCGCGGAGGACAGAGACATTGGATCGTCCCATAATAGCTAGGTTTATAGAATATAGAGCGACCATCATTAATATGCCGGCGAGCAGGGCATTTATCCTAAGCTTGGTATTAAGCAATGAAGTCATCAGCCCTGCACAAATACCAGCAATGAAGGCAACTAGGGTTGCCAGCCAGGGGTTGACACCATTTACAATAAGGGTAGCAGCCACAGCCCCGCCCAGGGGGAAGCTTCCATCTACAGTAAGGTCAGGGAAAGCAAGCACCCGAAAGGTTATATATACTCCAAGGGTTACAAATCCATAGGCCAGACCCTCATATAAAGAAACCGAAATAAAATTTGCAACATAATCCAAGAGTGCTTATCCCCTCATGTTATCCTTGTGGATACTTTTTAATATCTATAAACTTGTTAAAACGGAAACCATTAATATCTATTTATCATATACTATTTCTGCAGTATCTATTAATTCCTGAGAAATAGTAATACCCATTCTTTCTGCCGCTGCAGTATTAACTGAGAGACTGACTATCTTGCCTTTTTCAACAGGAGTCTCGGCTGCATTAGCTCCCTCCAGTATTTTAACTACCATCTCACCTGTCTGGTAGCCAATATCGTAATAGTCAAATCCATAGCAGGCAATACCGCCTCTTTCTATAGACTCGTGATCAGAGGGGAACAGAGGAATGCTTTCATCTTCGCAGACTCCAATTAAAGCTTCCAGGCCAGAGACTACAGTGTTATCAGTACCAACCCAGATAACATCCACTTGTCCTACTAAAGATTGGGCGGCTGTAAGAACATCGGCACTGGTGGAAACAGGTCTTTCTACTACTTCAATGCCAAGTGGCTGACATGCTTCTTTAAGCTTCTCTACTAAGAAAACTGAATTTGCTTCTCCGTCATTGTAGAGAGTACCTATAGTCTTGACACCAGGTACTATCTGAGTTATCAGGTCAACATCATCTGCAACAGCAATCATGTCACTTACTCCAGTTGCATTATCATCAGGGTGGGATTCCCAACTCTCAACCATCCCTGAACCAGCTGGATCAGTAACGGCAGAAAAGACAACTGGAATGCCTGTACCTTGTGCAGCAGCAATAGCAGACAGAGTATTGGGAGTGGCAATGGTGATAATTAAATCTACCTTATCTGTTACAAACTTATCAGATATTGTGTCCACCAGTGACATATCTCCCTCACTATTCTGATAGTCGATTTCAATGTTCTCACCATCTACATAACCATTATCAGCAAGAGCCTTAATGCAACCCTCTCTGGTTGCATCCAACGCCGGATGAGAAACAATCTGGCTAATACCAACTTTTTTTACCCCTTCCACTTTACAGGCATTCATCAGCGGTAATACCAAAACCAACACCGCCAGTAAACATATACTCATCATTATTTTTGTGTTACGCTTGATCTTCATTTATAACCTCCATAAAAATACATTGACAAAAATCTAAAATTACGGTTTTATTTCTCAGCACCACCTTCCAAATGCCATAAATGATTTTTTATATTATCAGTTTTATAGTATTTAGTCCACACTTTTAGCAAACGTCTAAGTATGCTATGATAAAGTAAATTTACTTAGTGCTAAAATAATAATGATTAGAGATGAATATACAGACTTTAGAGATTTAATATCATAAGAACTTGCTTTTGGATCTCACAGGTATAAAACACTAATACTCACCATAATCTACTGATGAAAGCATTAATAATAAAAGATTTGGAGAAAGCAAATAGTATTAGATAAACATTTTAAGGTATATGTCACAATAATGGATGTAATTAAATTCTGCTAGCAAATAATAACAATGTTAGATATTGCAGGGCTATTAATTCAGGAACCTGATCCATTAGATAAAAGAAGGATGTTGATTTATCCTTCAGACCTTTAGATAAACAAAATAATATAGTGAGTAGCACGGTAGGGTAGATAATAATTAAACTTGAAAACTTATTTCTGGGATATAAATTTATTCATTTAACAGCAAAATCCTGGTTTTAACATTGTCCACAGTGGCCAGCCATAAGATACATTTGTCAAAGACATCTTAAAATAAGTAAGGCTCCAAAAATATGGAGCCCTATAATATTTGTTATCAGAGTTTTTATGCCCTGCCTATAATAAAGAACGCCATTCTAATAATTGTACTTATTTATACTTCTAAAATTAATTTTACTATTTATTCTTCTTTATATTCAACAGAAATATCAACATTTATAGTAATAGATTCTATTTCATCCCAGTGCTCTCTTAATTGCTCAAGATCTTCTTTTTCAATACCTTCAAATTTAATTTCCAGCCCTCTATCTCCCGGTAATTTTCTAAGACCAAAAACTCCTCTTTGCCTGAACATATCAAATTTTGTTATATCTACAGCTCTCTCAATCCTGGTGAATCTATCAAGCGGTCTTCCACCACTAACTACTTTTGCTGATACCATCCTTAAGCTGAACATCCCACCTGTTATGATAAACAATGCTGATAGAACAATTGATGTAATGAGTGCCCATTTAAACTTTTTTATACCAAATACTATCCAGAAGGTTACCCCTACTAAAAAGATAATAGCGAATATTACAATACCAGCTATTACCAGTGGATTTAAAAAAAACATTTTTAACCCTTTCTTTTAATAATTTTTTAAAATTACAAAGAAATTATACAAAGAAAAAATGGGGAAAATGTGGAGCTTGAATGGATTCTGGCTAATTTTCTGTAAAAATTCACCCTACTAATAACTCACTTCTGACATAAAGATATCTTCATCCAAACCAATAATTCTAATCTTAACTTCTTTCGCTAAGAACTATTTAAATCATGAAAGATAGGTAATTTCAGGCTGTAGTAGTTTTTTTAGTTTTTTATCAAGTGTCCATATCTTGAGGTTATTTTTTATAGCAAGAACAATTAATACACTATCAATAAGACCGATGCCTTTTTCAAATAATTTGCTTTTATTCGAATAATTGCCGGCATCTATCCAGACATTAGATTCATCTGCTTTTGGCAAACACTCCCAATACCCAAAAATGATATCTCTTTCTCTGGTTGTTTTTACCCCCTGCAGGAGTTCTCCAAAAACGCATTCAACAGCTATTATGTAATTTTTCTCCAGCAACTTCTGCATTAAAGGAAAGACATCCTGATTATTTTTTAAAAATTCAATCCATATGCTGGTATCTGCTATTATCTTACTATCTGATTCACTTTTCATTGCCTGTTAATTTCCCTTATTGTTTCCGCGGAAAAGCTCTCGTTGAATTCCAGTGGTGATTCTTTCACCAGGTCATTCAATTCCTTTATTTTTTTTATTGCTAGCCATTCTTTAAGTGCAATTGTTAGGGATTCGGTAAGATTTTTACCCTTTGCATATTTTTTTACTTCTGAAATTAAATTGTCTGATATGATTGCTGTAACTTTCATACGATTTATTATACGATAATTAATCTTATAATACAATCAAGAAATAGAATATTCAATAAAATTAATATTAGTATATTTTACTGTTTTATACTTCCTATCTTCAAAAGGAAATAAGAGAAATAATATTATAATTGACTGTTAATGAATGTTTTAATATGTAAAATTGATTTATAATAAGGTAAAAAATTTAGATTTTACAGCAAAACATGACAAAAGCTTTAATATTTGCATTTTTAGCAGGTTTTTCATTAATTTTAGGTGTAATAATTGGAACCTCATTTAAAATCAGCCAGAAGGTAATAGCTGCAGTTATGGCATTTGGCTCAGGTGTTTTGATATGTGCTTTGACTTTTGGGTTAATGGAAGAGGCATTCAAGCATGGGGGGTTCGATGCAGTCGCTATAGGATTTTTAATAGGTGGAATAGTTTTTATTGGCGGTGATTTCTTAATACATAGATTTGGAGGGAGAAATTATAAGAAGATCAAGCATTACAGGATAGTTAAAGAGACAAATGGGAAAGCTATAGTCTTTGGCGCTGTTCTTGATGGTATACCTGAATCAATAGCACTTGGAATATCTCTTTTAAGTAAAAATGGTATTGGACTTTTAATGGTTACCGCAATTTTTTTATCAAATCTTCCTGAAAGTATTAGTTCAATAGATGATCTTAAAATAGAGGGCTTATCAAAAAAGCGAATTTACCTGACCTGGTCAGTAGTTAGTGCAAGTGTGATTGTAGCTACGATTCTAAGTTTTTTATTTCTGGAAAACTTAAATTTAAATACTATAGGAATTATTGAATCATTTGCATCAGGTGCTATTTTAGCCATGCTTGCAGACAGCATGATTCCTGAAGCATATGAAGAAGGTGGTTATCTCATAGGAAGTTTGACTATCCTTGGATTTCTAACAGCATTTATTCTTTCTAAATTATGATTAAATCCTGGCTTATGAAATTGGTATTTCAGATCTATCAGCTTGAATCTTTTCCAGCCATCTTAATGATGGCAGATATTTTGTAGCAGTCACTGATTATAGAATGTTTAAAATGATACAAAACATTTAAAAAGTATTTAACTATCAGAATTAATATTCACCTCCAAAGATTTACCCGTAGAAATTTTATATTTCTTCTCATAAACTTCTATTGATATTTCATTTCCTGATTCTAACTTAATACAAAATTTGTTTTGAGTAATTACTATAAAAAAGTAACGTTCCTTAACATTGATTTTAAATGATAACCTCTTCCACACTCTTGGAATATTGGGTTTAAAACTAATTATTTCATTATTTATCCTAAAACCCACAAAACCCATTACAATAGACATCCAGGAACCACTCATAGAAGTAATGTGCAAGCCATCAGTAGTATCATTATTATAATCATTAAGATCAAGCCTCGATGCTCTTTTATATAAATTATAAGCTTTATCATGATAGCCTATTTCTGATGCAATAATTGAATATATACAAGCCGAAAGTGAGGAATCATGCGCTGTTCGGGGTTCATAAAAATCAAAATTATCTTTTTTTTCTTTAAAAGTAAAAACTCCATTAAATAAATATAAACCTAATATCACATCTGCTTGTTTGATTATATTCGAACGGTTAATTCTATCCCATGACCAACTCTGTACAATAGGAAGTTTATCTTTAGTAATTTCTCTATTTAAAAAAATATCTTCAGTTTCAAGGTAACCATCAAACTGTACAAATATACCCAATTCCTCATTTTTATTTATATATAACTTTTCAGAAATAATTTTCCAATTATTAAATTCTTCTTCCATAAAATTATATTTTTTACAGATTTCTTTATACTTCTTTCTATTATAATCTTTAAGCCAACTTGCGTGTTTATAAGCATAATCCAATACCCATTTTGCCGTAAAATTCGTATACCAATTGTTATTAACATTATTATGAAACTCATCCGGGCCTGTCACTCCCAGTATTGCGTAAATATCTCTATCTTTTTTATAAGTAACTCTATCAGCCCAAAATCTTGCAATATTTCCAATCACTTCAAACCCATAATTTACCATGTAATCGTAATCATCTGTTGAACGGATGTAATTATAAATTGCATAAACAATAGCAGAGTTCCTATGAATTTCCATCAAAGTAATTTCCCATTCTGCATGCCCTTCACTTCCATCTAGAGTTATCATTGGATACAAAGCACCCTTTAATCCTAAAAGTCTTGCATTTTCAATAGCTTTTTTTAGATGGTTATACCTATATAGAAGTAAATTTTCTGCTACTTTAGGTTTGTTATATAGAAAATATGGAGCACAAAAAATCTCTGTATCCCAATAAGTTGAACCACCATACTTTTCTCCACTAAAACCTTTAGGACTTATATTTAGTTTTTCATCTTCTCCGGTAAAAGTGGAATTTAGCATAAATAAATTATAACGAATCGCTTGTTGCGCTGATACATCTCCGTCTATTCTGATATCTATTTTATCCCATTTTTCTTTCCATAACTTTTCCGAAAAAGACAATAAATCGTTAAAACTGTAGTTAATAATACTCTTTAAGTTTTCTTTCGACCTTATTGCTACTTTTAATCTTGAAAGATTTCGGGAGTTATAACAAGAAACATATTTTTCAATTTTTAATGTTTTTCCTTCTTTTAAATTCATTTCAAAACGATGACCGATATAACAATTCTTCATTACCGGTATAAAAGGAATATTTTTCAATGTTCCATTCTCATATATTTTTACATTCATAGAAGTAGCTAAATAAAAATCTGTCTTTTTTGTTCTAACAACTAGAGTATTGTCATCTTTATTAACCTCTTCCCAGAATGTTTTTTCTTTACCCTGCACATCTTCGCTCTCAACAAGGCCATTCATATAAGGTTCGAATTCTATGTTTCCATCATAATTTAAGGGAGTTAAGCTATAAGAAATTGCTAATATATTTTTATTATGAATTGAGATAAATCGTTTTACATTAACAACAGTTTCACGCTTAAATTTATCAATAATTAAAAAAGATCTCTCTAACAGGCCATTTTTCATATTAAGAGACATTTTAAAATTTTTAAAATTAGTACGGGCTAAATCCAACCTTTTCCCATTTATAAATATCTTTATCCCGATAACATCTGTGGAATTTATTATTTCATTATTTATTTTTGGATACCCTATTTTATACCACCCATATAGAGGTTTATTCGGATAATATACTCCAGCATGAAAGAATGATCTTAAAGTTTTTCCACCATAACCTTCTTCAAAATTTCCACGCCCTCCCATATATCCGTTAGATAAACTGAAAATACTTTCTGTAAACAAACTGCTCTCATGATAAAATCCTTTCTGTACTATATTCCATTCATCACCTTCTATAATATTTTTCACAGAAATCCTCCGATTAAATAAATTTCTTCTATATCAAACTCTGTAAGATCTTTTATACAAATATCAGCAGGATATAGATTTTTTTTATTCCCAATACCAACTGAAAACATGCTACAAGCATTTATAGCTAATATTCCTGCTATTGAGTCTTCAACCCCTACACAATTTTTAGTTGCAACTTTTATCCCTTTCGCTGCTTTAATAAATATCTCAGGATTAGGTTTACTCTTTATAATATCTTTACCGCTGACTACATAATCGAAATAGTTTTTAATTTCCAATCTTTTAATTACATCCAAAGAATTTTTACTTGCTGAAGCTAACACTATCTTTATATTGTTGTCCTTAATAACTTCAAAGCATTTTACTACTCCAGGGAGCAAATCAGATGGTGTCATTCTACTTACAAATTCAATATAATATCTATTTTTCTTGTTAGCTAACTCGATTTTTCCCTTATTTGAATAATTCTTTTCTGTTAGAGTTAGTATTAAATCCAGTGATTCCATCCTGCCCACACCTTTTAAATTTTCATTAAATTCATATGTTAAATTTATTCCTATTTCAGAAGCTAATTTTTTCCAAGCCTGGTAATGAAACCTGGCTGTATCAGCTATAACACCATCAAGATCAAAAATTACTGCTTTAAGTCTTTTCGCCATAATTTAACTCTTTTGTAAGATAATATTTACTAATACCCTGGAACAATAATAAAAATTAAAAAAAAATTTTTATAAATTAAAATAATTTCCCAATTCAATAACTGAAAAATAAACAAGCTTTTTCTTACTCCACACAATTTTTAGATTCCGTATTATCCGGCTTTAACACAAGAGCTGATAACTTCGGTACATTTTTTATTTCCATACAATTTCCTTCCACTTTGTATTTATTCTTAGTAAAAAGATCTACCCAGCTTTCATAAAAAACAGCACTGTTTTTCAAAGGTGCTGTCACTTTTTCCTGCTTTTCCCCCGTGTTAAGTACAACAATCACTGCATCGGAGCCCTTTAATCTTTGATAAACATAAAGCCTGTTAAATACAAGCAAAGTCTTAAAGCTCCCACTTCTTAAAGACTCGTGTTCCAACCGAAACCTTATTAATTTTCTATATATATTATTTATTTCTTTATTCCAAAGTGACTCATCCCAGATCATAGTTCTGCGGCAGTCAGGGTCATTACCTCCTTCCATGCCAACTTCATCCCC
>Ga0172363_10002916_pt1 | contig 13832 bp, 28 predicted proteins | sample LakKivs2_kivu2a2_FD_114541 | JGI IMG/M metagenome (GOLD analysis project Ga0172363, IMG submission 114541) | Sediment microbial communities from Lake Kivu, Rwanda - Sediment s2_kivu2a2 | ecosystem: Environmental > Aquatic > Freshwater > Lake > Sediment | place: Rwanda: Western Province, Lake... | reverse complement strand
TCAGATGCGTGCTAGGCAAGCTAAGGAAACTCCGCAACCATCATTTGATTGGCGGGAATTGAAACGCGGCGATAGAATCAAGGTGGTACAGTCTACCGGGCCGTACCTACCACGCGAAAACGATGACCCTATTCATGTCGGCTATGCTGGTAAATTTACTGTGCTTGGATTAGGCAAGGATGTTATTCATGCTACAGGCAACAAGCGTGAGGGTGATTCTGCGCATTGCGTAATTTACGTCGGACCTGAAATGATGTCTGAATACGGTGTCTATAGGGTTCCACACAAAATTATCAAACTCAAGCCTAGAAAAGAAAAGGTATAAGATGCCTGATAAAGAAACAATTAAGATTCTACTACTGCTTTTGGCGCTGCCTTGTCTAGCTATATTTGGGCTTTGGGCCGACTATACATACAAGAAAGCCATAGTTAAAAGAGTCTTACAGGAGATTAAGGATGAAACAGCAGTGCAATCCAGCAAGAATCCGTAGATGGATTAAAGAGCTTCACTAAATGATGATTCTGGCTATAACTTCAAACAGATTGCGGGTTGTATTGAGGATACATACTTATAAAGGTGTCCTAGCCCAATAATCCGGGTATAGTAGTCTGACTGCCTTGCGTGACAAGCGAACTTTTGACTTGACAATGAATTAAATTTAGTGTAAAATGGAGGAAGAAACAATGCGTTGCTTAATGGTGTTATTTGTTGGTCTAGTGTTAGCTGGATGTAGTTCTTCTACCAAGCCCACACCAGACTGTCGTGTGCAGTTGATTAGTGGTGGAAGGGTTGTTCAAGAATGGGATAGCGTCGGGCATGTTAGGGTTGACTCCGCCATATTTACACATATTATTGTAAAATCTTTTATAGATAAGAAAACTAACCGTAAAGTATATATTACGGATGGAATTGTGGTATCAACAGAAAAATAGGTATTGTGATGCGGTATAATTTAATTGTGGCGTGTGACTTTGAGGGCGTGATTGGTGCGAATGGAAAGATACCGTGGCATTTTCCAGAAGATTTGAAGTTCTTCAAGGAAGTGACTATGGGCCATACGGTAATTATGGGTCGTAAGACCTGGGAATCATTACCAAAAAAGCCGTTGGCAGGTAGAGATAACTATGTAATATCTAGTGATGTTAATGGTTTACATCGACAGGGTATGTTTAACGCATGGTCTAGTTTAGATGCTTTAAAAAGCATTTTGGATTTGTATGATGGTAAATCCTTCTTTATTGGAGGTGCCTCTATCTACGCTTGGGCATGTCAAAATGTACCACTAGATAAAGTATATGTCACACTGATGAAAGGGTCGTATTGCGGCGATACATTTTTCTCTCCAAAATTAATTCCTGACTTTATATCATATAGTTCTGAACCCTTATTTGATTGTGATGATTATGTTCGACTATTATACAGGAGACCATAATAATGGAGGTATTCTGTGTAATTGTTGTTATTGTATTCGGAATTATTGACTATATTAATACTATGGAGGCAGCTAAAAATGAAACCAGAAATTCAAAAGATTTGGGCTAACCGTTTAATTGAGGGTAGTCAAGAACAGGCTAGAGGCCATCTGTACGCAGATGGTGGTATGTGTTGTCTTGGTGTTCTGTCTCAATGTTTTATTGAGTCTGAGGAGGGTATAGCTGTAAATGCAAGATGGGTGAGGGGGGCAACTGATGATAGTTATTATCTGTTTGTGGCGGATAATCTAGAGCTAAAGGATTATGAAGAATCATATTTGCCAAAGCCAGTAGCGGAGTGGGCCGGGGTTAATGGTAATAATGTGGTTATTGGTAAAACACGTGCAACAGAATTAAACGACTCACATGGATGTACGCTCAAACAGATTGGTGAAAAAATCTTATCCGAAGGGGTAAAGTAATGCCATACGTAAAGAAAGAACTTCGGGTCGGAGTTGACCTAGAAATTGAGAAGTTGGTAGAAGTTGTGCTTGCCGCTGTGCCAGAAGATAAGCCAGAGGCGCTCGACGGTATTGCTAACTATGTCGTTTCACGACTGGTAAATGGGGTTTTTAAGCCCAGTACCGGATGGCGCTACCATAGTATGGCTCATGCTGTTGGTTGTTTAGAGGCGGTGAAGCTAGAGATGTATCGACGGCTGTGTGGTCCTTATGAAGATAAGGCAATATCCGAAAATGGAGATATTAATGAATATAAATCCTAATATGGTGTGACTCTATAAAAGACAGAGATAAAAGATTCGAGAATTTAGTACAGGATATATAATATGGGTAGATTAGCTGGTAGTACGTGTTATCTTGTTGGGCCTATGGATGCTGCTCATGATGGTGGTGAAGGCTGGAGAAAAGAACAGACACTTAAACTACGCCAGCGCGGGGTGTTGGTTATCGACCCATGTAATAAGCCAATGATAGGTGGCTCGCGTGACGAGTTGAGTGGTCGTCTGGATATTAATCAGATGAAGGTCGAGGGTAGGTTCGACGAAATTCGTAGTAAATACGGAGAAGAAATACGTGGACAAGACTTAAACTATGTAGACGTATCTACTTTTATTCTTGCACATTTTAATGCTCATGTTCCAACATGTGGGTCGTATGAAGAAGTGTTCTGGGCAAACAGGTGTAAGAAACCAGTAATAGTACATTATGAGCAGGGTAAAGAATATATTCCAAATTGGATGTTTCTAACATTTCCTGAAAAGATGATGTTTGGGAATTGGAATGATGTAGATTCCTATCTGGAATATATAGATAATGCTCCAGAGGTGGATTCGTTAGGTCGATGGAAGTTTATTGATTGGGCGCGAATAATCAGAGATACAGAAAGGGTATATGGTCCACTATGAGTATTTTACTATCAATTGTGGGATTCGTTCAGATTTAAGGATTAGGGTGTTTAAATGACCTATAAAGTAACAATCGGTGGATTTAAGACCAAGAAGCAGGCCAAAGAATTCTTGTCTTGGTATACAAATGGTGGAGAACAAGCGTTTGATGACCATCTAGACTGTCAAGATGATATGTCTAGCGATGATGGTTGTTATGTGGATGTTTCCAGAAAAGGCAATAAGGGTAGATATTATGATGAGTTTGATGATGGATACTATATGGAAGTTCAATGAATGGTGGTACATGTCCTCATAATACACTAAACGCCGCACCATCGCTGGGTCGCAAGACTTAGAGGTAACTATGACAGATTATTGCTTTTAAGGTAGGAGGCTATCGCCGCTTGAACTACCGAGAATCTAAGCTAAACAAAGGTAGCGGGTGAGCAACGCCATAATCCTTGGGTTAGTGCGCCTACCGAGTAATGTCGCAGGAAGGATAGTAATATCCTTAGATAAATGGTGGTGTAGAACCAAAATGTCAAGTATGAGTGTTTAGTGTATTTTAACGTCGGCTACGGAGCGTACTACGTCTAGATAAGGTAATATAGTGATATGCTTTTATGCGGCTTTTCTGATTGACAGCGCGGGCTGGATGGTGTATAATACGTCTGTGGGGGTATATGTCCCCACAAAACATTGGGCACGAAATAGTTTCGAGTAAAAGGTTTGATTATAAGCAGCGTGCAGTAGTTGGTCAGACGGCTACTATAAAATCCGACCACAAGTTTAATTGCAGATAATCATCTAGCAATCGCTGCCTAATAAGCAGCACTGAATGGTTGTATTCAACCCGTTGTATTAGATACGTTACGAATACTAGGTGCCACGCCGAATCATGGACTAGCCCCGTCAACTGATAAGGTAGACGGTAAAGGGTGTGACCTTATCTTCCTTTGTTTGGTGTGGAAACAACAAACTATGCACGTAGACGTTTTTAAGATACTTTTATACCACGGCGGGGCAGTGCCGCCCGTGTCCACTTAGATAGATTAGAAAGGATATATTATGGAAAACCTTCGTGATAAAGACGATGATGGTAGAATCTGGTTGAACTATAATGATGAATGTCTTTGTATTATAGATAAAGACAATATTCGTATAGATGGCTGGGTTGCTCATAAAGACCTAGATGAGATGTTTAATCATATTAAGTTCATAATTAGAGACAGCTTCAATGGATAGACGTATCTTCTACGCCACAACCCCTCTTGTTATTGGTGACTGGCCTGACCGTCCCGCTAAGACTCAAATTCGATACCTTAACGAACGGTGTTATTGTATTGATATTGGGTCAGAAGATGAGTGTCCACAAATACCAGTAGGAAATATAAGGCTTCATGAATATGGAGAAAAGGATGAAACGCCGCGACCTTCTTAAACTACTTGTAGCAGCACCCATACTTCCATATGTCCCCAACCTTCCACAATTAACGTTTACTCAAAAACTAGTTCGGCTGACAAAACAGGTTGTGGAGAGACAGAACAATGAGAATGTAAATTGGCATGCCAACTTTCCGGTGAATTGATAATGCGCAGCATCCGTAATCTAACCCGCGAATACTGGGAACAAATTGAATATAGCCTAGAGGGTTATGCCGCATACTGCAACGGTCTAGATATAGAAAGTGTTCCAAAACATTATAACTCAATTCAAATCAAGGCGTGGGTCGATGGCTGGAACGAAGGAAAGTCTGATGAATATAAGAATGACATATAATATCCTACATAGGACCAATACCGGCTAAGGATAACTTATCTATGAACTACAAATTCTCAAAAGAGCTTATACTCCGCAACTTCCCAACAAAAGAATCTGTTTTATTCAACCTAAATATAGGCGTTGAACTTGCGGCTGTTAAAGATAGTCTTAAAGACAATGATAGACTAGATTTTCTGTGCGACTGCCATACAGCATTGGAACGTAAAGACATTAAGAAAGCAGCCGACCTGGCGCGCCGCGCTGGTTATGCACTAATGGCTGAGGCTATTACTTTACATTGGGGGATAAATGAATAGTTTTACTATCGAACAGGTTGGGAATAAGATAGAAAAGGCCGCCGAGGAAATCTGTGAGCGGCTCGATGAACAAAATATGGTTTTGCGAGCGCTGACTAGAGTAATTATTCTGGCCTCCCCAACGCTAGATACGCAAGCCAAAAAAGAACTAATAGATACTGTGAGTTTCTAGTCATGCGCATTTGAAGAATCACTTAAGATTTTCTTTTCTTTTCTCAAAAAAAACTCTTGCGTTCCTTGATTTTTTGTGTATAATAAAGGGGTACGATGTCGATAACATCCTTGAAGGGAGCGCGTCGTGTTTTACAAAGCATCTGAATTAGAGAAAACATTACTAATGTTCGAGATTAAACGTAGCGGGCGTAATTGCCATAATAATAAGTTCCACTTTAATAATGCTAAATGGGCTGATTTCTTTAAGCCTGTAGCAAAAAGTGATAGTATTATGTGTGAAAAGTCCGTGTAATTTTATTGCCTGTCTTACTAGGGTAGATTACCTATGACACTGGTTTGGTTATTTTGTATGTTGGCTGGCGTTGCGGGAATGATTTATGGTAGTCAGCAGTGGAATATAAGTCGTCATCATAAGTGGTTTATACTAATTATGGTATCAATGGCACTTATATTGTTTGGTGGATATTTCTTTAATATAGATGTCCAGGAATATTTTGGAGTAGAAAAAGTACTGGAATATTAGCTGAGGTAGTTTAGCGGCGATTTGAAGCATCGCAGAGATAGGTGCGACCCCTATATATTCCGCTTAATGTATAATGTATACGACATATTCAGAAGGCTAAGATGTTTATTCGGCCTACATCCTAGATATGTTTATCACTGCGCAAGAATACGCGGTAATCATTATCATTGGCGCGAATGTGTTGAGTGTAAGATACGACAGTATAAAAGTTCTGATGGAATATTCAGGGCGAATAAATAGAAGTTAGGCGAATATTGGTTTGTCGCGGCGCTCTGCTAAGGCGTTCCGGTGAAACATCCGGTGAGGGTTCGAGCCCCTTGACTTCTGCTTGGTCAAAAAATGACCACTTGACTTTTTGGAAATTTGAGGTATAATATGGGAGTTGACTACAGGAGACAACGTGACATAAATAGTGGAAAGATTCACAACAATATCTTATGTCCATACTGTTCTAATGATAGTGGTATACCTAAGGATTTGCCGACGAATGTACAGTGTCACACTCCTGGTTGGAGATGTAAGACCTGTCACAAAATAATAGTGTTTCCAGTAAGCGAGGGACCGTGGTGAGCAAGACAAAAAATTATCGTCAGTGTCGCTTGACAAAACCGGATGGTTCTGGTACAATAGAACAAGTCAGCTTCATACATCTAAGGAGTAGATAACTGCGTAGATGTAAACACAACTTTTTATATTTCGCTGTCGGTGCATACGGTTTGAGAGAAATCCAAACTGGAACCATCAGGGCTTGTACAAAATGTAAAAAGTGGTGGTTGAAGGGAATATTTGGGATATGGCGGAAGTTTAAGATGAATATTTGGTGAGTCGAGTACGACTCTTATGGCCTCGAAGCATTCAAAGTTGATGTTTTCGGCTCTTAACCGAAAGAACGTGGCGCGATACCACGCGGGGCTACTTTAGTTGTTTGACAATTTAAATGTTATGTGACGACACGTATAGAAACTAAGTCACCGACGTAAAGCGTCGTTAAATTACATGGGCCGGTCGTATAACGGTGTTATTACTTTCGACTTTTAATCGAAATGATGTGGGTTCGACCCCCACCCGTCCCACTTTGTTTAAAATATTTTTAAGACTTTTAAGCAGTTTGGTGTATAGTTATGTATGAAAACATGCTTAACTTGTAATTTAGAGAAACCCCTATCTGAATTCCACAAAAAGGGGAGCGCTAAAGATGGTCTTAATTCATACTGCAAGCCTTGTGCTATAATAAAAGCTAAGGCTTCTTATCGTAGTTTAGATTCAAAAAACAGAACTGTACAACAAGGTAAGGAAACTGTTGTATTGCTTCGAGATATTGTTAATAGAATAAAGATTGAACACGGTTGTTGTTTTTGTGTTGGGATAGATTATCCGGCGATATGTCTAGATTTTCATCATTTAGACCCAACGATAAAAGAAGACGAAATATCTAGACTTATAGTTAGAAAAAACAGAAAAAAAATAATTGAAGAACTAACAAAGTGTGTTGTTGTTTGTTCTAATTGCCATAGAAAAATACATGCTGGGCTTATTAGCCCGAATACAGATAAAGTAGTTGTAATTAAACCAGAAATAGTTAACGAGTTATTATCTAGGAAAACTAGGATAGCAACTACAAGAAGACCCAAAAAAGTATATAGATGTATTGTGTGTAATGTGCCAGTTAAGGTAACATCTAGATTTTGTGATGACTGTAGAACACAACACGCTAAGTGTCATCAAGACAAAATAGCATGGCCGAACAAAGAAGAATTACATAAATTAGTATGGAGTATGCCGACAGTACTGGTTTGTAAAGAACTAGGTGTTAGCGACCACTCTATAGCTAAACGTTGTGCTAAATATGGAATTGAAAGACCTCCGAATGGTTATTGGCAAAGGCGCGAAAATAAACAATGAATCCAGTTCTTAGTCGTCTTTCTTGGGTGAACCACGAAGGTTCACAATTTGAAATATTCGGTAGCGCGGCAGCAATACAAGATGCAAGGGATGTAATCATTTTCGGCTGCGGCAATACTAATGTGAAGATGGAGTTACAAAATGAACAAACAAAAACAGGCGGAGCAAAAGGCTCTGGGCGACAAGGTAAAGACGGTCATAAACAAAGTGGTCGATAAGACCCGTAAAGTCGTGGACAAACTATTGGGGCGGTGATGAAATACGTCAGAAAGTATATCAGTAAGGCCGAATCGTTGTTGGTATTTGAAGATGGCACAGAAGTTCGTTTAGATTCAGAAACAGGGAAGTGGTCAGTTGTTGGTTTACGAAGGCCAACTATAGATGACCTACAAGCTATTTGTGGAATTATTTTGAGTATTTTAACGTTGCCGGTAGCAACACAGGATGAAAAGTGATATATTTGATTTTGGGTGTGTTGACTGGTATTATTGGTGGTTCATGCGGTGCTTTGTTTTTCGATAAATATCAGCCACTTGCGGGTATGGGTATTAGTCTTGTTTTGTATATATTGTGTACATTGTGTACCTTATTAATCGCTTTGTAGTGGGGTTGAGAAATGAATGATACTACAGGAATTTGGCTTTTAGTTTGCGGTTTGGTTTGTGGTGGTTTTGTTGGGTTGTTCGTTGGCCGTATTGCTAGCGAAACCTCATTTAAAGAGGCTGCTGAATTTGGTAGACAAGAAGTTCGCAAGGAAATGGTAGATAAGGGTTACGGTGAGTACAAACTAGACCCGCGAACTGGTAAAGTAAAGTTTGAACTGTTTGATGTAAAACGTGGCGAATAGCCACATATTCCAGTGGGATAGTTACTATATCGGGGGTGCCGTTGGTGTGCATCGCTTGTCTGTTAAACAAGAATGGGCTTCGCCCTACGCTGGTTCGATTCCAGCCGATATAGCTTGGGTTGTGTGTATAACGGCGTTCTTGCCTGATAAAGTAAGGGCGCGATGGGAACACTCATATGGTGCTATAGTGTAGAAGTGCTGCATAACTGTCTGTCGAACAGTAGGTCGGGGAGCATTACCCCGTAGCATCGCTAGGGTATTAAAACGAGTGTGGCGTTACCACATGCTGAATCAACCCCGTACTAGTTGGTCTAGAACGACTAGTTATGAAAGATTTGATTACTAGAGAAAAATGGGACTCTAGAATAGGCGCATTACGGAATCACGGCTATTTAATATCTAGATACTAGTAGTGTAGAAGGCGCACGCCCCCGTAGGGGGAAGATACGGAGCATTACCGTATGACCTGTGTTCTGGATGAGCTTTCGGATTTCCTAAATCTGGATAAGTGGTTCGATTCCACTACGGGTTACTAATGAGTACATCTTAAAGAGGACTTTAAATGGAACAGCTTAAAGAATTCCTGCAAGAAATCAAAGACAAAAACAAAACAACGCAGGCTACAAAGAATAATAATAAGTACAGTCTGACGGATGTATATAGTGGGGATTGTAATGACGCATATGATGACGGGGAAAGTGATGGTAAGTATCAGCTTGCTAAAGAGATATTAGAAAGATTCTTCAATATAGGAGAAAAATAGCTCATAGTGGATTAAGCACCCACTCGTTGAAACGCACAATATGGCTCTAGAGTGTGATGGATAGCACTACTGTCCTCGAAACAGTCAGACATTGGGTTCGATTCCCTGTAGAGCTTTTGTTATTTGATAACCATTGTGTTCTAATGGTGTATAGTAATATATGGTGGGTATAGTGTAGCGGTTCTGCACATCTCCCTGTGAAGGAGAGAGTATCAGTTCGACCCTGATTATCCACCCTGAGCCAGAACTTTGGGTTCGAGTCCCAATGTAATGGTAGTGGGTGTAAACATTGTTTTGAACCGTGGCATGAAGCTTGGAAGTTGATTGAGGAAGGTCAGCATCCACCACTTGATGAAATGAGACGTTATGACCCAGAAGTAAATTGGAGAACTAATCCAAGTGACCTAGATGGGTTGGATTTGGAAAAACTCTTGTAAGAAAGCTTTGGAAGAAAGAGTAAGTACGCAGTATTGTTGTAGTGGTCGCAAGTGTCTTTGCCGAAGATAAAGAGAGGGTTCGATTCCCTCATACTGCACTGCCGGGGAGCGTCGGAATCTAATACGCTCGGACAAGTTGTACGATAATGCTAAAGTCTTGTCTAAAAAACAAAAACAGCGGCGAGTTGTCAGTTGAACAACGATAAAGAATTCAACACTCTAGGGTAGTGTAATTGGTAGCACGCCGGAATCTAAACCGGAGGTAACGTTCGAGCCGTCTCTAGAAATCATGCCCTAGTGGTGTAATGGTAACATGGGACTCTTCCAAAGTCTAGATTTCCGTTCGATTCGGTGGTAGGGCACTTGAGTTTTTAACCTATAGGACTAATTAAATGGGCATTGACTATTATGCTTACGTAATTTTAGGACTACCTATTGATGAAGATAAGTTGGTTACTGGCCACACAGAAACAATAAAGGCTTTTGACCATAATTATCCAGAATATATGTCGTATTGCCCAAAAACTGGCAAAAAGTTATGGGAAAATAAATACATAGTTGAAAACGAGATAGATTTAGACGATATATCAGAAGATATAGAGTCTGTTCAAGATGACGATAAAATATATGCTGCTATATTTTTAGAGTATATGAATTTGAAGCGCGACTCAGGCTCTATTCTATTAGAGATACCCAATATAGAAGAAGCTAAACAAAAAATGAGACAATATTTAGAGCCGCTAGGCTTGTGGAATGAAGAAGATTTTGGTCTGTATTTAGTTGGTATAGTTGGATAGTGGCGCAAGCCACCGAGGGGGTGCGGTTATCTCGTTAAAATACGCCTGAACTGGCCCGCTAGTTTAGTAGTTAGAATACTTGGTTCTCAGCCAAGTGAGAAGGGTGCGATTCCCTTGCGGGCTACTGTTTCTGACGGAACTAGTTGTCGTCTTGACAAATTTGCGTTTGACGCTATAATAGAAATGTTCCCTTTGTTGCCGGGACTTCAAATCGCTTTGCTAGTTCGATAGCCAAGCGGGCGAGTGTCGCAAGACATATAGGCAAAAGCCAGATAGAGCAGGGACGTTTACTCGTTCTGAGACTATCAGTAATGGTGTATACGAATAACCTTGGCGGGTTAGAATATACTAGTAACTTAGGGCATGGGTCGCTACGCCAATGGCGGATTACTGCTCAAAAGACGATTGGATTTGTGTGTTTGACAGACGAACGGCTTGGATAATTACACTGATAATGTAAGTATCCCAAGAAGTCAACTCCGGTTGACAAAACACAACTAGATAGGAAGGAAGTGTCTATGGCTTTCTGTGAAAGCAGAAGGTTCCAGCCGAAAGGCGTAACAGTATCTATCTCTTGGGGGTAGAAGCTGGTGCAGGCGAGACGAGAGATTACTTAGCGGTGTCTTGAATCAAACCTAGAACGACTTATCTAGTATTCCTTGATGTTTAGGGGCGAAAGCCAAAAACATGGACAAAGGGTGTGCAGGGACTTATACTCCCGTGTTATAGACTGTGAGAGCAGGTCACACTTTAAGGGTATAACTATACTAAAACCCTTTTTGGGAGTATCATCTAGTGGTTAAGATATGTGTCTGATGAACACAAAACGGTAGTTCGATTCTACCTACTCCTACTTGTAATGTCTTGGGGCGTAATCTATTGGCTCTAGGCGTAAGCATTGGCCTACAAACAAGACATATGGCCGGGTCTTCTAAATACTAGGATAGCGGACTGAAAATCCGCAGATGTAGGTGTAATCCCTCCACTGGCCACCATATACGGGCGTATAGCTTAACGGCCAAGAGCCTCGTAGCGATACGAGAGATAAGGGTCAAATCCCTTTGCTCCCACCAAATAAAGGACAAATCATGCCAGCTACAAAGAAAAAGTCTAAGAAAACTGCGGCACTATCTAAAGTAGCCGCTCAAATCAAAAATAAGCAAGCCATAGGTGTTCCACTTCAAACCAAAGTCATCGACGCATTTGTAGTCCGACTACCTAATGGTACTCATGGAGTGTATGACAAGAGATATTGGGGCTGGAGATTTGTTAGCTCGGGCTCAATTGAGGTTTTTAAGAAATAATTTTACTTAGGGTTGCATAGCAGCATGTCAGAATGTTTATTTAAGAGGATTGGTTAATGCCAAATCAAGATGTGTCTATTAGGTCGTTTTTAAAAAACTTTGGTGGTACTAATACCCTTTTTCAAGGGCGTGGTCGTTATAGTATGGCGAAAGCAACCAGTCTCCAGTCTCTATTGGATAGCAATGGGGATAGGGATAAGTGCGATGCTTATTTTGTGGTCAATCCTGGTGGCGCAAAAGCAAACGAAATAAAGAAACTAACTACAGTATTCATAGACCTAGATGCGGGTCGTGGTACTAATGGTAAATATTATGGTGATAGGACTGTTTTAGGTCGGAAGTCAAAAATGATGGCGGCTATAAAACACTTTCCACTTAAGCCGTCATTTATTATTGAAACCAGAAATGGATATCAGGTGTATTGGTTACTATCTAATACTAAACTAGATACCAATAGGTTGAAGAGATGGAACAAAGTTCAGGATATAATTCATTCCTACTTTTCTAATGTTGGCGCAGACGATAAGGTTATGAAGGTTAACCAAATTATGCGTCTACCATACACCACATGGTGGAAGAAGTGGGAGAAGAAAAAGGAATATTACGTGCGACCAATAGCTACCGGCGCACGAAAATATCGTCTTGATGATTTTAAGCCAAGTTTAGCTGACCTTGGTAAAAACAATAAAGGATTTAAGTCGGCAGGAAAGGTTGGGTCGCCAGACAGATTCGCAGTTGCGAAAAGGTCGTCTCCACACTATAATACTGGTGGCGGCGATGATAAGCTTATCTTAAATGTGATTGAGTTCCTAAGAGAAATCAATCCTATTTTGTTCCAAACTGGACATAAGTTTTTAGCTAAGAGTGCAAATCAATTAGCTGGTAAGTTAAGTGTATATGAGTAATCTAACCACCGCGCGGTAAAGTGTGGCAATGTATTGTGGTAACGCTCGGTAATTACCATGTTAAATAGCATGTTGTGTCCGGTACTAGACATAACAGCAACGGGCGAGTCACATGGTTAGGGTGGATGGCAACACCTTAAAATTGCCGTTAAACAAGTTTAACTTTGGAGTAGAAATGTATACTATAGAAACTCGTAACCGTGTGACAAAAGAGTGGGATGTTCGTGAAGAAGGTGACGCTAAAAGTCGCCGGAAATTTCTACACGGCAGAGCGTCTAAGGAAGCTAAAAGTCGTCATGAGCAACTCTCTATCGAGAGGGTGCAGTGGAGATGTGTTGGAACAAGTTTATAGGAGAAGGAAAATGAAGGTTGTAACGTTTGAGTATAGTGGCGGAACACATAGCGGTCGCAGAACAGTATTGTTTCCAGGTGATAAGACAGAAGGTATCGCGTGGGATTTAGATTTGGGTGATATTAGAAATTTTGTAAAACATAAGATGTCGGCGGTTGTAGAGCTAAAAAGTACAATTGTTGATGTGAAGAACTATCCATCTAGTTTTCCACTATCTGCTTTGGCTGATGCCTATACTAAGGAAGGTAAGCAAAGTAAGTATGTGGCATACTACGGCGTAGTTGTGGCCTGGGAACCACTTATAAATAATGTTGCTTCTATTCGGTCAAAATCAAATAATGTTTTGGAAATTGAGCTTGGGAAGAGAAAATTGGCTGTCGCTGCTGTTCCGTATCAGGGATACAGTGTAACAAGGTTAGGTCACGGTTACAAATTTACCTCCGAATATCAGGGGTTAAGCGCGGCCCAGCTTCTTGAGAATCTCAAGTGGGTTTTAGGCGTTTAATTAAAGCGCCGCGCGTTTTGGGTCGATAACTATTCATGGAAGTGACAGCGGCCACGGTGGCTGCTCAAGGAAGTCTTTATTTCAGGAGAGTGAGAATGTTGCGTTCGACTGTTTTTGCGTTGTGCATTTTGGGTAATTTCGGGGTTGCTTTTGGCCAGTGGAGCGGTTATAATGAGCCGGTAGTCCAGCAGGGGCAATATTATGGTGGGGCGAATACCTATCAACAAGATGCTCCTCTATATCAGCAAAACGTGCAGGTGAATCAAAACACTGTGCCGTTTAATCAAGGCTGGAGGCCGGGCGCTGTAAGTCCATTTCCGCAAATAAAGCGGACTGAGAACTATCATCGCCACGACCATTATCACCACCAAGGTAGTCAATACTATCAGAATTATAGTCATTACTACCCACAACAACAGTATG
>Ga0172363_10002915_pt1 | contig 13833 bp, 12 predicted proteins | sample LakKivs2_kivu2a2_FD_114541 | JGI IMG/M metagenome (GOLD analysis project Ga0172363, IMG submission 114541) | Sediment microbial communities from Lake Kivu, Rwanda - Sediment s2_kivu2a2 | ecosystem: Environmental > Aquatic > Freshwater > Lake > Sediment | place: Rwanda: Western Province, Lake... | reverse complement strand
GCAATTCCCTCCAAATGATTTCGATTTTCTTCATAGTTTTATAGCCTCGTTTCTATAATATTCGAAACAAGTGAAATTGTCAAGATGCAGTTGAAAAATCAAAAAAAGACTGTTAAGATAATCTTTAGGTTGTCTGGAGGAAATCCGGTTTGATTCCGGAACTGTGCCGCAACTGTAAAGTCCACCTTTGCTCGCCTATCGGCGAAGCTACGGCGAGACTAAGTCAGAATACTCTGCAACTTTTAATCCCGAGCAGGAGAAAATATGCCATCAGCAAAAGAAATCTACCTTTTCGACGTTGGAAATTGGAAAGGAAAACCCCTAAAAGAAATTACTTCAGATGCGTCTTCTGGAATTATTGAGGCTTCTGATGCTGCTTTGATCGAGCGAGTGAACCCAGTAGCGACAAGACTTGAGGTGTTCGCCAGATGGTCAGATGAAAAGAGTCAAGACCCAGTTATTATCGCTTCTACTAAAATCCACAAATGGGCTTTGGATAATCAAACTAAGGGAATAGAAATTTGGCTTGCCGCCAAAGAACCAACAGAAAGTGAAATTCTTGAGGCCTTAAAACCTTTTTCTGATTTTAACCCTAGTGAAGTTATGGTTTGGTTCAGCCCAAGAAACAGTACTTTTTACAAAGAGGGAACAAGAATCGGGATTTATCAAGTTATCTATGTAAACGGGGAAAAATATTTGTTCTTTCGCACGCTGTGTAACTTTGATTATGGTCCTGAATGTGCAAAAAGTGCTGCCAGTCTATTACCCTACTCTTCGCTAAGAGAAAATCCAGTTGTTTTTTCCGATTCAGAAATTCTTCGGGCAACTCCACTTCCCCTTAATACCCCAGGAAATTCTTTATCTAGATTTTTTGAGCATCATCTTAATTTTCCACCCAATCTATGGAAGGCCCTTTCTCAAGGAAAAGATATTGAAACAAAAATGAAAATCACTCAACAAATGGCAGGAATTTTTACTCCAGAAGTTGTTGAACAAATTAATCAAGCTCAAAGCTTTGGCGCTCAAAGAAAAATTGGAATTTATCTCGAAAAAATATTTCAAGATCGAACAGAAAGAACTCTAAGAGGAGGTGTTTGTGGCCTTCTTTATTCCAGTCATTCTCTTTCACCCTTTGCTCCTCTTTTTTCTGTCTCCGGTATTCCCAGTTCTGAGAGCGGCAGACGGGTGCATTGTGGTAGGTGTGGAAAACATGGCTACTTTACTGAAGGCGAATCTTGTCCCTACGATTAATCTATTCCTAACAATTACTATTAGCTTTTCTTCTTGTGACCTACTTTGTTACCCTTGAAAGATACTTCGATAAAAAGTAAGATAGTCATTAACAGTAAATCAGAAGATCGGCAGAACAGGAAGAGAGAACAGAAAATCATCTGATTAACTTACTTGCTAGAGTAATTAATTATGGAGCAGCATCCAGTACCACAACCGATTACTAGCTACGAGTTCCGTTTAGTCGGAGATATGACCATAAAACAGTTCGGCAAATTGGCAGCGGGAATTATTGCTGCTCTAATTGTCTACGGAATTAACCCACCGGGATTTATAAAATGGCCTTTAATCCTCCTTTTTGCCGGAATCGGTTTTTCCATGGCTTTTGTTCCTTTCGAAGGCCGGCCAATCGACATCTGGATTATAGCTTTCTTTAAGAGAATTTACTCGCCCACTCAATATATTTGGAAGAAAAAAGACAGCATCCCGGCTAAAACAGTCGCCGCTACTCCTCAACCAACAATATCAACTGCTTTCCCAACCCAACCATCACCTCCTCCGCCACCCCCGCCACCAACCGCACCACCACCAGTAGCAACATCTCTTCCTGCCTCCAAGCCGGCAACTGCTTCTCCCCCTTTAACCGGCAGCAAGTTTCATCTGCCGCCTATCCCTCCGCCTGGACCAATGGCCAAGGCAGGACGAAAAATCGAACCTAAGTTTATCCCCAACACGATTATTCCCACCACCCCGACCTTGCCGAATCTCATTGTCGGCTCAATCAAGTCCAAACAAGGAAAGATAATTGAGGGAGCAATTTTGGAAATTCGTGATTCTTTGGGCAATCCGGTTAGGGCTTTTAAAACCAATAAACTCGGTCAGTTTTTAAGCGCTACCCCTCTTTTAAACGGCGAATACGAAATCGAGACCGAAAAAGAAGGCTATCAATTTGACATTATTAAAGTTAATCTTGAAGGCAAGATTTTGCCACCGATTGAAATCACCAGCAAATAATTATCAACGCAAAACTTAAAGATCAAATATCAAAACCAAAACTTAAAACTTAAAACCTTTAAATTTTAACTTGAAATTTTGACTTTTGATTTTTGCATTTTGATTTAAATGTATGGATCCTGCTCAAATACCCATCCGCGCCAGCACCCAAGAGCAATTACCGATCGAAGATATCAAGGACAACTTAGTCATCCTAAAAGATGGCTCGTGCGCTTTAGTCCTTGCCGTCTCCTCGGTTAATTTTGATCTTCTCTCAGAAAGGGAGCAGGAAGCAATCATTTTTGCTTATGGCGCTCTTTTAAATTCCTTAACCTTCCCTATCCAAATTTTAATCAGATCACAAAAGAAAGACATCTCTTCGTATCTTGATCTTTTGGAAAAGCAGGAAATTAAAAAAACCGGTTCGCCGCTTTTGGAAAAGCTCATCAATTCTTATCGGAAATTTGTCGCTGAGATGGTAAAGAAAAACAATGTCCTGGATAAAAAATTTTATGTCGTTATCCCTTTCTCTGTGCTTGAATTGGGGGTAGCCAAAAACTTAACCTCTCTTCTGGTCCCCAGCCGCAGTCTGCCCTACTCAAAAGACTATATTATTCAAAAAGCCCAAGTTTCTCTTTCCCCAAAGAAAGACCATTTAATTAAGCTATTTTCCAGAAACGGCTTGACTGCCAGGCAACTGGAAACCCCTGAACTGACTCGGCTCTTTTACGAAATTTATAATGGGGAAACCTTAAAAATAGAAAAAATGGGGAAAATGTAAAATGCAATTTAAATTTTTCGCAAAATTCAAAACCAAATTACAAGATAAACTGCCGAGCAATCCGCAGCCAGTTCCGACCCCTGTTTTAAAGTCACACTTACTTTCCTCCCCTGAAACCTCGGTTCAGGATATCATCGCTCCCTCGGCAATTGAGGTTGATTTTGATGACGTAAAGATAAACAATCGCTACACCCGTACTTTATTTGTCGCCGGCTATCCTCGTTACGTCTCCGCCAATTGGCTGTCGCCCCTTATTAATTTTGATCATTCTTTGAATATTTCACTTTTTGTTTACCCAGTCGAAAGCAAATCTGTTTTGGACGACCTGAGAAGAAAAATCGCGGAGATGGAAGCAGAAATTGCCACTGATTTAGAAAGAGGAAGAGTGATTGATCCGGCCACCCAAGCCAAATTGGAAGATGCCCAAGTTATGCAGGAGCAACTGGTCAAAGGTGTAGAAAGATTTTTCCAATTTGGTCTTTATATTACTATTCCGGCTGATAGTCTCGAGGAACTAAATGAAGTCACCCGAGGGGTTGAATCGACCCTCGCCTCGCTTTTGATCATTCCCAAACACGCCACTTTGCAGATGGAAGAAGGTTTCAAATCGACTCTACCGACCTGTCTTGACTATCTAAATATCACCCGCAATATGGATACTACTTCTTTGGCAACCACTTTTCCTTTCGCTTCATCAGAATTAACTGCCAATGAAGGAATTCTGTACGGAATCAATGAACATAACGGAAGTTTAATTGTCTTTGATCGGTTCACTTTAGAAAACTACAATTCAGTGGTCTTCGCCAAAGCCGGTGCCGGAAAATCATATATGGTCAAATTAGAAGTTCTCCGTTCTCTCATGTTTGATTCGGAAATTATTATCATTGACCCAGAAAATGAATACGAAAATCTTTGCCGAGCGGTTGGGGGTGAATATATCACTTTCGGTTTTAATTCCCAAGCAAAAGTCAATCCTTTCGACCTATCGCAGGTTATCGAGCCTGGAGAAAATGAACTTAATCAAAAAATCCTTTCCTTGCATTCTCTTTTTAAAGTAATCATGGGCAATCTAAACCCCACGGAAGAAGCAATTTTGGACCGGGCCTTGGTAACGACCTATCAAATGAAAGGTATTACCCAAGATCCGAAAACTCAAACCAAAGAGCCGCCTTTGATGGAAGATCTTTATAAAAGTTTGCTGGGGATGGAAAATCCTCAAGCTCGCTTGCTGGCAGATCGGATTGAAAAATATGTTAAGGGTTCTTTTGTCGGCATCTTTGATCAACGTTCCAATGTTGATATCAAAAATGCTTTTGCTGTCTTTTCTCTCCGTGACTTAGAGGCTACACTGCGACCGATTGCCATGTTTATCATTCTAGATTTCATTTGGACAAGAATAAGAAAGGAGCTTAAAAAAAGAATTCTCGTTGTTGATGAAGCTTGGTTTATGATGCAAACTATTGATTCCGCCAATTTTTTAAACTCAATCGCCAAAAGGGCCAGAAAATATTTCTTAGGTGTCACTACAATCACCCAAGATGTTGAAGATTTCTTGAAAAATGACATTGGTAAGTCCATTGTTACCAACTCCTCAATCCAAGTTTTAATGAAACAGCACCCTGCGGCTATTGAAAAGGTCGGGCAAACATTCTATCTTTCTGAAGGAGAAAAACAATTCTTGCTCGCCTGTGATATCGGTGAGGGATTGTTTTTTGCCGGCAATAACCATGTGGCGATGCGCGTCGTCGCCTCACCCCAAGAACACGAGCTAGTAACCTCAAAACCAGAAGAAATTCTTGCTCTAAAGAAAGCCCAAACACCTCCCCCAGTTTCCGCTCCCACTTCCCATACCCCGCCTCCCACCTCTCCTCCTTTGCCACCTAGATTTAAAAGTGAGATAATTATGGATAATGGAAACTCCAATTTACAACAGTAATCAAACCTCAAATCCCCAAACATTTCCTGCAATTATCCAAGCAGCTGAGTTTCTGCAAGACATCGACAACACCAGAAAAAAATGGCGGGGACTGTCTTATCCTGAAGTTTTTCTCTTAGTAAAGACTTTTGTGCAGGCCCTCGACCCGGAAAGAGACTTAGAAAACATCTCTGTTGAAAATCTAATCTCTTTACTTAACAGCCTTTTAGCAGAAAAAACAAACATTGAGTCAGTGATTCCCCCTGAACTTCAGATAATCCTTGAAGAATATGAAGCCGCTAAAACCGAGGCAGAATTTTACAAACGGAGGGCTAGCCAAAAAGCCAAAGACTACATTGAAAAAGTCCAGGCGCAAACAGAATTCCGGAAAAAACTTGCTCCTTTCAGAAAAGCAGTTGCGAATATCACCTCTGGTTTCGAAAATAAACTTAGTGAAGGGGTAGCTCCAGAGAAACAATCAATAATCGCCACGGTAATTGCTGAAGAATTGCCAATCCAAGAAGGAATTGAGCTCTCCTTGAAGAAAGCTTCTAATCTTCCGCCTGAATTAAGAGAAGCTAAGGAGAAACAAATTACTGATAATTTAACTCAATCTTATCAAGAAACTGCCCCTATTTTTGTCGATAAGCTGAAAACCCGAGGAATAGAAATTAGTCCGGAAGAACTAAAAGTCATCACCAGAATTCCTCTTACTTCGAATTTTTCTTTTTCTGCCCAACAACTTGCTAAACCTGTCTCTGAAAGACAAGAGTTCAGAAATTGGATTGAGAAACAACTCTCGCCAGTGACCTCTCCCGCTAATGCTCAACAAATTTCCCAAGTGCTTGTACCGGCAATTTTGAACAAATTACCAGAAATGGACCCAGGTATCCTTAGTAAACTTTCTGAAAAAGACCTCAGTGAATTAAAAACTCAAGTTGAAGAAGCGGTTTTAGTCGCCATTGCCGAAGTCGGTCCTGAATTAGGAGAAATCCCCCCAGAAAAACTTCCTCGTCTTGTTGCTTCTTTCATCCCCCAAAACAAACAAGAACTGGAAAAATTTGTCCCGATTCTCACCATAACCAAAGAAAGTAGAATCGTTCTTCAGCCGCCTGCTTTAACAGAAACGATTCATGTGACTCAGCTGCCTGCCAAAGGACCGTTTTTGTTTGCCTCTCCTTTAAAAAGGGCTTCTGTAGGAAATATTTGGCAAACAAGAGAAAACAAAGAAAGATTTGTTGATCAAATCCGTCGGCAACTTTACCAAGAAGGTCTTAATCAAAGTAGCACCCTTGAATTTAAAAATAAAACCTTTGAGTATTTAGCCCTTTATCTAACCTCTCAAAAAATTACCCCAGAAGATATTACTTTTACCATTGACCAATTGGCAAAAGCTGGAGAAAACCTTGATTCGCCGAGAATCAAGGAATTAACAGAAGTAAAAAATTCTCTTTCCTCTTTTCAACAGCAATATTCAACTGGCTTCATTAATAAAATCAAAAAAGAAGGACAAATTGAAGGACAAAAAGGAAACCGGGTCGTTCAGCTTCCTTCCCGTTTTGGCACTGTCATTGTCAGACAAGTTGAGTTTAATCCAAAACGAAGCCTCAGCACAATGATTAACTTTTTGGCAGGTAAACTTTTCGGTCAAAAAACAGTGGTTGTCGGTCAGAACCAAGTTCTGGTTATTAACAAACTTGCTTTCCAAACCTCTCGTTTTTTTACCTCTCTTAAGGCTGGTTTTTTTAAAACCTCTTTTGGCCGCGGCTTTCAAATTGGTTTGCAAAAACTTAGCCAGAAAAGCTTGCAAGCTCTCTTTGACACCGCCAAAATCGGGGCAAAACAGATTATTAAAACAGGAGTAAAAGTAATCCTTAATACCCTAGGTATCGCTGTCTCTGCTGGACTATTAAATGTTATCACTGAAGTTCTTCCCAAAGTAGCCTCGCTAATTAAAAAGGGTTTTAAGTCAATTGCCACCTTTTTTGGAAACTTTCTTTCCGGCCTCACCGGCCAACGAGAAGTCGAAGAAAACAAAGATCTCGCCTGGGTTAAACCTCTTTTAGTTATTTTTTTTATTCTCCTCCTTTTTTTAGGAGTTTTTCAAATGAATGTTATTAGCGGGTCTTTTGTCCAACCCTTCTCAACACGTTACGTTGGACCATTTCCTCCAGAAGCAATCCAACCAACTTGCTTAAACCTTGTAGATATCTTTAAACAAAAAGCCCAAGAACAATGCGTCCCAGCTGGCCTTCTCATGGCTATCTCGAGAATGGAAGCATCAGGAATATGGAGTTTAAGTTGCGAACAAGTTGCAAAATTTTCAACTGATCGTTGGTGGGACCAAGCAACCGAAGACGAAAAAAACACTGCCTATTGCTATGATACTTGTGCCAGAACTGGTCTTTGCTCGGGCACCACGGTTATGGGCCCGATGCAGTTTGAAGAACGCACATGGAGTGGTTTTATGCCAAGTTATTCTTTAATGGATCGATGTCGAATAGATCTATCTCTTGAAGCAGCAGCTAAAAAAATCAAAGCGAATAGCGGAACAGATACTAATAATTGCAATAATTGGGATGAGACAACCGTACGGCACGTTGCTTACCGCTATTGTGGATCTTGTGGCACAGAAGGGTGCAGATTAAATCCTGACACTAATGATTCGTGTAGCAATGCCTGTGGAGTAGATTATTGTAGTGGTGTTTGGTATTTATATCAACAATATGCGAGTCAATAAAAAAACTATTATTCTTATTGTTTTTTTAGGTATTTTGCTTATATTTATTGTTCTATTGAAAGTTTTGCAAAGTAAAAATAAGTCAGTTCCTCAAACTTTACCTGAATTAATCACTCCAATCGCAACAATAATTCCAACAGTTTTTCCCACTCATATTATTTCCTCAACGACACCGACTTCTACTCTTTCTTGTACACCAAATGAAAATATCCTCAGTAACTTACCCGTCGTTACTTCTCAATACTCAATTGAATATCTTCCTACTCCCGAAAAGTATTTTGTAATGATATTACAAAATCCATATGAAGAACAACAAACACAAGTAAAAAAATGGTTTTCTTCTCGAGGATTAGATCCTGATAGCCCTTGTATCGTTTGGACATCAACTAAAGGTGTTGCTCCAAAAAAACAATGAGATTATTTCTCTTCTGTCTGTAAGCGGACTGGCATAATAATATGGAGGAAACTATTGTCCCCTATTGGCCGGAAGACTCCTGGATTGAGCGAGCCGGACATTTCAAAACAAACCTCTGAAGAAGAAACAGCCGCTAAAAAGTTTTGTAAAAAACGAAAATTGAAAGCGATTTCTCCTTCTTCCCCCTCAAGTTTGGCTTCCAGAGAACTTTTATTTTCTCCTACTTGCGGCGAATTGGCGCTCATTTCTACAAAACTTGCTGTGATTTTGAACCTAATAATATTCGCCGAATCGCGGGCAAAAATAGAAACTACCTTAACTACTTGAGAAAAATTTTCTCTGTCTAAAAACAGTTTGGTCTTCGCTTCCTGGGGAATAATTTTCTCATAATCAGGAAATTCTCCCTCAATTATCCTTGAAAAAAGCACCATCTCCGGAAAAACAAAGACCACTTGGTTTTGCTCTTTGGTAAAACCCATTTGCACGCTACTTTGTTTATCTGCTTTAGTATCGGCAATTATTCGTGCTACTTCCATCAAAGATTTTGCCGGAAGAAGAAGATTGACTTTTTCTTTAACTGGCGTTGTCAACAGAATGGTCTTCAAAGATAAACGGTAGCCGTCTGTAGCCACTAAAGAAAGCGTTTTTTCTTCTAATTTGAACAAAACACCGGTTAAAACAGGTCTGCCCTCGTCTGTGGCCGCTGCAAAGGCAACTTGATTGATTGCCTCCAAAAGCTTTTCTGAAGGAAGACTAAATAGATTTTCTTGAGAAAAAGCAGGTAATTTTGGAAATTCTGCCGATGAAACTCCATTAAAACTGGCCTGATATCCATCGGTAGAAATCTCTAGGGTATTTTCTTTAAGTTCTAAATCGATTTTCCCGGTTGGAAGGGAGGCAATTACCTCGGTTAAGATTTTGGCAGGTATCGTAATTTCTCCCTCTTTCTCCACCTTTGCCCCTAACCAAATTACTAAACCAGTTTCCAAGTTGGTCGCAGAAATTTGTAAGCGATTTTGATCGGTTTTAAAAAGTACATTGGATAAAATCGGCAGTTGAGCTTTAGAAGAAATTGTTCTCGAAGCAATATTTAAACCTTTGTTTAAATTTTCTTGAAAAATTTGAATTTTCATTTTCTCCTTTCGTTATTTTTTTAATTGTACATTGTAAATTCCATATTGTAAATTACTTATTTAAATTAGTAGTGGTAGTAGTAGGTTATGGTGCATAAGTTGATATTGATCGACAATGAATTTAAATTTCGGGTTACATTTCTGTTTATAACAAGAAGAATAAATTGGGGATATCTTTGTTGATAAGTAAAACATTTTTGTTGATAAGTGTAAAACTAAGATAAGTTTTTGGATAACCTTTGTTTTATCCCAGAGATATCCACCCTCAAGTCCTCATTTTCTATGAGTAAATTAGTGATTTTTTCCACACCGTGCAAGACAGTGGAATGATCTCTTCCTCCGAGTAGTCTTCCCACTTCTTCCAAAGGAAGACCAAGTTCTGCTCTTAAAAGATACATCAGTACATGGCGTGGAAGCACCACTTCTTTAACTCGAGTGGGACTTTTAAGTTGATTTACTTTAAGATGATAATAGTCTGCGGTTGTCTCAATTACCAGCTTTGGTCTGATCACCTTACTATCTAATTCTTTTTCAGTTAGGTTTTTTTTAAGGAGTGAGCTGACTAGCTCTACCGACATCGGTATGCCTTTTGTCTCTGATTCAGTCACAACTCTAGTGAGAAAACCTTCCATTTTTCTATTGGTTTCAATATTGGCGGCAATCAGCTGAGCCACATCCATTTTTAAATCAATCTTTCTTTGACGAGCCTTGATTAGAATGATAGCCGTTCTCAGTTCAAAGTCCGGAGTGGGAATGTCAACAATAAGGCCGGCTTCAAATCTCGATCTTAATCTTTCCTCTAATTTAGAAATTTCATCTGGGGGTTGGTCTGAGGTTAAGATGATCTGGCCACCTTCCCTTTGAATTGCGTTAAAAGTATGAAAGAATTCTTCCTGAACGGTAACTTTTCCGGCAATAAATTGAATATCGTCTAAAAGCAGGACTTTAATTGAACGGAATTTTTTTCTGAACTGATCCGTTGTTTTGGATTTAATTGCTTCGATTATTTCATTAGTGAATTCTTCTCCGGGACAGAAGAGAACTTTTGAATTAGGGTTGTTTTTTAAGATTTCATGGCCGATGGCTTGCATCAGATGGGTTTTTCCTACTCCGACTCCGCCCCAGATAAAAAGCGGGTTGTAGGCGTTTCCCGGATTTTTGGCCACCGCCGTAGCCGCCGCAAAAGGAAGCTGATTCGAGGAAGAAACAGCAAAGTTTTCAAAAGTAAAATCCGGTTTTAAGCAGTGGTTTTGCATTAAAGTCTCTTTAGTTTGTTTCTGATTAAAAAGCGGACCAATTTCGGCTTTGGAAGTGGTAAGCGGCTTGATGACAAAGATTAAACTATTTTTGTTTTTAGTTTGGCGGTCAAAAATATCCTTTAAAAGACTATAATAACGATCTTCAATCATTCCCCGGATATAGGTAGAGGGGCAGCCGATAGTAGCGATATTATTTTCTAAAGAGACTAGATGAGAGGTTTGGAAGAGAGTTTGGTAATTTGCCTTAGAAATGGTAAGCTTTAATTCTTCTTGGATATTTTTCCAAAGTTGTTCGTTGGTCATATTGTCGTCTGGGCAGGAGTTTATATGAATATGAATGGAGGGATGTCTTAATAAAATCATAATATGGAGTTATCCACAATTTGTCAATGATCAGATTTACACGGATTGTAGGCGGATTTTTGAGGATATCTGCGTGAATCCATTAAAAATCCGCGAGAATCTTGAACATTGTAGATCGTATTTCATTAAGGTATAATAAAAAGGATTAAATATCTTTTATGAAAGAGGAAAAATGCCCAAACGAACTTATCAGCCAAAGAAATTAAAGAGAATCAGAAAGCATGGGTTCAGGGAAAGAATGAAGACCAGTAACGGCCGGCGGGTATTAAAACGAAGAAGGGCAAGAGGGAGGAGAAGGTTAACAGTATAAAAATTTAATAGTAAATCAGAAGATCGGCAGAACAGGAAGAGAACAGAAAATCAGATGAACAGTAGTTTTTGTCTGATTTACTTTATCTCTGCTTTACTTCTACTGATATCCTGATGATCTGATTAACTTGAGGTTTTAAATGCTTTCTAAAAAATTCCGTCTTAACAGGAATGAAATTGAAGAATTGAAAACTAAGAGACATAATATTCTTCAAGGACGGTTTTTTGCCTTGATTTTCAAAGAAACTAATCTTCCTGGAAAGTTTGGTTTGATTATTTCTAATAAAATTTCACCAAGCTCAATAAGGAGAAATAAGATAAAAAGGCTTTTGTGTCAGGCGATCAAGAATGAGTTGTCAGGGAGTACGGGGTTATTTTTGTTTTTGGCTAAAAAAAATTCTTTAAATGGGGCCTTGGAACTATTTGAAGAGGAGATGGATGACTTTAGAAACGAAACAACTTAAATGAGGCGATTGGTCTTGAAGCTGATCCGTTTTTATCAAAAATGTCTCTCCTTTGACTCCGGCTTGCTTAGGAGACTGTTTTTGACTGATAAAGCTTGTCGCTTTACACCTACTTGTTCGGAATATACCTATCAAGCGATTTTTAAATATGGTATAATTGCCGGAGGTTTAAAAGGCCTCAAAAGAATTCTTAGATGTAATCCTTGGAATAGCGGTGGGAAAGACCCATTAAAATAATCTTTCAAAATTATGAATCTTTGGCAAATTTTTCTTGACCAACCGATTTTAAACGCCCTAATTTTGCTTTACAGGCTTCTTTTTTTTAATTTAGGTTTGGCAATTATTGGTTTAACAGCCCTAGTACGTCTTTTCTTGATTCCCTTGACTACCCCTCAACTTAAGTCAGCCCAGACGATGCAGGCAGTCAATCCGGAATTGGAAAAACTGAAAAAGAAATATAAGGATGATAAACAAAAGCTTATGCAGGCGCAGATGGAGTTGTACAAAAAACACGGTATTAATCCTGCGGCTGGGTGTCTACCCCAAATTTTACAATTTGTTATTTTAATTTCTCTTTATCGCTCTTTTAGCCAGGTAATTAAACCGGATGGAGCAAGTGTCATCGATAATATTAATAAATCGCTTTATCCCTTTGTCCGGCTTCCTGAGGAGAGCCATCTTAACCTTAATTTTTTATACCTTAATTTGTCTAAGCCTGACTTAATTCATATTCCTGGTTTTTTTGCTCTTCCGGGTATTTTTGTTATTTTAGCCACTGTTTTTCAATTTCTTTCTTCCAAATTAATGATACCGGTTGTTAAAGTTGGAGAGAAAGAAGCCAAAGCCACTGAAGAGAAAACCGACGATATGGCTGTTTCGATGCAAAAACAAATGCTTTATCTTTTCCCGGTGATGACCTTGCTTTTTGGCTACACCCTTCCTTCCGGCGTCATTCTCTACTGGTTTGTTTTTTCTCTTTTTTCTTATCTTCAACAATTAATGATTAACAAAGGAAGAATCAGAAAGGAGCTGGCAAGTGAACAAAGATAAGATAAGTAAACTCGATAAGGAAACCGCCAGTTTGTTGTCCGAGCTTGGAGTAAAGGCGAATTTTACCATTACCTATGACGAGGCAGAAAAAATTCTGAATTTCCAAATTGATAGTGAAGAAGCAGCCGCTTTAATCGGTTTCCACGGAGAAACCCTTCAATCACTGCAACTGATCCTTTCCTTTTTAGTCCACAAAACCTTAGATGAGTGGGCCAAGGTGCTAGTTAATGTTGGAGATTATCGTCAAAAACGTGAGGAACAGTTGAGAAAACTGGCCTTAAATCTGGCGATGAAAGCCAAGTTTTCTCAGGAAGCGCAGACAATTTCCAATTTATCAGCTGCAGAAAGAAGAATCATTCACCTTTGTCTTACAGACCACCCCGATGTTTCTACTCAATCCGAAGGAGAAGGTAAAGAAAGACAGCTGGTAATTAAACCAAAAATTTAAAGGTGCAGCAAGTTCTTTTAGCTCTCCTGGTAATAACTCTGCCCTTTCAGTTTGGTCGTCATTTTTGGCCGCAATATTCTTATCTTTTTGGGTTAAAAGTTGATTATCTCTCCCCGACTGTTTATCTTCAAGACATTCTCATTGTCCTCTTAATTTTTAATCGCAGGAAAGAATTTTTTTTCTTTCTTAAGAAAAGCCTAAGACTGGCTGCCGTTTATTGCTTGTTGCTCATTGGGAATATCTGTTTTTCTCTTAACCCCCTCGTGGCGTTTTTTGCTTGGCTAAGAGTGACAGAACTGATTTTGTTTGGGATTTTTGTTGCCCAAAATACCAAACAGACCGTTTTCCTTTTAGACAAAATTCTGCCTTTTTTGCTTATTTTTGAGTCTGTTTTAGGGGTGTGGCAAGTGGTAAGAGAGTCATCGGCAGGAGGATTGTTTTGGTTTTTCGGCGAACGTAGCTTTAATATCCTTACTCCTGGGATTGCGCGTGCCGTATGGCAGGGAAAAGTCTTTCTTCGGCCGTATGGAACTTTCTCTCATCCCAATAGTCTGTCTGGCTTTATCCTTTTGAGCTTACTTTTACTCTTTAGCAAGGACAAAATTTCTTTATTAGATAAGGTAGCGATCGTCTCTGGTCTTATCTTAATCATCTTAGGATTTTCTCGAGTAATCTGGTTGGCCCTTTTTCTTCTCTGTTTAGGTTGTTTATTATACTATTTGCTTTTTAAAAG
>Ga0172363_10002910_pt1 | contig 13843 bp, 9 predicted proteins | sample LakKivs2_kivu2a2_FD_114541 | JGI IMG/M metagenome (GOLD analysis project Ga0172363, IMG submission 114541) | Sediment microbial communities from Lake Kivu, Rwanda - Sediment s2_kivu2a2 | ecosystem: Environmental > Aquatic > Freshwater > Lake > Sediment | place: Rwanda: Western Province, Lake... | reverse complement strand
TGAGTGATAATGGCGGGAAAACGAGCACCAGTAGGGGCAGGTCGAGTCTTCGAGTTGCCTGCCCATTGCATGGATTGCAGAGGACGCTATCTGCCCCAGAACTATGGGCAGGCAGACTCGCGGCGACCGCAACGGTCGCATCAGGCCGAAGACGGCCCGATGCTCGACCTGCCCCTACTGGCTTCTCACACAGAATGTCTTCACTCGAGCGACTTCAGCAGCCTCCGTGCTTCTGCCGCGTGTTCGAATGCTCGGGCGCCGGCCAGCGCGCGCCGCAGGAAGTCCCGCGCACGCTCCCGCTGCCCGCCCTGATGGCACGCGACGGCAAGATGATACATCGTGAGCGGAGCGGGATCGAGGTCAACGCTGGCCTCGAGGGCGGCGAGGGCTTCGTCGGCCTTGCCTGCATTGTGGAGCACCCACCCATAGGTGTCTAGCAGCGATGCAGACCTGGGATGGCGTTTGATGGCGGGCGATATCAGCTTCTCCGCGTCGGCGGGCCGCTTCAGGCGTTCGGCCAGCAGATACGCGGCGTTGTTTGCCGCCAGGTAGTTCGCCGGATCGCGTTGCAGCACCGATTCATACAGCCTCAGGCATTCCTCGACCCGCCCTGCCTGCAGATGAACTGTCGCCAGCGCGTTCTGGACGCCGATGTCTTCCGGGAACCTGGCGAGGATGCGCTGCAATCTGGACGTGGCCGCGTTGATCTCGCCCAACTGAACGTCGGCCTGGGCCAGGAGGACGTTCGCGTCGACGTCGTCCGCGTGCTTCTCGGCAGTGGGAGTGAGGATGTCGCGTGCGCGGCGGGGCTGGTCGTCCGCGATGAACAGCGCGGCCTTGCGCGCTGCTGGATACGCATGGCCCGCGGCCGTGGCCGCAGCCTTGTCGTACGCCGCGTGAGCGTCATCGTGCCGCCCGGACAGCGATGCATACAGATCGCCCAGTGCGCACGCCGCCGACGGATCGTCCGGAGCAAGCTCGCACAGCTTCCTCAGATGCTCCTCCGCGCGAGGCACGTCGCCCAGAACGATGGCGTGCCGCGCGAGCAGCGAATGACGCAGCTTCGAATCGCCCGCGGCGTGTTTCTCGATCAGTGCCAGGGCCAGTTCATTCTTTCCGATCATCCAATACACGCTGCAGGCTATCCAGATCGTGGCGGGCTGCGGCGGGGCTGCGTCGCCGATTGCGGCAAGGGCCTCCGAAACGTGCTTCTCCGCCAGGTCGTGCTTCCCCTCCTCGGCGAGCAGCGTGGCGAGCTGGAAGCGGCATTCGGCGTTGCCCGGCTGCGACGCCGCAAGCCGCGCCAAGACGTCGGCGGCCTCACGGGTGTGGTCAGCCGCCGCCAGGCTTGCCGCGAGCTTCTGGAGGTCGTCGGCTCCGGCGGCCGTCAGCTCGAGCAGTTCCCGGCCTTCCGCCGTCGCCTTCTCATACTGCCCGGCGAGGAGGTAAGCATCGCGAAGCTGCGATCGTATCCTCGGATCGCGGGGAGCCAGCCGGCGGGCGGAGACGAACTCGTTGATCGCCCCGTACACGTCGCCCTTGTGGACGAGTGCGGAGCCGATCAGGGCGTGCGCCTCCGCCTCGTGCGGCCACCGCGCCGACAGCGTCATGAACAGTGCGAGGGCCTCGTCGAGCTTGCCCTGCTTCAGCAGCAGCATCCCTTCCAGCGCGAGCACGTCGAAGGCTTCCCCGAAGTCTGCCCTCATCTTGCGGATTTCGGCCGCCGCGGTTGCCGCGCGCGCCGCCGTGAAGTCGGGGCCGTCCAGCAGCGTGGTCACGAAACGCCGGCGCACCGCAAGGTTCCGGGGGTCGAGCGTCTGGGCGATCAGGAACGATGCCGCCGCCTCCTCACGCCGCCCGCACGCCGTGTAGAATTCGGCGAGTGCCGTATGCACCGCGAGCGACCTGGGCAGCCGGCGGGCGAGGTCAACCAGCGTTCGGCGGGCCGCTGCCTGATCTCCCGCCTGTGCCAGCATGCCGGCGTACTCGATCGCAACAAGCTCGGCATCGCGATGGGCCGCAACGTAAGCGGCGAGGTGCTCGCGGGCCTCCTGCCGCCTGTTCTGCGCCCGCAGGATGCGCGACTTCAGCAGGGCCGCCGATGCCATTTCCGGATGTTTCGCGAGTGATTCATCCGCGGCGGCCAGCGCATCGTCGAGCCGGCCGTTCGCCGCCAAGGCCTCCGCCAGCAGGAGCCGTTGCTCCGCCGAACTGTCCCCCGTAGTCGCCGCGTCTATGGCATCGGAGACGGCGGCGGAATCGCCTCGCCGCGCCCGGCATAGCAGCAGGAGCTGCCGCGCGTCGTCGTTCTCCGGATGGGCCTCCAGCACAGTGTTCGCCGCGTGCTCGGCGCCCGTGAAGTCGGACTGGGCAAGCCTGCACCGCCCCAGCCAGACCAGCCCGTCGGCGTGGCGCGGGGTCTGCTTGACTATCGACTCGAACTCCGCCCTCGCGGACGCCACCCGGCCCATCTTCCAGTGGCAGATTCCCAGGGCAAGGCGCACGTGATTGGCGTGGGGCATGTCGCGGGCGGCCTCCGCCAGATAATCGAGCGCACCGGCTGCATCGCCTCGCGTGAGGAGCAGCGAACCCCGCACGTAGCGGGCGTAGGGCGCGCACGCTTCCGCCTCCGAAATCTCCGCGAGCGCGGCATCGGCGTCGTCAATCTTGCCCGCGATGAGCAGCGCCTCGGCCAGCAAGAGCTGCAACTTGGCGGCCCGAACAGTCTTCAGCGAGTCACGAAGGAAAGCGATGGCTTCCGGCCCCCGTCCCCAGGCGATCAGCCGCTCCGCCAGACGCTCGCGATGCGATGCGTCCTCCGGCTCGAGCTGAATGAGTTGGCGAATGGCATCGAGGCACAGTTCCGTCTTGCGCAGTCGCGCATAGATTTCGGCAGCAGCGGCGCAGATGTCAGCCTTGTGGCGATCCTCCAGCGTGCCGGCTTTCCCGAGGGCGACCTCGATCATGTGTTCGGCTTCAGCCGGATAGCCCGAGACCAGCTTCAGCGAGGCCAGCGCGGCGAGCAGTCGGGGGTGGTCGGGGAATTTCGCAAGCCCTTGCAGCAGGCATGCTTCCGCCGCTTGGCGATTCTTGTTGCGAACGTGCAAATCCGCCAGGACGATGTATGCCTGCACGTCGCCGCGTTTGCGCAGCGATTTCTCCGCGTACGGGATGGCCCCCGAAACGTCGTCGACTGACACGGCCATCGCCATCCAGAGGTTTCCGTCAGGGTCGTCGGGCTGCATTGCGAGCAGCCGCTGGGCCGGCTTGCCCAGCTCGTGGCTGTTATTGTAGCGGATGCAGGCATCGGCGTATTCGTGAAGAAGCTGCGGCTGAGCCGCGCCGAACCGGAGGGCCGCGTCATAGTGCTTCAGACACTCCTCGGGGCGCTTGGTGAGGCTGTAGTCGCGGGCCAGCCGGGCGTGCACCCCGGCGCTGGCCGGTGAAAGCCGCAGCGCACTGCGCAGGCTTATGATTGCGCTCTCATAGTCCTTCGACGACTCGTACCGTTCCGCCCGCCGGAGGTACGCCGCCACACGGGCCTGGTCGCTCATCGCGAACATCAGCCAGGCGAGAGCGCCCAGCGACAACACGACTATCACAATCAGCAGCATGTACTTTGCTCGAACCGTCATCTGTCTCCTCCCGGCAAGTGCGTACGGCCTCCTGTCAGAACGTCGGCCGACGCGGCCTCAAGGCGAGTGCGAAAGGAATTGAGGCGATCCAGTGCCGGCCGAATGCCCGCCTTGTCGATGGAAGTGGCAAGCTGCGTCTGCACGATGCGCCCCTGTCCCCCGGCCAGCAAGCCGCGGGCAAACCGAAGCCGGGTGAACGTAGGACCGGCCATGCGCACGCCGGCCACCTCGTGCCAGTAGAGCACGAGTTGCCTGTCCAACTCCCTAGAGAAGACGTACATCATGCAGTCGTCCGTCCCACCGCCGCTGGTCAGCCGGCGTTCTTCCAGAAGCTTCCAGCCCGACATCGGGTAGCACACGGCCGGCCCGTGCGGGACGTTCCGGTGGTAGCCCGCGTAGGATGCGACGTAGATGGCAACGATCTCCCCGCGCGCGTTGGAGTAATCGCGGCGAACGAATTCGCCGGCCGAATCTGAGTCCGTCGTCGCGCGCTCGATGCCGACCGTGCGGCCGTACCAGTCTCCCAGCAGGAATGGGATGCCCTCCAGCGGTTCAGAAACGGGCCGGGCGGGCTCGGCCATCGCCCGATCCACCCACCGCTGAAAAGCTCGGTCTGTCGCGCACAGGACGGTCAACACGCCAACGCAGATGTACGTGCGAGATATCCGGCTCATCTCGCGCCTCCCAAACGAGCTGGGAACACACGGGCGAGGATCCGGCATTCGCCGGCCAACGCGGCGAGAGCCGCCACGAACATAAGCCAGCCCGAAAACGCGTGGAAGAATCCTTGCGCCAAATCCTCGCTGACGCCGTGATACAGCACGCCCGTGATCGTGACGCGGAGGGCGTTGGCCAATACTGCTATCGGGACCGTCGACCCTACGAGCGTTGCCCGCTGCCACGCCGGCCGGCGCGAAAGGAACGCCACCGCCACGCCCATCGCCACGAATCCCATCAGAAGCCGAATTCCGCTGCACGCCTCGGCCACCTCCAGCGAGCGCCCCGCGAAGTGGATGACGTTGCCCTCCCGAAGAACGGGAATCGACACAATCTGCAGTGCGCCCGCAGCCAAGACCGCCGCCATCCTCTGAAGCGGCAGCGACACCAATTCGTACGCAGGGTGCGGCAGCGGCAGCATGAAGATGAGAAAGCCAATTGGGACCGCCGCGCGGCCCAGCGTCCGCCAGCCCCAGCAGCACATCACCACGCCGCAAACCATCACGATCAGCGAGATGCCCGCCAAGTACGGCGACAGTATCATGTGGCTGAACATCTTCATTATGGCCGCTGAGACGATGATGAGGCTTCCGGCCAGCGAGCCTTCCCCGCCGCATTTTCCGATCGCCCGCCGATCCTCCCACAGCAGGTACAGGCTGAAGAGCGGCACGAAGAACCCGTGCGAATAGTTCGGATCCTCCCACCATCGAACGCAGAGGCCTTTGACGACGTCGGCATAGTAGGCCGCCCCCACCGCAAACGGGAGCAGACCGATCAGTTGTGCGGAACGCCTATCAGTACGCGTTTCTTCCAATCACCACTTCCTTCACGGTCTTGAGCATGATCTCGAGATCGAGGCTGAGGGACCAGTTTGCGATGTACCAGAGGTCGCACTCGATTCGTTTCTCAATCGAGCTATTCCCGCGCCAGCCGTGGGTCTGTGCCCATCCGGTGATGCCCGCCTTGACCTTGTGGCGGCGGAGGTAGCGCGGGATTCGCTTCCTGAACTCATCCACGAATTCCGGACGTTCGGGCCTAGGCCCGACGAGGCTCATATCGCCAACGAGCACGTTCCAGAGTTGGGGGAGCTCGTCGAGGCTGAGCCGCCGCAGTATCCGCCCGAGGCGGGTGCAACGGGCGTCATCGCGCGAAGCCCACACCGCGCCCGTTGCACGCTCCGCATCCACGTGCATCGAGCGGAATTTGCACATGGAGAACGGCTTGTCGTCGCGGCCGATGCGAGTCTGCCGGTAAAATACCGGTCCCGGCGACGTCAGCTTGATCGCCGCTGCTATGGCCGCGAACAGCGGCGACAGCACCAACAACGCAATGCACGAGACCGCGAAGTCAATGCCGCGCTTCACCATGCCGCCCCAACCGCTGAGGGCGTGCTGGCGGAATGCAATCAGCCGCCGATTGCCGATGGCACCGACCTCCACCGGCCGGGCGACGGCGTCTATGATACTGGAAAGCAGCCGAACTGTGACTGCGTCCGTCTCGAGCTCCGCCAGCACGTTGAGCATGCGCTCGCGGTCGGCGTTCGGCAATGCAACGATCAGCTCGTCGACTGAATTCGCGAGGACGATCTGCCTGATCCGGTCAGCCGAGCCGAGAAGCGGAGCGTCGATGGCGGAGGAAACTGTCGCGTCTGGCAGGCCATCTGCAATCACTCCCACCACACGATAGCCGATCTCGGAGCCTGAATTGATGGCATTGACGACGTCCGCCGCCGCCGAGCCTGTGCCAAGGATGGCGACTCGCCTCACGCCGATGCCGTGCGAACGCAACACCGCCGATGCCCGATGGATGATGCAGCGAGCGGCGCCGATCAGCAGCAGCGAGATGAGCCAACCCAACGCGATCGCAAGCCGCGAGTGACGCACCCCGTAGAGCTGGTTGAACGCGAGTGACACGAGCGTGGCCAGCAGTGCCACCTCGATCATCTTCACGAGCAGATGCGCCAGGCCGTAGCCGCTGCGATACAGGGAGATGTCGAATGCCGGCGCCGCCAGCACCCATATGAGCACCAGCCACGGAACGAGCATCAGGCTTTGCCGCCCGGAAGGGATCATTCCCGGCGGCATCATCCCTGAGAACGATCGAAGCCAGAAGCCCAGCATGAAGCCGACGAGGATCATCAGCGCGTCCGACACCGCCAGCACGGCTGCTTCGATGCCGCGGAAATGGCGATTCGTGCGGGCGAACGGCTGCAGGATGGGGGGCCCCGTCGTCGAGATGGCTTCGTGTGATATCACCGGTTCCGCACTCACACGAAAGCTCCCGTTGGTTGCGGCGCACTGGCGCCTCGCGTTACGCGAGCAGACTGCGCATCCGCCACCAGCCGGTGGAACCTGCGCTTGAATGAATCCACGTTGAACGACTCGGCGTGCCGCCTGATCGCCTGCGGATCGAACGAGTCGGCTCGGAAGGTGCTGACCGCATCGGCCAGTGCCTCCGGCGATTGCTCGAAGAACAACGAGCCGGTCACCCCGCCGATGACCGTGTCGAGCGCTCCGCCGTGTGCGTAGGCGATAACGGGCCGGCCGCATGCCTGGGCCTCGACCGCAGTGAGGCCGAAATCCTCCTCCTGCGGGAAGATGAATGCCCGGCACCGCGCCATGTACTTGCGGGCATCATCGTTGCTGATGCGGCCCAGGAAGGTGATGGTCGGGCCCGCCATCCGTGCCAGTCGCCCTGTTTCGGGCCCCGCTCCCGCTACCACCAGCGGCAGCTTCACGGCATTGAACGCCTTGATCGCCAGGTCCACCTTCTTGTACGATACGTGCCGCGACATGATGAAGAAGTAATCGCCGATCTCCTCGCGCAACGCCGGGCGGAAGAAGCCGACGTCCACCGGCGGGAACAACACGTCGGCCGGGCGGCGGTAGTACGTGCGGATTCGCTGGCGGACCGCGTTGGAGATCGCCACGAACCTGTCAACCCGTTGCGCCGCCGAATAGTCCCACTGGCGAATCCAGTTCATCAGCGGCGCCGCAATCGCTCGAGCAACCGGATTCAGCGCACGCTGATACTGATGATGCATGTGCCATGCGTAGCGGATCGGCGTATAACAATAGCAGAGGTGAAACGCATCCGGCGGCACGATCACCCCGTGAGCGCAGCAGTGGCTGCTCGAGATGATCAGGTCGAAGTCCGACAGGTCGAACTGTTCCACCGCAAGCGGATACAGCGGCAGGTAGTAGCGGTGGTGTGATCGCGCGAACGGAAGCCATTGCACGAAGGACGTGCGGATGTCCATCTGCCGGAAGCTGTCGGGCATCCCCTTGCTGTTGTACACCAGCGCGAAGACGGTTGCCGACGGGAAGACGTCGTGGATGACCTGCAGCACCCTGTCGGCTCCGCCCATTATGGTGAGCCACTCGTGGATGATGGCGACTTTCATGTTGCAGCCCTCCGGGCGCAAGGATACGCCCGTTCACGTATCGGCACGCAGAGGAGTCTGTGCAGGACGGGAAAATCAGCGGAGCGTGTGGTACAATTCGATGGTTTGGCGGGCAATCGATGGCCAGGAGAAGCGGCGTGCAGTCTCGAGCGCACCGTCCGACAGCCGGTGCCGCAGGCCGGGTTCGCGGATCATGCGCAGCATGTTGTCCGTCAACGCCCGAACGTTCCCCATCGGGCTGAGGAGGATGTTTGCGCCGTTGGAGATTCCGGCAGGCGGTTCACCTTGCGCGTACGACAACACCGGCAGGCCATGTGCCATCGCAGTGAGCAGGCTGGAACGCCGGAAGGACGCGCCGTCGCGGAACAGCAGCGTGGCGAAATCGCACGCCCCAAAACAGCGTGAAGCTTCCGCCGGCGAAACGTATCCCGTCTGAACAACGTGGTCCGCCAACCCTATCTCGGCCACCCGCGCGCGAATGCGCGAACCGTACAAGCCTTCCGTGCGGTCGAAGCCCGTCATCAGAACCAGCCGCACTTTACTGCCGGATTCGGCCACATTGCGGACGGCCGCCAACAGGTCCTCCAGCATCTTGTTCCTCAGGATGAACCCGAAGTAGCAGATCGCCACGTCGTCGTCAGCCAGCCCAAGGTGCCGTCGGTATTCCGCTCGGTCGCCGGGTGGCTCGCCGGTAGGCTCCATGCAAGGGCCAATCGGGACGTGGACGACGCGCCCATCGCGCAGGAGCACGTGTTCGCGCAACCACCGGCAGTCCTCCTCGGTTGTGGCGATCACGGCGGATGACGCGTATACGATCGGCTTCAGGCGGATACGATTCACGGGATGGCTTCGCACGACTTCGTGAAACGTCGCGACCAGCGGAACACGCGTGATGACGCGCAGCAGCGGCGGAAGCAGGCTGATACCCAGGCTTCGTCGGTAGGCCCACGTGGGGAACTGCAGGTGAATCAGATCGCAGCGGTTCTCGGCAACGTGCAGGGCGATCTTGGCCGCATCCATGGCCGGCGCCGACGACAGGAGCGGAAACACGTTTACCAACTCGGACGGGGACGGCGGGACCGGCGTCTCGCTGCGGGTGAGGACGTCCACAGCGACGCCATTGAGCGCAAGATGCTCGGCAAGCCGGGCCGCGTGGTCGCCGATACCGCATTTCGCGGGCGGATAGCTGCCGCAGATCATGCACACCTTCATCGTGAGGCTCCAACTGGGCAGGCACCGCGAGCCTGTCGCCTCGCATCGTGAACGGCACCCAGCACCACTCCTGCGGTATCGCGCCATGAGAAATGCCTGACCCGATCCAGCCCTCGGCGAGTGAGTTCGTGCCGGAGCGTTATGCTTCCGAGAACACGCCGTATCGCATGCGTCAGCGCCTCATCGTCTCCCGGCGCCACAAGCACCGCGGCATCGCCTGCTGCCTCCGGCAGCGCAGCCGCCGACGTGCAGATCACCGGCACCCCGCTTGCCATCGCCTCAAGCGGGGGAAGGCCGAATCCTTCGTACAGCGATGGAAAGACAAACAGCTTCGCGCCGCGATACAGGGCGGGAAGGGCCGCGTCGGAAACGTCCGGCAGGACGCGGATATGCCTGGCCGCGATGGATCGCCGCGCTCGGATCAGGATGGCCGGCGTGTCGCCGCAGGACTTCCAGGCGATCACCAGGTCAGGACGAGCATCGTGCGGAATGCCCTCATACGCCGCGATCAAGCCGGGAACGTTCTTGTACCCGCCGAGCAGACCGACGTAGAGGATATAGTCGCGGCTGAGGCCAAGCTGAGCGCGGACGGCATCATCGCCGGGCGCGGCGTTCGGCCGGAAGTGTGCATCTACCGCCGGCCGCGCCACGATCACCTTGCGTCTGTCCACCCCGAAGTATCGCACGATTGCGGCGCGGGAGAAGTCGGACAGCGTGACGACGGCCGCGGCCGAGCGCACCGAACGCCCCACGAACGCCGCGTAGTACAGCCGGGCTCGACGGCTCGCGTAGCCGGGGAGCAGCGCGTACGCCACGTCGTGAACCGCAATGACCCCGGGGCACGGGCACGCCACCGGCAGCGTGAAATCGGGATTCACAAACACGTCGATCCCCTCGCGCTTCATTACGCGAGGTAGCTCAACCTGCTCCCAGTACAAGACCGCCGGCACCGAGCTCCGCTGCGAGCGCACCGTTCGCAGCGCATGCGGCACCTCCACGTCGCCCCGATTTGCCGCCACAACGATCTCGTCCGTGGCGGTCTCGGCCATGGCGGCGAGCAGGGAACGCGCGTATCGGCCGATCCCCCCGGTGTGCGCCAAGGCCCTCCCCATAAACGCGATCCTCATTGGTCTCCCTCCCAATCGGTGCAGCCCTGAAGCGTCAGCCGGCGTGTTATTCGTGTGCCGGCCGCAGCGAGGCCGAACATCACCCATACGTAGGGCCACCAGAGGACGTCGTGGGCGAGGTAGTGCACGCCCATGGCGAGGAACGCGACGCCCATTCCCCACAGGATGCTGCACGCCAGGCGATGGGATGCCCGCGCCGCCCATCGGAACGACAACCACACCGCGCTGATGAACAGCCCGAACACCATCACCGCGCCCGTCAGACCCAGCTCGCCCATCACCCCGGCATACAGCGACGTGCCCGGCGGATCACCCCGGTAGCCGATCCTCATCAGGTAGTCGTACTCGAACGTCCGAAACCGACCAGGCCCCACGCCGAAGATGGGGTGATCGCGGAACATCATCCAGCCGACGTCGGGCGCGATTCGCCGGCCGGAGCCGACGCCCGTCTGCAGGAGCGCCACGATCTTCCGGCGGTTCGCGTCTGCGAGCTTGCCGTAGTCCATTCTAGTGAAAACCGCCGCCGCCATCAGCGCCAGCGATGCCCCGAGCGCAATGGCCAGCAGCATCGCCGACAGCCGGCCCATCGGCATGCGCCGGGCCACGAACAGCACAATGATGATTGCGACCTCCACCGCAAAGACCACCCAGCCGCCCCCCGAGAACGTGAACACGAGCGTGATGCACAGCAGGGCAGAGGCCGCCGCGTCCAGCCATTTGCCCATCAGCCGGGTGCCGCGAGCATAGCAGAAGAACGCCACCGGGATCAGCAGCACCAGCAGGTTCGCGAAGTATGACGGTTCGCTGAGCGTGCCACGGATTCGAGCGGCGTCGTCGCTGTACCAGATGTTGCTCACACTGACGCCGAACGCTGATTCAGCGCCGGCCAGGAAACCCGCGAGGTTCAGCAGCGACCAGACACAGACCAGCATGCCGCTGGCAACGAACACGGCGACGGCCCGCCGCCACGTCCGCCACGTGGTGACCAGATTGCTGACTGCGAAGTACGCCGCGAACGCTACGAATGCCTGCGCGAGCTTCTTGTATGTGGCGGCCTTCGGCGTGTCGAGCACGCCCCCCACCCCGATCCACGCAGTCGGGATGTTTCGCAGGCGGTCGGCGGACGGGAGATTCCCCAGGTTGGCCACCAGCGACACCGCCATCGCCACGAGGAGCCCCAATGCGAACAGGTCGAACGTGCCCAGGCGCAGCCGCTGCCGCGTCTTCAGCACGTGAAGCACAGCCACGGCCAGCAGCGCCAAGCCCAGCAGTTCGTTGATCCGGATCGTCACTCCCATCGTCTTGAATCGGAACACGTCGACGTATGGGGCGAGGAAGATCAGCGCGAAAATGCCGTAGGTGGGCCGGACCAGCAATGCCGCCGCCAGGAACGGCACCGCCAGCATTCCGGTGATGACGGCGCCGATCGCCAAGTCGGTGAGGCAGATGGCAACGGCAATGCCGGCGCACGCGGCGACGATGAAACTGGCCGCGACGTGCGATGGCCTGACGGCGTCAGGGCGAGTTGTCAGTCCCGCCAATGGCATTGGTTTGATCCTCCACGGCTCGGTAAACGTCCAGCGTGCGCCGGGCAATCTCCGACCACGAGAACCGCTCGCCCAGCGCGGCCAGGTTCTGCTTCACCCTGATGTAGGTCTCCGGCGAGTGCAGCAGCATGGTGATGGAGTCCGCCAGTTTCTGCACGTCGCCCGCCCTCACGAGCACCACGTTTTCGCCGTCCACGAGGCCCTCCGGCGGGGCGGAATTGGAGATCGTGGTCACTACCGGCAGGCCGTGCTTGACCGCGGCGAGAAACGAGCCTCGACGCAGCGAGATGCCGTCCCGAAACGGCAGCACGCACAGGTCCGACGCCAGCAGCAACTCCGACACCTCGTCCTTCGGAAGAAAGCCGCTGACGTAAACCTTGTCGGCGATGCCCGCATCGATGATCTTGCGCTTGATGAACGACGAGAACAGCGTATTGGCGGCGTCGCACGAGCCGATGATCACCAGGCGGCTGGTGGGCAGGTCCTTGCTGACGATGCCGAACGCCTCGATGAGGTCTTCGATGCCCTTGGCCGGGTAGATGTTGCCGAAGAAGCAGATGACGAGCGAATCGCGGCTTGCACCGAAGGTGCGGCGGCGCGACTCGCGGTTGAACTGCTCGCTCAACATGCCCGGCTCGATATTCGCACCGATGCAAATCTGATGAACGCGTTTCTTCTTCCAGAACAGGACGCGGCGCACCTTGGCGCAGTCCTCCGGATTGGTGACGATCACGTGATGGGAGGCGGCGGCCATCACCATCTGCCGTACGCGGCTGATCAGCTTCGCGATTGCGTACTCGTGCAGGGTCAGGATCACCTTCCGGCGCGTCAGCCGCAGCAGAACCGGCAACAGCGCCAGCGCAAGCGTCCTGCGAAATGCTATCGACGGAAACTGGATGTGCACAACGTCGGCGTCTATCGAATGAAGCGCTCCGAGCAATTCCCTGATGCCCAGCGAGTTCCAGCGCCTGACTGCTCGATGGACCTGAAATCCCGGGGGCGGCTCCGACTGATAGCACGACGACGTGATGACGTGAACCTCCACTCCCGACTGCGCAAGGTGACGCGCCAGGCAGTCGGTATAGTCACCAACCCCGCAATGTTCGGGCGGGAATGCACCACTGATCAGGCAGACTTTCATCGCCGGCAGACTCCGCAATGCAACTCGCGCCTCGCCATGGCATCGAAGAGGACGGCATCGATGCGGCGGGACACGGTCTCCCATGAATACTTCTCGCGAGCGTAACGGGCGGCATCATCGCGCAGGCTATCGCGGCGGCCCCTGATGTGTTCGATGACGCCGTCGGCGATATGCTCGGGGGCCGTGCCCTCGAACAGCAGATCGGAATCAAGCCCTGCCAGAATCTCCGGGGTGCCGCCGACGGGCGTGCCGAGGGCCGGTGTTCCGCAGGCCATGGCCTCGATCGTCGCCAAGCCGAACCCTTCCAGGAATTCGGTCGGCAGTACGAAAAAGTCCGCCGCCCGGTACCAGTCTGCAAGGCGCTCCGGCGGGACGAACCCGAGCAGCCGCACGTGCCGCTGCAGCGATAGTTGCTCGACGAGAGCGTTCAGTTGCTGCTCGAGCGGGCCGGCCCCGCCGATGCACAACAGGACGCGCGGTTCCGCGCGCCTGATCAGGTCGAGCGCCATTATCAGGTTGGGCAGCCCCATCCGAGGCACCAGCCGCCTCACCGTGAGGAGCATCACCGTCTGCGGGTGGATGTTCACGCTTGCGCGGATTTCCTGCCGCACCTGACCGGCGACCGGATGGAACCGCTCGGTATCGACCCCGCCCGGGATGACCTTGAGCTGCTGCTCCGATGCGCCGAAGCACGCCCGTGCCCGCTGCTGCATGAACCGGCTGAGCACGAAGATGGTGCCGCACTGGCGGAGCACGGATCGCTCGCGATGCCGTTTCTCGTACAGCGAGAGGGGAACCCACGCGGCCTTGGCGACGTCACGCGGGCGAAAGCGCCGGCCGCGACGGAGGACGCACGCCTCAACTTGCTCCTCCTCGTAGAACGGCGCGTGCAGCGTGTAGACCTTCGCAGCCGATTGCGCGGCGGGATGACCCATCACCGCAGCGGCCGGATGCGGCCAATGCCCGTGGATCACGTGGAAGGGCGTGGCCGCCGCAAGCCGCGAGAACGCGGTCCGCGCGCCGCGAGAAAGCTCCCACCGCCACCGCACCGGATCGCGCCT
>Ga0172363_10002908_pt1 | contig 13849 bp, 12 predicted proteins | sample LakKivs2_kivu2a2_FD_114541 | JGI IMG/M metagenome (GOLD analysis project Ga0172363, IMG submission 114541) | Sediment microbial communities from Lake Kivu, Rwanda - Sediment s2_kivu2a2 | ecosystem: Environmental > Aquatic > Freshwater > Lake > Sediment | place: Rwanda: Western Province, Lake... | reverse complement strand
GTTCCTACTGTTACTATTACGAGTATGCGTCAAGCCAGCATGGTTTATGGTCCAGCCCAAACAGCAGTAGCGAAAGCCGTCATAGACAGTGTTGCAGATGGAACAATTGCTAAGGAGGCTGCTGAAGACCTAATTATAATTGCAAACGTGTTTGTTCACCCGACAGCCGTTGATAGGCAACGAGTTTACATAAACAATTACAAGGCGATGCGTCATGGTATCCGCAAGGCAATAGAAGGCAGACCCACAATAGACGAGTTAATAGAAAATAAGGATAGGTCGAAGCATCCTTTCAAATATACACCTTAGTGATAATCTTTGTCAACACAAACGATAATGGAAGGCGACTACATACTCCTTTACCTAAGCCAGCGAAAAACCTACTTGGTTAAGGTTGAAGCTGGCAAAAGCTTCCACACGCATAAGGGTTTCATAAAGTTTGATGACTTAATTGGAAAGGATTACGGTTCATGCATTTTAAGCAGCTTAGGCATTGAATTCATAGCGCTAAAGCCTCTTCTACGCGATCTTGTTATGAAGTCTGTGCGAAAAACTCAGATAACCTATCCAAAAGACATAGCTCTAATAGTTATGTTTAGCGGAATAGGTCCTGGAAGTCGTGTTGTAGAAGCTGGAACAGGCACAGGAGCATTAACAACAGCTCTAGCCTATTATGTTAAGCCTGATGGCAGAATTTACAGTTATGAAATTAGAGAGGAATTTTTGAAAACAGCGGAGAAAAACTTGAAACGTGCGGGTTTGATTGACTTCGTGGAACTGAAGAATAAGGATGTTACCGCTGGGATAGATGAAAGCGATATTGATTCAGTTATATTGGATTTGGCAACTCCTTGGCTTGTTATTTTACACGCTTACACTGCCTTGAAGCCTTGTGGCACGTTGGTTTCTTTCAGCCCAACCATAGATCAAGTTGTCAAAACGGTTGAAGCCTTACAGGAAAATGGCTTCGTGGACATGGAAACGGTTGAGTGTTTAATGCGTGGAATGCAAACAGAAAGGGGAAAAACACGACCTCAAACCTTAATGACTGCACATACAGGTTACATAACATTCGCCAGAAAAGCCACAAAACCTAAGCAGTGAAGCAAACTTATTTATCCTTTCTCTGGTCCGCCGATGGCAAATACTCCATTTATGTGTTCAGTTTCGAGTTTTTTCCCGACGTACATGCGGATGCTTTTTGAATACTGCTCAAAACCAAAGTCGCGCATAATCTCAACGGCTGTTTTGTTTACAGCTAAAACGCCCACATACACTTTCGCATTTTCACCAACGTTTTCCATACATTTCGTTAAGAGTTCCCTTGCAGCTTGCGGGTTTTCTAGACTGCACACCCAAGGTCCCACTCTATACCCTTTCTCTGCTTTGCGACACATGATATATCCAACGAGTTTAGACCCAGCATACGAAGCAAAGCACAGTTTTGGATTATCGTGATAAAGTTTGCTCAAAACTTTGATTCTGTTTACTCCAAAATATTCAGCGTCAAACTCTGCAATTTCCTTCATTTTTTCTTTTTTTAGCAATTTCACGTTTGAATTCGTTGAGGAACCGATTTTTCTGCCGACTCCTAAAAATCTCAGCGAATCGTATTCTTCTATAAACCCCAGTTTTCGGTAAATAGTTGCTATCTTAGGAACAGCTTCCAGCCTTACAGTTTCGACTTTATTGCTCAAAAGATGTTTCATCGCCTTCTTCATTAACAGTGTTCCAATGCCTTTTCTTCGGCATTCTGCGCTCACTATTAGTAAACCAATCCATCCAAGCTTTCCATAATTAACAGAAAAGACATGACCCGCCTGTTTTCCGTTCACTTCTGCAATGAAACAGCCAGAAGGGTTGTACCTGAGCATTCGTTGAATGTCTTCTTTCCGGTAATTCCATTCTTCAAATTTTGTCATTTCATAAGTAAATCCAATGTCACTTTCTCTGAACAGGCGAATAGAAGTGGATTCCATTTTCATCCCGAAGTTTTGTAGTTACTGTGAAAAGCATTTATGCGTTTCACTCCATAGCATCTAACAATCGTTTGGAGGATGTAGAATGGCAAAATTCTCAATAAGCGAGGCTGAATATAAACGCCGCATAGAACGGGTAAAAAAATTTTTGACAAGGCGAAAGCTTGACGCCGTGTACTTAACAAACCCTACAAGCATATTCTACCTAACAGGCTATTCATTCATTGCCACTGAAAGACCAATAGCACTAATCATACCAATTGACGGCAAAACGACCTTTTTGGGTCCTCTTTTGGAAAAAGACCACATTCCATTAAAAACAAAAATGATCGAAGAGGTCAAGACTTACGTAGATTATCCTGGAGAAAGGCATCCCATTGATTGTTTTGCTGATTTCTTGAAGGAAATGGGTTTCGCCAAAAAGCGCATAGGCATTGATGGCAAAGCTGGGGCTGCCGGAATCTGGGGATACAAGGGTCCGCCGATCACAAAGAAGTTTTGGGAAGCAAAGTTTGTTGACGTGAAGGATTTTGTGCCTTCTATGCGTCTCATAAAATCAGAAGAGGAAATAGGTCTCATTAAAGAGAGTGCTAAATGGGCAAATCTGGCTCACAATTTGCTGCAGGAGTATACGGCTGAGGGCTTATGGGATGTTGACGTTTCCTTAGCAGCTTCGCATGAAGTATCAATAATAATGAAAAAGGCGCTGGGACCAGATTATGAACCTATGCGTAGAAGTTCTCCTGTGACCGTCGGCTTTAGAGGTCAGATAGGTGAAATGAGCGCCATACCTCATTCTATTGCAACAAAGCGCATGATCAGAAGGGGTGATGTTATCGTCACGGGTGCTGGAGTGGACATAGGTGGCTACAGTTGTGAATTGGAGCGAACGATGATTGTTTGGAAGCCAACGGCGAAGCAGAAACGTTATTTCAATGTTATGGTTAAAGCTCAAGAAGCCGCGCTTGAAACTTTTAAGTCAGGAGTCAAGTGTAGCGATGTTGATAAGGCAACGATTGACGTTTTTAAAAAGGCTGGTTTGATGCATTTGGTGAAGCATCACACTGGGCATGGTTTGGGCTTGGAGGGTCATGAGCCTCCTTGGTTAGACATAGGCAACGACGAGCTCTTGCGTGCTGGAATGGTTGTTAGTTGTGAGCCAGGCATTTACGAGACTGGGTTCGCAGGATTTCGTCATTCAGACACGGTTTTAATAAGTGACGATGATGCAGAGGTAATCACGTATTATCCAAGAAATCTGGATGAATTAATAATAGTTTAGAACTAAATTGGGGAACTTTGAGGATTATAATAGCGTTTCGTAAAGAATGTTTGCAATATGGGCAGCTTTTGCGTCCTTTCTTGAATTGAAGCTTTCTTCCGCAACCATAACATATCTGTACTTGCACAATCGACTTCTCGAGAAGCATTTTTTGGTAGGCTTCGCTGTTTTCTTTCGGCTCTTCAACGCAGTGTTGTAAATGTCCTGACGGCATTTGTTTTCTCAACTCTGGTTGTTGGCTGTTTCTGCCTTGATTTTGCTGTTTAGCGTTTCAATGAGTTTTGCAATTTTATATACTGCGTAAGCTAGCAGGATTGTTACTGCGATTTCGGCGAAATCTGCAAACATTTTAACGAGGTCACTTAAAGTCAATGTTTAGCCTTCCCTACTTGTTGAGGTCTAACTCGTTGATTTCGGCCAAGTCCAGCAGAGAATTCATTTTGATTTTGCTGTCTGAAATGGTGTAGAGAACTTCACCTATGAAAAGCGCTCGTGTGACATAGTTCGAAGCGTTGTGCACGTTGCCGTTTTCGATGTGAGTTATAGTTCCTCTTAGCATGATTTTCTCTTCAAGCTCTAGCGATATTGTGAACACGTATGCGCCTTGCCACACGACTTGTCCATAGGCATATGGTGGGACTCCGTTTGGATACTGGCTCTCGTCTATTTCTGCGACTGAAACTGGTATGATTAGAAGGTTCTTTTCTTTGTCAAATAGGAATGCCTTGTGCTCGTTTAGGACAGGGGAATCTGTTCCTCTGTCGCCTATTTCATATTTTGCCAGCTCTACCGGCGCAGTCACGTCAGTAACGTCGAATAGTGATATTTTTACTCCTTGGTACCATGAGAAGTCTCCTTCTTCTGCTCCCACGGTTTCTTTACCTACGCCTATCACGTGATTTTCATCATAGACATGCAAATAGTCAGAGTAGCCAGTTATTTCCAGTTCGCCAAGTATCCTAGGATTATAGGGGTCTGAAAGGTTAATCACGAAAAGTGGGTCAGTCTTCCTGAAAGTCACTAGGTAAAATGTGTCTCCCATGAAACGGGCTGAATGAATTTTTTCTCCCGGAGCAATGCTTTCCAATTTGCCAACGATATTTAAGTCCATGTTTAGAATGTAAACGTTGTTTTGCAAGTGAAGTATCGGCGATTTTTCTGGAGAGCTTGTCATTTGAGATGTTGTTGCTATCCTGAAATAGCCCTCATGCTCATCCATGGAAAACTGGTTTAATGCATAGCCTGTGACTTCGCCGTCTGCGACAGTGGAGATTTCACCATTTTCAATGTGGATTCGATGCAGAACTGTTCTGTCATAATCACAAATAGCCAAATATATGTTTTCCAGTGAGACGTATATGCAAGTTGTCCATCCCGACAATATTGTTTCATCATTTGGCTCCTGCCCCTCCTCCATAACATTCACGGTCACAATAGTTGTGAATATGTATCCACTGTCAGCTATGTTGGAGTAGTAAATGTCTGTGGCAGGTATAATCCTACATTTGTCTTCGGAATAGATTTTTGGAAGGGCCACTTCATCATCAACAAGCGAGGCTGCTTTCCTAATGACAACGTACACGTAGTTGCCAATCATTCTGGAGCTGAAGTATCGGCCGTCAACAGCGATTTCGCTTCTGTTCGTTGGTTTGGCTCTGTCTGATATGCCATATATGCTAATGCACGTTTTTGCTTCATTATAAGAACCGCTTTCATAGAACACTACGAGCCTATCTGCATTTATGAACAGCTGCTTCAATGTTCCGTTCACTGTTATACTTGACAGAACTGCTGCTTCTTCGGCAGGATAAGCCTTTACAATAATCACTTTTTGGCCAGAGATTACGTAGATGTATTCTCCGTCGGTCTTTACTATGTCTGCTTCGTCTACTCCTTCAACTTGGATGTTGGTTTTGGAATAGTCTAAGCCTTCCATAGTGTCAAACATTTGTGCCCGTGAACCATAGGAGTTTATAGATGGCAAATAAGGGTTATATAGGTAGACTCTTTCGCGTTGCAGAAATTCTTTTAGTTCCTCGTATGAGTTGAACCTGTTTAGGGTAGCTGTCCCATATTCTACTTTGGTGCATAACATTGCAATTGCGCTTATGCCAATGAGCAATGTTAAGATTACAACTTTGCCGTTTTTCATTTAAACTCACCTTCACATTCTGATTGTATAACGTGGGTTTGTGAGCCTTAATGCTATGTTTTAGAACATTATTGTACCAAAACTAGTACACTTACAGTATGAAGCCTTTTATATTCTACGCTTAAACAACAAATATACAACTAATGCAATTACAAAACAGACTCCGAGGACTTCAAAGTCAGCAATTGGATAAGCTGGTTTATCCGAACCATATGCTTCCATAAGTAGTTTATCTGAACCATACGCGTCCATAAGACTATTCATTTTTTCAGAAAGAGATCGCTCACATAACAGCGGGTCATAGGAATTTTCGGTTCTAAATTCTGCAAGCGTGATTAGTGGAACCAGTGTTAGTGATAGCCCTAGAATAATTGCGACTCCGAAGTAGAACAGAGTTTTCTTCAATGTGCACGTCTCCATGAAAAGTAAAAGAGGCTGTGGCTTTTAAGTCTACATTTTAGAACACCATGTTGAAGCTTCAAAAAGGCTTTGCCCTCCATAGCCTAAAAGTTTCAACCCAAAAAATAATGATGGCAATCAAACCGAACGTCATGGTATAAAAACTCGGAGTTATCTGATACAAGACGCATAGCGTCAAATAGGCCGTCAGCATTGTGGAAAACAAAACCGAATAGAAAAGATAGCGAGGCACAAGAAAACGACCCATGCGAGTGAAGAACCTTAGAATTCCAACTTTTACTTCTCCTTCTAGGAAGTATTCGCCTGTTCCTTTTTTCCCAATAAGGCCCAAATCCTGCAGCTTCTCAAGATGATGCACAGCTATGCTGGGACTGGAGAATCCTAAAGCCCGCTGAACTTCGCGAACTCCCACGGTATGTGTGGGCTGCTGTAACACGTACCAATAGACGAGAAGAGTCTTCCCTTTTAATGCAGATTCCAAAAAAGCCAAATCAAATTCATGCGAAGCCTTCGACGTAAAGCATCACCAAAGACCCTTTATTGAAAGAGTGTTTAAAAGCCTAATCTCCTTGTTTTCAAGTTTGAACATCAGCTCCACCAACAGAATTAAGTGTTGGATATTACTACAATATTACTAGTGAGTGCGGAGAATGATAGAGATAATTCTTCTCCTTTCTCCCCCCTTATGAAGGGCTCTATCATTCTCCTCATGAAGATACTCTAAATTAGTTAAGAAGACTAGCTGCCATGTTTAGTGATTTTTTATGTTTTAAGATCATTTGAAAGTATTAGTGTCTTGTTTGTTCGAGAAGAAACAACAGTCTCTTTTCTGTGATTTCCCCATAGATTTTCTGATTTTTGACAATTATCGTCGACGTTGCCTTTACGCTTTGGAACAGTGTTCTTATTTGATACTTTTTCGTTGTTGAAGATACGTTATAAACTCAAGTTTCATCCTTGCGACAAACCATAGACTTATAATTTCCATCGACAAATCCAAGTTAGGCGAATAAGTTGGTTGAGATGGATGCGAAAAAAGGGAAGTTCCAATGGATAAAGAAAACTACCAGGAAATTTACCAATGTCATTAAGAAATTTGCCAATTTCATTGGCAGACGACATATCTGGTCTGGTTTGCTTGCTGGCTTTTTGTGGATTTTTTCTTCGGTTTTCATACTGACATTTCAGAGTTTGCCTGAAGAAGTGACATGGACAGTTTTCTTTCCGCTTAAATTATTGGTACAGCTGACATTTTGGACAGGTTTGACGATTATAGACCCCTTTTTGTTTTTGATTGTTGCCATGCTTTTTGGCATGCTCATCGGGGTAATTATCACATATTCCATTCACAGAATTCGTGTCTGGAGACACACGCACAATCTTCAAAAAAGCATTTTTTAAATGCCGTCCGAGTAACTCTGAAATTTCATCCAAATGTCAAGCTAATGCCTTCTCATCATCCGGCAATAATCAATAGGCAAAGCCAAAAATAAAAATATTCTCCATCACCAGTGCATTGTTTTCAAATCAAAGTTCAATCTATATAAAGAAGGGGCTATAACTACCACAAAATGCAGGCAACATACAAATGACTGGTGGCTCAAAAAGGCTACGTCAATTGCGTAAGAGTCATTTCATTGTTATTGTGACTCTGCATTTTTCTGCGTCTACCTTGACAAAGTCACCTGAGCGAATAATTTCAAACGGGTCCTTTTCCAACCTATCCACCAAAGGAACCTTCACCAGAAAAGCACTCACGATAAGCACTGTTTCCGCATCTTTAACTATCAATGCTTTAGGCGCAACATTATGCAAAGCCAGCTTAAACAGACCATCAATCTGAACCACCGAACTCGCCTTTCCAGATGGAAACACAAGCACCTTGCTAGCAATATTCTTCCCCGCCAACTCATGACTTCGCTCCCTAACCACACCCGTTTTTGGATCCGTGAGATAGAAACAAATCGGTTCATGAGAAACCAACGCCTCACCTTCCCCATAGCCACCTATGATTTTGTGACATTTTAACGTGATTTCCGAACTTTTCATCCCCATCTTCCCCTAATCGCAGCTTCAACGCAGTCTTGCAGTCTCGCCACCATAGCCTCTTTAAACCTCCGATAGTACGCGCATTTTGGCGAGTCTGTCATGCCCACCTTATTCTTATACGCAATCCAGCATGGCTCATCGATACACGTATCCACTACCACACGTCCACCAGCCTTCTCAATGACACTTACATACCCGTTCCTCTCAGCCAAAACCTTACCTGTTGCCGACGTGCAAACCCAAAACGCCACACCATCATGAATCTTCTTCCCATTCAACAGTCTCGCAACATCTCCCAACTGCTTCAGCGTATAATGTGGACATCCAAGCATGACGAAGTCTATTTGTCCACTTGTCGTCTGGAGTTCCTCGTAGCATTCTTTGAGCTCACGATCTGTGACTGTGATTCTATCTCCTGAGAAATCGCCTTGAAAGGCTTCTTCAACAGTTGAAGCCTCAACCGTGAACCTCGGCATGTAAAACATGGATATAGCCCCAGACACGTTTGACATTGCACAAAAGTTTATGAACTCCTCTGTACTTGGCTGCCTTGATATGCCAGTGAGCACAGGGATTCCATAGCCTACCCGTTTGCCAACATAATATCCTAGAAGCGTATAGTCAAACTCGTCCTTTAGACTTGCTTCCACCTCAACCAAGTGTGTGCCTTTCCGATTCTCTCTAATAAGCAAACCATATTCTGGAACCTTGCCGATAACTCCCGCAGCCAATGCACTTTGAGCCGCCTCGCGGTTTGTTCTTGCACCAATAACAGAATTCACATAAGGTGTAGCGCTTGACTCTGAAAAAGCAACGTTTTCACTGTACAGTGGAATATTTTCCGCCATGTACGGTATGCAACTCCAACTCAGAATAGCGCCCACTTGCTTGTAGGCTTCCATCACTCTTCGAGCCACTTCAGCCTCATCCTCTGGAATATCATCAAACAAGCGATGGAAATACCCAATGTCATAAACTGGATTTGTGCTGGTAGGCACTCTACAACGTGCGCCTCCATCAGCCAAAAGCTCCACAAAATACAAGTCACCTTCCTGACCACTTGAAGCAGCATGCGCACGACTAATCGGAATCATCTTCTCAGCGTCATACGCATCACCAATCGCCACAAGCAACTCGAGAGCCTTCCGCGTTCCCTCACCGAATTCGCCAGCAAGTATCCGCTCTTCCTCTTTAGTCAAATACATCTCAAGTCACCTTCAATTCATACTAAAGGAGCCTAAAGCTATGTCACACAAACGTTTTGCGGATGTCCCTCCAAGAACTTCACAACATTGTCGACGCAAATGTCTGTGCATCTCTTTGCAGCCTCTACGGTATGGAATCCAATGTGAGGTGAAAGTATCACATTATCAAGTTTGAATAATGAGTTGTCTTTTGCTGGTGGTTCTTCTTCGAAAACGTCTAATCCCGCACAAGAGAGTTTACCTGATTTCAACGCATCAACTAAAGCCTTTTCGTCGATTACTTTGCCTTGAGACGTGTTGATTATGACAGCACCTTTTTTCATAGCCGCAATTTCTTTTTTTCCTATTAATCCTTCCGTTTCTAAGGTTAAAGTGACATGCAAAGTTATGAAGTCGCTTTCTTTCAACAAAGTGTAAAGGTCGACATACTTCATTCCAATCTCTTCGGCTTTCTTCAAATTAGGATACTTGTCGTAACCCAAAATTTGCATCTTAAAAGCTTTGGCGATTTCGGCAACTCGGCAACCAATTGCTCCAGTGCCGATTATGCCGAGAGTTTTTCCCGCCAGTTCGCTTCCTCCAAACGGTCTCCAATTAAAATCGCCCCTTCTAACGTGCTTGTCAGCAGAGGGCAATCTTCTAATCGCCGCAAGCAACAAAGCGAAGACATGTTCAGCAACAGCCTCAGTAGCATAGCTTGGAACATGTGTAACCACGATTCCTCTTTCCTTGGCTGTCTTGAGATCTGCGTAGTGGCATGTGGTAGCCCATATTGAAATCATCTTAAGCTTCTTGGCTGAATCAATGACGCTTTTAGTTAGGTCACTCCAGCCAACTATTACGATGTCTGCCGACTTTATTCTCTCTTTCAATTCACCAGGCGTTTTAGGTGGTTCCTCAAAAACTTCTAACTCGCCCATCGATCGTAATTTTTCAATGTGCTCTTTTTCTAGGTAGACATGGTCTACGATCACTATTTTCATTATTCATCATTTTTAGAATGTAGGCAGTTGCTTAAATTTTGTGTGGAAGCGTTTAAGGGTTCTTTGCATGAAGGGCTTGGTCTATAGGGGAATTATGGAATCCGCTGTTTGATATTGAAAAAGTTGTGGTAGAAGAGCGATTTATTTTGAAAAACGGCTGAAAAAATCGGAATATGATTGAATTGCATTTAAATTTTGAATTATTTTTCATAAAACTTTTATATATGATGGTTTGTGGATATGTGTAACTAAGGTAAAGAACCTGGTGCGTGCATGGAACCTAGTAAAAAGCCATTAAATGTGCTTATTAAACAGTTAAACGCTGGCATCGCAGTTATGCTGAAGAACGGCTGCGAATACAAGGGAAAAATGATCAAGTGTGACGGGCATATGAACATACTTCTTGAAGGAGCAACAGAATCCAGAGATGACCAGTTAATCACTAATTACGGAAATGTTTTGCTGCGTGGAAACAACATACTTTACATACTATTAGATGTTCACTAAAAAGTAGCTATTTTGCCCATTCCAGTCGCATATGCCAAAGCTTCTTTAAGTTTAACCCTTAGCATATGCTTGCGTTTGAAATACTGCAAAACGTTTTTGATGTCTCGGGTTAGAAGTTGTTTGGCATTTGGATGAGTTATGGTGACGTATTGGGGCCAATCGATAATTAGAATGTGCATGTCTGGCTTTAAGATGATGTTGTATTCGCTCAAATCGGCGTGGATAATACCAGCCTTCAAATAGGCTTTTCGAACATTACGCAATATCTCTTTTAGAACTTTTTCTGGTTTGGAAATTTCTTTCCACCGTGCAAGTTCTGCTCCTTCAATCATGCCCATGGCTATTACGTGGCGGTTTTGGCTTATTGGTTCTGGAACAGCTACTCCAAATGGAAAGACAAGTTTTAAAGCTTGGAACTCTTTTTCCGCCGCAAGCTTAGACTGAAAAAGCCAGCCTACACGTTCAGTTATGTAGCCTCTTTTTCGAATGGTTTGGCGGAAACTGATTCTGCCCAATCTGTGGAATTTTACGGCTATTCTGTTCCCTTTCGGGTTTAATGCATCATAAACATCTGCTTCTTTGCCCACTCCTAAGGATTTTCCAAAAGCTTCTAGGACTCCAGATTTAACAAAGGCATTTATTGCTAAGCAATCGTATCCAGCATAGTTCAAAGTATAACCTACGTAAGCTCCACTTTTTTGGTAGATTAAACCCACTTTATGGAGACGGCTTAGCCTGAAGTCCGTGTCTCGTGCAAGGTCGAGCTTGGTGAATTTTGCAATCTGTTCTTTTGCAACGAATTCGTGTTTGCACATGGCGGTTTCGATGACTTGGAGTACTCTGAAGTCTTCATTTTCGAGTGTGCGAAACACTTGAACCGCAACATCAGCAGATGACATGGTCCAAAAGAAGTAGTGTATCTTTGCTAATAAGAATTAAAGTCGCTATGCGATTAGCCTATAATGCCTCGTCTTGTTGACAGGCATAAACGTAATAGCCAGTTTGAGCAATCTGCAAGATAGGGAAGGCTTTGCATAGAAAAGTCAAGTTTCGGCTCTTGTTCTTGCTCGGAATTTGCCTATTTATACCGTTAATCTCTCTCTATGCAATAACCAACATTTTAGCAGGTGCTTTAATATCCTCAGCATGTTTCTCTCTTTATTGCTATCTGGTGTACCATTTCGTTTACAAAAGAGAAAACCTAGGCTTTTTAAACTGTTAAAGTTTTGGCTGTTTCTGCCGATTCCTCAACCATGCTTTCTATGTTTAGTTCTTTTTCAGCATTCTTTACAATTTCCAATTTTGCTTTGGTAGATGGCTTAGTGGGTGCGGCACTGCATTTTTTGGCTTTCTGAGTCGAAATTTCGAAAGTGCTGATTTTTCTGGCTATTTCTGTGGTTTCTGTTTTATCAAAGCCTAAGAGTGGGCGATGTATGGGGTATTTTGTTGAGGCTTCATCTAAGGCTCTTAGGTTTGTTATTGTTTGGCTTGCTTGTTCGCCTATTGCTTCGCCAGTTACTATGCCCTCTGCATTCTCGGCGTCGGCTATTCGTTCAGCAATGCGGTACATCATGCGCTTACATAAAATACATGTTAGCTTTCTTGGCGCATCTTTAACAAAAGCTTGCAGGTTTTTACCATGTGAGATAATGTAGACTTTTCTCGGAAAGCCAATTGACCACTCGAAAAGCTTCCTGGCAACTTCTAACGCTTTGGCTGTGGCCGTTTCATCCGTTAATGGTGTATTATCAAAGTAAACAGGGACAATCGGGCATCCACGCTTCATTACGAGCCAACATGCCACAGCAGAATCTATGCCCCCGCTCAAGAGACACACAGCTCTCGATTGTGAACCAAGCGGAAATCCGCCTGCACCCTTCAAATTTTCTGAAAAAATGTAAGCGTTGGCATCTCTAACTTCAATGCCAAGCGTAAATTGAGGATTTTTCAAATTTACCCACAATTTTCTGTCTTTTAGGCTTTCCAAAACTTGTTTTCCAACTTTTTTGCAGACATCCATGCTTGAATATGGATGTTTTCCAACTCTGCGGCAACGGATTGCGAAGCTACTTTCATTTTTGAATGTGGCAGATGCCAAGTTGACGGTTGTTTCTGCGATGTTCTCCATGTGCGAAGTAGTTTGTGTTGCAGGAGAAACTGAAGAGATCCCGAAAATTTGTGTCAGTTTGTCAGCAGTTTCTTGGGGTTTCTTCGTTTTTATGTAGATTCTGCCCCGTTCTCTCAGGGTTTTCTCATAAGAGACTCTGTGGTATTCTAAGACTTTTTTTATGTTTTTTAGTAAGAGCCTTTCGTAAGTAATTCTAGTTCCTTCGCTTTTTATTCCTATTTCGCCGCCTAATCGAACAATTACTGAATCAAATTCCGCGATTTAACCCAACTCCAGATAAGCTTCACAAAAAGGAAGAAACCGAGAGGATTTAACGATTGTGTTCAGGGGTATTCGGCATACTTATATGCAGTTGAAAGTATTATCCACAGATGTAGCACGCAATTTCTCATTTGGAGCTGATTGTATGTCGCACAAGCGTTCAAGCAATGATGTTGTTAGATATCCTAATGAAACGATAAGATTACTTTTCGAGAGGTCAAGTTGTCGAGATTTCTTAGACAAGAAAATACCCGCAGATGTTCTGCGCCTTGTTCTTGAGGCAGGGATTCATGCGCCTACTGCAGGGAACCTTCAGCCGTATTCCATCATAAAAATAGAAGACAGCGAAATGAAGCAGAAATTGGCAGGAATGTGTGAACAGAGTTTCATAGGCAAGGCGCCAGTTCTGTTGCTGTTTTGCATTGACTTGCATCGCATTGGGAGATGGGCAAGCCTTAGTGTTGCGCCGTTTACGGCAACAAGTTCTTTCCGCCATTTTTGGGTATCTTTTCAAGACGCCATCATATGCGCCCAAAATATCTGCACTGCTGCAGACTCGATGGGATTGGGCTCCGTATACATTGGCACAGTAATTGAGAAACCTGCTGACATTCAAGCAATGTTCAAGTTGCCTAAAGAAGTTTTTCCAGTTGTTCTGCTTTGCATGGGATACCCAACAGCCCGACCAACATCCAGAAAGAAACTTCCTATTGATGTAGTGGTTCATTCTGAACACTACCGCGAAATTGAAGACCAAGAACTCTTAGCTGCATACGAGAAGAAATATCCTGACTACAAGCTTGAAGTTACCGAAGAAAGGCTAGAAACGATACTGAAGGTTTGCCGACAAGTTCACGGAGAAGAATTTGCCAAGAAGTGCGCT
>Ga0172363_10002904_pt1 | contig 13855 bp, 8 predicted proteins | sample LakKivs2_kivu2a2_FD_114541 | JGI IMG/M metagenome (GOLD analysis project Ga0172363, IMG submission 114541) | Sediment microbial communities from Lake Kivu, Rwanda - Sediment s2_kivu2a2 | ecosystem: Environmental > Aquatic > Freshwater > Lake > Sediment | place: Rwanda: Western Province, Lake... | reverse complement strand
CTTGGCGGGCGTCTATTTCCCGTCCACCTACCCGAGCTGGGCCCTGTCGGCCAGGATTGCTGCAGGCTTGATAACCAGTATCCTGTTCTTTGCCTCGGTAGTGGTCCACGAACTCATGCACAGTCTCGTTGCCCAACGTCAGGGCGTACCGGTCAAATCCATCACCCTGTTCATTTTTGGCGGCGTCTCTGAGATTACCAGCGAGCCTAAGACGGCCGGAGATGAGTTCCGAATGGCCTTCGTCGGCCCCTTGAGCAGTCTGGTACTGGGTGGCATATTTTTCGGCATTTACTTCTGGTTGAGGAGTTCCAGCGCTTTTCCCGCCCAGTTTGTTACCGGTATCGCGTTCTGGCTGGGATATATTAATCTGGCGTTGGGTGTCTTCAACCTTATTCCCGGTTTCCCCCTGGATGGCGGGCGCGTGTTGAGGTCAATAATATGGGCGCGCAACCACGACCTCAGAAGGTCCACGAGGATAGCTTCGAATGCCGGCAGGGTCGTCGGCTTCCTTTTCATCTTCGGAGGCATCTACCTCATTTTCACAGGCAACTGGTTCAACGGCATCTGGCTGGCGCTGATCGGCTGGTTCCTGGAAAGTGCGGCCGTCGGCAGCTACCAGCAGCTTCTCATGCAGGAAATGCTGAAAGGCCACACGGCCGGCGAGATAATGTCCACCGATTGTGCGGTGGTTCCCCCGGACATGACTATAGACCGTCTTGTGAACGGCAATATTCTGACCACCGGTCGTCGCTGCTTCCCCGTGGCTTCCGAGTCGCAGATGATGGGTCTGATGACCTTGCGTGACATACAGGTAGTGCCTCGAGATCGCTGGACCACCGAGACCGTTCAACAAGCCATGACGCCGTTGGACAAACTCAAGTATGTGCGGCCGAATGAGGAGCTTTCCACCGTAATGAAAATCCTGGCTGAAGGCAACGTCAATCAGGTGCCCGTGGTCCAGGACGGCAAGATTATCGGCATGGTAACCCGCGAAAACCTGCTCAACTTCGTCAACGTTCGCAGCCGGCTGGGCACGTAGGGTACCTGTCTATTCACCACAGCAAAAAGCCCGGCCATCCGTAAGGCGCTAGGTGGCGAGTCCCGCCGCTTTCAGGATGTCGGGAACCACTTCTTCCTTGCCGATGGCCATGATATGGACTCCGTGGCAGACGGATTCCTTCTTCAGAGTGGCAATCATACGGCCGGCGATTTCTATGCCTTTGTTGATGGCCTCGCCTTTGGGGGCGGCCGCCAGCTCATCAATCAAGTTCTGGGGCACGGTTACGCCCGGGACGTTGTCGGTCATATATTTGGCCATCCTGGCCGAGACGAGCAGGATGATGCCGGCTAATATCTTGACCGGAAACTGGTGGGCGTATTCCATAAAGTTGGCGAATTTGTCCAGGTCGTAGATGGCTTGGGTCTGAAAGAATTCGGCGCCGGCTTCAATCTTCTTTTCGAACTTGATTAGCTGCGGCTCGAGCGGGTTGGCCTCGGGCGTCACTATGGCGCCCGCGCAAAACTCCACCGCCCCGTCCAAGTCGTTCCCCCCCAGGTCTTTGCCCGATTGCATCTGCCGGATTGTGCTCAGCAGCTGCGCCGAGTCCAGGTCGAAAACCCCTTTGGCCCCCTTATGGTCGCCGACGACGACGGCATCTCCGGTCAGGCAGAGGACATTTCTTATGCCCCTGGTGTACGCGAACAGGAGCTCGGCTTGAAGGGCAAGGCGATTGCGGTCGCGGCAGGTCACCTGCAATATCGGTTCGCCCCCGTGCTCCTTGATGGCCAGACAGCCGCCAATAGATGGAAAGCGCATTACCGAGCTCTGGTGGTCTGTAACATTCAGCGCATCCATTTTGTCCTTGAGAAGGTCTATGTGGTGGAGCATCTTCTCGATGTTCGTCCCCTTGGGCGGACCGATTTCGCTGGTTACTACGAACCTATCGGACTTGAGAACTTCTCTAAAACTCGAGGCCATAGCTCCTCCTTCACGCTACCTTGACCGTTCGCGACCTGGGCGCCACGTTGTAGTCTCTGGGGGAATGAAATCTGCGCATCAAATCGAGCCGCCCCTGTTCCGCCAGGCGCTGGTATATGAGAGTCCAGGCACAGTCCTTTTCCTTGTCCACCTCGCACTTGCCGTTATTGGTGCCGCCGCAGGGGCCGTTCAGCAGGCCTTTATGGCAGGCCGCCAGCGGACAGATGCCCGCCGTCTCTCCCAGAACGCACTGGCCGCACTGGGCACAGACTTCCTGAAAATGGCCGGGACTATCCTCGACTCCTATGAACAGGGTATCCAGCGCAGGGAAAACCGGCTTGCCGATGTAGGTGCTAACCTTGTGCACGCCCAGAGCACAGGCCATGACCAGAACGCAGTTGGCGTTCTCAATAGCTCCGTTATTCTCCTTGATGGCTACCTCGGTCATCTCATCGCAGGCGGTGGGGATGACTATCCAACCGGTGACCAGCTTGCCCAGTTCTTGCAGGCGGTCCTTCATCGCCAGGACCTCGTCCCTCCCACCGGTTTTGGTCATGGTGGCGCACGTGCCGCAGCCGGTGATGTATACCCGGTCGAGCCCGTCCAATTGGCGCTGGACTTCTTCAAAAGGCTTCTGCTTGGTAATAGATTTCATACTCAACCTCCCGGTAGATCAAAAATCAAAGGTCAAGAATCAAAATTACAAATCAAAGATAAAACCTTTGGGTACGTCCCTCACATTTCCACTTTTGACTTCTGCCCTGTCATTTTGCATTTTCATTTTTGCTCTCTGAATTACTTCTCCAAGTCGCATCTTAAGCAACGCTTTGCCTCCTGTCTGGCCTTCTCCTCCGAGAAGCTCAGCTCTATCTCTCTGAAGCTTCCTTTCCTCTCCTGGAGAGGAAGCTGGGGTATTTCGGGCCTGAACTGCGGTTCCCAACTTTCTTCCTCTGAGGTTTTTCCGTCGCCAGCAGTCCTCGTAGCCACAGGGGGTGGAAGGCTGGACTTCAGGTCATGCATCTCGACGCGCGAGGTGTCGCCTCTCAGGTATTTGTCTATGGCAATAGCGCCTCTCCGGCCGGCGGCAATAGCTTCTATGATCATGCCCGGCCCGGAGACAAAATCTCCGCCGGCAAAGACCCCGGCAACGCTGGTCACCAATCTATTGGCGTCCACAGCCAGCCTTTCCCAGCGGGTGCGCTCGAGAGCGCTGTCCGCGGGCAGGAACGACAGGTCGGGGGCCTGTCCTACGGCGGCGATGACGGTGTCGGCCGGAGCGAAGAACTCCGAGCCGGAGACCGGAATCGGGCGACGGCGCCCGCCGGCGTCGGGCTCTCCCAACCTCATGCGGACACATTGCAGGCCGGATGTCTTCCAATCGTTGTTTACTATGCGGGTGGGACTGACCAGGAAGTTGACCCGGACCCCCTCTGCCACCGCCTCGTTGTACTCCACTTCGGTCACCGGCATTTCCTCCCGCGACCGGCGGTAGAAGATATTCACCTCACTCGCCCCAAGTCGAAGAGCTGTACGGGAGGAGTCCAGGGCCACGTTGCCACCGCCGATGACGGCCACGCTACCTCCAACCTTGACGGGTTTGCCGACCTTCACGTCCCTGAGAAATCGCAACCCATAGTAGAAGCCCTCGACATCCTCCAATTCCCCCGGTATGCCGACGTTCTGGCTCCTCTGCGCCCCGGCGGCGATGAAAACGGCTTCAAAGCCTCCTTTTCTGATATCTTCTATGGTGAAATTGACGTTGATGGGTGAGTTGTACCTTATCTCCACTCCACGGCTGGCGATGTAGTTTATCTCTTTATTGATAATCTCCCGCGGCAGCCGAAAGTCGGGTATGGCTACCGAGAGCATGCCCCCGCCCACGGGCAGGGCTTCAAAGACCGTCACGGGATAGCCCATTTGAGCCATAAAGTAGGCGCAGGACAAGCCGGTTGGTCCTGCTCCCACCACCGCCACCTTCTGGCTGTGAGTCAGGGGGAAGCGTTCCGGTGGAGGCAATTCCCCGACGTGGTCGAAATACCAGTCGGCGGCGAAGCGCTTAAGCGCCCGGATAGCCACTGGGTCATCCAATTCCCCGCGGCGGCATCTTCCCTCGCAGGGGTGGTGACAGATGCGGCCGCAGATAGCGGGGAAAGGATTGCGTTCCCTGATGGTCTCGACCGCCTCCAGGTACTCGCCGGCGGCGATTTGGGCCACATATTTGGGAATATTGATTCCCACCGGACAGGTGTGCTGGCAAGGAGATATCATGAGCGCATCGCACACGGCGGCCGGACATTTCTTTTCCCTTATGTGTGTCTCGTACTCATCTCTGAAGTAATCAAGGGTGGTGAGCACCGGGTTGGGACAGGTCTGCCCCAGACCGCAAAGGGAGCATTCCTTGACGGTCCTGGCTATGGTAAGAAGGGTATCTATATCTTCTTCGCGCCCTTTGCCTTGAGTAATCCTGGTCAGTATTTCCAGCATTTGTTTGGTCCCCAGGCGGCAGGGGACGCATTTGCCGCAGGACTCGGACTCGGTGAAGCTCAGGAAATACCTGGCCACGTCCACCATGCAGGTGGTCTCGTCCAGCACCACCATGCCGCCGGAGCCCATGATGGAGCCCAGCTTCGCCAGTGTTTCATATTCCACCGGTGAATCGAGAAACCGGGCCGGAACGCAGCCGCCGGAAGGTCCGCCCGTCTGCACAGCCTTGAACCGCTTGCCCCGGGGAATGCCGCCCCCAATATCAAATATTATGGTAGACAGGGGCGTGCCCATCGGCACTTCTACCAGTCCGCTGTTGGCAATCTTCCCGGTGAGGGCAAAGACGGCTGTCCCTTTGCTCTTCTCGGTGCCTATGCCGGCAAACCAGCCGGCGCCCCGGTCTATGATTATAGGAATGGAAGCCAGCGTTTTTACGTTGTTGATGTTGGTGGGCATTCCTCCCAGGCCCGACTGGGCGGGGAATGGGGGACGGGGACGGGGCATTCCCCTCCGGCTCTCGATGGAGGCCATTAAGGCTGTTTCCTCGCCACAGACGAAGGCCCCGGCGCCCTCTTTGACATGCACTGTGAAATTGAAGCCCGAGCCGAGAATGCCCTTGCCTGAGAAGCCCTTCTCCCGGGCCTGGTCCAGGGCAGTGTGGACTCGCTTCACCGCCAGGGGATACTCGGCGCGAACGTAGATGTAGCCCTCGTCGGCGCCGATGGCGTATCCCGCGATGGTCAATCCTTCGATAACGGCGTGGGGGTCCGCCTCCAGGATGGAGCGGTCCATGAAAGCCCCGGGGTCGCCTTCGTCGGCATTGCAGATCACGTACTTCTTTGCTCCTGGGGAGCTGCGGCAGAATTCCCATTTGCGGCCGGTGGGAAAACCGGCGCCGCCCCGCCCCCGGAGACCGGAGTTCTTGACCTCGTTGATGACCTCCTCCGGTGTCATTTCCAGGAAAGCCTTTCTCAGGGCCCGGTAACCTCCGCGGGCAATGTAGTGGGCGATTTTTTCCGGGTTGATTTGCCCGCAGTTGCGCAGGATGATGCGCTGCTGCTTTTTGTAGAAGTTTATCTCCGAATATTGCGGTATGCCTTCGCCGGTCACCGGGTCGTGGTAGAAGAGGCGTTCCACAGGCCTGCCCTCTCGGAGATGGGACGTGGTAATTTCCGAGGCGTCCTCGGCCTGGACATGGGTATAGAAAATGCCCTCGGGTTCAATGACAACATTGGGGCCCTGCTCGCAGAAACCGTGACAGCCGGTGAAATCCACCTCGGCATCGCTTATTCCCTGCCGGCTTATTTCTTCCTTGAACGCCCGGTAGACCGCTTCGGAGCCGCTGGAAATGCATCCCGTTCCCTGACAAACAAAGATAGTGCGATGATTTTCCATGCTACTCTTTGCCCTCCCGGTTCTTGAACAGCTGGTCAACCTTCTTCGGGTTCATATGGCCGTGAACGCGTTCGCCCACCACCAGATTGGGGGCCAATGCACAGACGCCGATGCAGGCTACGGTTTCCAGGGTATACTCCAGGTCAGGCGTGGTCTCGCCTTCGGCTACACCCAGGTGCTCCTTGACCAGTTTCAAAATCGTTTTCCCTCCACGCACGTGGCAGGCTGTGCCACGGCAGACTCTGACGACTTTTCTGCCTCGTGGCCGAGTGTAGAGCTGCGTATAGAAACTGATGACCCCCTGCACCTGGCTGGGGAAAAGCCCCAGACTTCGGGCTATGAGCGGTATGGACTGGGGGGGGATATAGCCGAACTCGCCCTGGATTTCTTGCAGTAGTGGTATCATCGCCCACTTCTGCTCGCTGTACTCGGAAACGATGGAATCGATTCGCATCAGGTCAACCTCTCCGGTTCTCTCATCTTTGTCCATCTTCACTCACTCCTTGGCTTTGCTCGCGACAAGCCTGAACAATGCCTTGCGAAACCCTAAATCCTGATTTCTAAACCCCAAATGCCGATTATATCGAGCATCCCGAAAAGTCGGGATAAATTCGAATTCTCAGTGTGCTAGATTCAAGACCTTTCATTTTGGTCATTGGGATTTTGAGCTTTGATATTGTTTAGCATTTCGCATTTAGTGCTTGGGATTTTCTTCCCTCCGGGGAAGGACTTTCTCTATCCTTACGTTGCATGACTTCAGTGAAGGCGCCTTTGTTTCCGGGTCCAGGACAGTGTCAAATAGCCTGTTGACCGGGGTCCCGGGAAATGAAGACGGCATAAAGAGCATCCTCTTGCGCAGTGTGCCCGTAATCTTGACCGCAGTAGTTACCTCGCCAAACGCTGAGATTACCTTGACCTCGTCGCCGTCGGTTACGGCCAGCTTCTTGGCGTCGAACTCACACATCTCGACGGAAGACCGGGGGGCGAATCTCTTCAGACGCCGAGCCCGGGAACTCCTGGTGCCGGTGCCAGAATGATAAAGGGCGCTGCCAGTCAGCAAGTTAAACGGATAATCGGATTTTCTGGCTCGCACTTGTGGCGAGTATTCGACGGTGGAGAAACGGGCAAACCCCTTTAAGAGTCGGCTACCCGAGGTGCGTACGGTTTCGGCGTAGGCTGACTCATCCTGTTTGTCGGAATCACTGTAAGTTTCGTATGAAGGAACCAGTTCCTCAATCTCGTTCATGACATCCTGTAGAGATGCAAAGGGCAGCGCGTGCCCCATCTTGCTAGCTAACCGCACTATTATTTCCCAATCCGGCAAGCTTTCTCCGGCAGGCTCGATTGCCTTGTGCAGCCTGTTTACCCTACCTTCAAAGCTAGTGAACGTTCCCTCTTTTTCAGCGAAGCTCGCCGCCGGGAGGATTACGCTGGCGAGTCTCGCCGTTTCTGTAAGGAACATGTCCTGAACCACGAGGAAATCGAGGGAAGCCAGGGCTTCCGTGACGAGTCTCGCATTTGGAAAGCTCAAGACGGGATTCTCGCCTGTTATGTACATGCCTCTGACCTTTCCCTTCTTTGCTTGCTCAATCATCTCCAGGGCGGTTGACCCGGCGCCGGGCAAGCTTGCTCCCCAGTATTTTTCAAACCTTTGCCTGGCCTGGGCGTCTGTCACGCTTTGATATCCCGGCAAGAATCTGGGCAAAGTTCCCATGTCGCAGGCGCCTTGGCCATTGTTCGCCCTTTGCAGCGCGTAGATGCCGCCACCCTTGCGCCCGACGTTTCCCGTCAGTAACGCCAGATTTGCCAGGGCCCCTACACCGCTGGTTCCGGTGGCATGTTGCGTAATTCCCGTGCCATAGACGATTGCCGCCCGGCTGGCTCTGGCATAGAGTCGAGCGGCATCACGAATGTCCTGGCCCGCAACGCCGGTAATCTTCTCCACGTAATCAGGGGTGTACTTTTTCAAGCTTTGCTCGTAAGCTTCAAAATTGTCTGTTCTTCTGGAAACGAACTCCTCGTCCAGCAGACCCTCGTCAATAATTACCTTGGCCAGGCCGTTTATGAGAGCCACGTCGGTGCCGACCTCAGGCTGCAACCACACGCGGGCAAACAGAGAGAGCCTCGTTTGACGTGGGTCTATTAGCAGCAATTCGGCCCCGCGCTGTTTGACGGCGCGCCTTATGGCATAACCCACGACCGGAGCTGAGGAATCGGGGTCAGCTCCCACGACCAGTATGAGGTCGGTCTGCTCCAGGTCGCTGAGATAGTTCGTGGTCCCCGAGAAGCCCAGAGAATAGCCCAGGCCGGCACGACTGGCAGAGTTGTGCAGGCGAGCGCCATTATCAACATTGCCGGTGCCGAGCACAGTTCTGGCGAATCTCTGCAATACATAGTTATCTTCATTGGTGCAGCTAGCTGAACCTAGGACTGCCAGGCTGTCGGGACCTCGCTCGTCCTTCACCCGCTTGAGTCCGGCCGCCACTTGTTCCACAGCTTCTTCCCACGACACTTTCTCGAAAGTGTCGCCTTTCTTGACCAGGGGTTTGGTCAGCCTGTCCGGGCTATTGATGAAATCGCAGCCGTAGCTTCCCCTCACGCAAAGCGCTCCGCCGTTCACGGAGTTCCCGTTGCCGGCTGTGACCCGGACGACTTTATTGTCCCTGACTTCCAGGCGGATGCTGCACCCGCATCCGCACAAGGGGCAAGTCGTTTCCGTGACAGCCTTAACCGTGCCCCCGTATACCCTATCCTTTTCCATTAATGCTCCCGTGGGGCACAGCGCCACACATGTTCCGCAGAAGGTACATTCCGAGTTCTCCAAAGGTGAGTTGTCCAGCGTCGCCGGAACGGTTGTGAACCCGCGTCGGAAGTAGTCAATAGCGCCTTGAACAACCAGTTCCTGGCAGGCCCGGATACATTTGGCGCATAGTATACATTTGCTCAAATCACGTTCGAGGAAAGGATTGACTTCCTCAATAACCGCCATCCGGGGAATCCGCTGCAATTGTATTAGTCCGATTCCCAGGCCTGAGGCGATCTGGCGCAGCTGGCAGCGATTACCTTTGTCGCACACAGGGCAAGAATCGGGATGACTGGTAAGCATCAGTTCGACTATGGTCTTGCGGCGCTCCATGACCCGCGAAGAATGTGTGTTGATCACCATTCCCGATGCAATCGGAGTGACGCATGATGCGACCAGGGTACCATTTTGCTCATTCTCCACCAGGCAGACACGGCAGGCGCCGGTCGGCGAAAGGTGGTCATCGTGACAGAGCGTGGGGATTTCCACGCCCGATTCCCTTGCCAGCTCCAGGACGGTCATTCCCGGGTAGCCGCTCACCTCGCGGCCGTCGAGAGTGATGGTTATGGACTCCAAACCATATCCTCCTCTGCAGCCCTACAGGTGGGCTGGAATTCCAGAAGGAAATTACCTGTTCTCTTGCTGACCCTCGGGCCAGTTGGCGGACACGTAGGCAAAGGACCGGGGGAAGTATCTTCCTTCGCCTACCGTCCTTATGCCGGTCAAGAGATCGGAACTGGCAGCGCTCTTGGCAATAAATCCGTAAGCACCCACCTGCTTGGCGACGAACATGTTCTCGTCTTCGTCATATTGGGTTAGAATCAGGACCTTAGTCTCAGGATGTTCTTCGTTTATTCGTTTTGTTGCTTCGAGCCCGCTCATCACGGGCATGACTATATCCATCACTGCCACGTTCGGTCTGAGACGCTGCACCTTGTCAATAGCATCTCGTCCATCCACGGCTTCGCCGATTACTTCCATGTCTTTTTGCAGGGCCAGCAGCGCGCCGATTCCTTCCCGGACCACGGCGTGGTCGTCCACAACCAGCACCCTGATTCTTCTCACCGTCTTGTCCAGGAATTTCTCAACCCAGGCCCCTACCGAAGTCAACTCGACCGGCCGGACTAAATACTGTTCAGCTTCGAGCTTCAACCCTTCGTCCATGCGCCACCCCTTGACCACACGGTTTTCCGGCGAGGCGTCAACTACGATGAGAGGCACCTCTCTGAAATTGGGGCTCTGCTTGAACCACTGGTGCAGCAAGAAAGCATCTCCGCGTGGCATTATTGTCCCCAATATAACCAGGTCGGGTTTCTCATGGCGCGCTATCTTTTCGGCCTCGGGTTTGTTGCCGGCCGTCAACACCTGCCAGCCTTTTGTCAGCAACATAGCTTGCACATCAGCTATGAAGTCCGGCTCATCGTCCACCAGCAGAATCTTAGCGTTCATTTCCATCTTTCACCCCCTGGGTAGGTGTATGTTTCAGGAATTATTCAACCTTCCAATATCAAGTGTAATGGCGAATCCGCCGGGTGGACAGAGGCATTCACCCCAGAAGGCATGGGGATATCGCCGTAGTTTTCTACAGGTAATCACCCATTTATCGTGAGGGTGGTTGGCACCGGCGACGCCGCGGAACAGGGAGTTGTCGGGAATAATGCCAGGCTACATTATCAGACGGTGATGATGCCCTTGCGCAGGGCGTATTTGAACAGGTCAAGGCGGTTGTGAATATCCAGCTTTGACATCAAGTTGGTCTTGTGTCTTTCTACGGTTTTGGGACTAATGACCAGCATCCGGGCTATCTCAGGAGTTGAGCGTCCTTCCACCAGCAATTTCAATATTTCTCTTTCTCGGGCGGTCAATTCCTCGAAGGTATCCTTACCTTTCCCTTCTCTGGCCAACTGCCGGTAATCATCAACCAACAGCCTGGCTATGGACGGAGATAGGAAAGAATCTCCGCGGTACACCGACCGGATGGCAGAGGTGAGCTCCGATGATGCCGCTATTTTGCTCATGAACCCACTCGCCCCGGCCTCGATGACCGGCAGCACGTATTCTCTATCTTCGTATTGCGTCAGCACTATCACCTTTATCTGTGGGAACTGTTTGTGTATTCGGCGGGTTGCTTCCAGTCCATCCATAATCGGCATGCGTATGTCCATAAGCACTATGTCGGGTGATAGCCTGGCGACCATTTCCAGTGCTTCTTTGCCGTTGGTCGCCACGCCTACCGACTCTATATCGGGCGTCAAGGCAAGCAAGGCGCAAATGCCGTCCCGGACGATGGCATGGTCGTCAGTGACCAGTACTCTTATTTTCGCCATAAGTGATGTCCTGACGTATCGGGACCTTGCCCCAAACCGTAGCTCCGGCTCCGACTCTGGATACGACGCCGCTGGTTCCGCCCAGAAAGCCGATTCTCTCTCTCATACTGAACAGTCCGCGGCCGCGCCCGCTCTCCTCCACGTCGGTGATTTTGGAGACATCGAATCCCTGCCCGTCATCGCTAATAGTGAATGAGAATTCCTCCGGTGTATATACTAGGATTATGGAAGCATTCTTTGCCTTGGAATGATTGACGATGTTGCCGACCGCCCCCTGAACAACACGAAAAAGAGCAGCCTCCACATCGGGGGCAAACCGCGTCTCGGTCCCTTTCACCTCGACCGTCACGTTGATGTTCAGGGGTTGAAGCCTGTTCTTGGCATGCTGGCGAACCGCGGCTACCAGCCCCAGCGTATCCAGGACAGCAGGGTGAAGGTTGGAAATTACCCTGCTCACTTCCTTGTGCACCTGCACCGTCAGGGTTTGGACTTTCTTCAGTCCGGCAATTAGCTGGGCGTCCTGATTATCGGACCTGGCGGACATTTCTATCAGCGCTTCAAGCTGAAGCGCTATCCCGGACAGCGACTGACTGGTCTCATCGTGCAGCTCACGGGCAATCCTCCTCCGTTCCTCTTCCTCGGCGACGAGATTCTGTCGCGCAAGTTTGCGCAGCCTTTCGCGTGCTTTTCTCAGCCTGTCGTTCAATATGGCTTGCTCTATGGCTATGCCCAGTTGGTCTCCGATGGAGTGCAGAAGATGCACGTCTTCTTTGGTAAAACGGTGCGGCTCATAGCTGGCAACGTTCATCACCCCCAGGACGTTATCTTTGGCCCGGAGAGGGACGCTGAGGAATGCCCTTAAGCCCTCCGAGCTTATGAGGTCAGTACGAGCGGCCTCGGGCTCTGAGGAGATGTCCTCCAGGAGTACCGCCCTGCCGCTTTGGGCTACCTTTCCTGCGATTCCTTCACCCGGCTTCAAGTGCATCTCTCTGGCGTACTTATCGGATAGGCCGTGGTAAACGCGATAAGACAGCGTCTGGCTTGGTTCGTCGAGGAGCATTATCCCTCCCACGGTCCCGTTCATAATGCTAAGGACGTTGTCCAGACCGATCTTGAGAATACCATCTAGCTCGTGCAGACCGCTGATCGCCGCCGACACCCGACTCAAAGCCACCAGGTCGTGGTAGTGCTTCTCGGCGGTGTGGTCTTGATCAGATAGAGTCAAGTCAGGACCAGCCGAACCGGTGGCCTTCTCAGCTTCATCGCCATCTTTCATTATCCTTGCTTCACCTGAGGAGCTCTATTTTAAGACTATACAAAATCATGGCCCTTTGCAACCCGTTACTCGATGGGATGCTATTGATGCGGCGTGACCAGTGAATACTATAGAAGGGTTGGAATCTGGCTTGCCACCCGAAGCCTTGGCGCAGGCTGGCGGAGAGGGTGGCCGACTACGCTCTGATAGAGCTTCGACGGCTAAAGGATTCGTTTTTGCAGAAAAGCCCTGCCCGACCCGGTTTTGAAATATCGTTCAAGTGCAATTGCTCTGGGCTTACCTTTAACTGCGAAATATGCTTCTAGCCTTAATGGCGTCCTATTCTTCGTAGAATCAACCTTCCCAGAGTTGTGTTCAGCGAACCGGCGGGCAACATCATTCGTTGAGCCCACGTAGAGCTTGTGGTCGAGCGCGCTTCTCAAAACGTATACGTACCACATATGGGGCTAACCACTCGGAGGTTTAGCGCACTGAAGTTGGCTTGCCAGCCGAAGCCTTGGCGCAGGCTGGCGGAGAGGGTGGGATTCGAACCCACGGTCGAGGAAACCCCGACACACGCTCTCCAGGCGTGCCTGTTAGACCACTCCAGCACCTCTCCGGTCTTCTAGGGCAAACGGCCTATAACTCTGGCTCGCAAGCCGAACCCTTGGCGCATACTGCGAATCTGGCCTGCCAGCCGTAGCTTCAGCGTAGGCTGGCGGAGAGGGTGGGATTTGAACCCACGTCCCGATATAATCGGGAACCGCTTTTCGAGAGCGGCACCATAAACCACTCGGTCACCTCTCCTTAAGCTAGTTATGAGCAAGCCAGTTAAGATAAAGCATCTATTTGTCGACAATGGCCAATGACCGCAGACAACCTCATTCTCAGCCGTTTCATTATACTGTGGGGATAGCGGTTTATCAAAGGTTTCGGCGGCGGATTCTGCGACATCTGGTATGTACCGAAGTCACTTGTATCGAAGTATGCTCTGGGTGGTCCTGAACCATACCGGCAACTCAGCTTCGCTGTCCAAATGGTTTGACTGGGCTAGTCTAGCAAATCGAGGTAGCCCGTACTTCCTGGCCAGGTGAGGCAGGTCGTTCACCTTCAGTATTTCCTAGATGACCGAAGAGGAGCAAATAGTTCGGTCGTCGCGATACGACTCATTGGGGGGGGCAGCTCAAAGAGCTGCACCCCCCGTTTCTTGGGTTACCAGGTCGCCGCAAAATCCGGACAATACCTGCGGGCAACTGCGGTTTGACCGTACTCTGTCACCTCCGTAGTTTGCGTACGTTGTCGGTGTTACTCGCTAATACGTATTTGCTGACGGTCTCTTGCTACCAAATTGGAATAACAGCAGGGCGACCGATGATTATCGTATTTTGCCGTCGTACACCAATGCGCAACCGATTTAATAAAAATGTCATATTTTCCCTCGATTTGTTATGCGTATTTCATTGGGGCTGGCTTATTATTACAAGTGAACGACGTTTTGCGGGCAAGGGTTTGCCGGAGGAACTCAGTTGATAACCATATTGCTGGCGGATAATCACCTGTCCAGAGAAGGGGTACGCGCCCTGCTGGAACGGTACTCGAACGACTACATGGTT
>Ga0172363_10002896_pt1 | contig 13862 bp, 10 predicted proteins | sample LakKivs2_kivu2a2_FD_114541 | JGI IMG/M metagenome (GOLD analysis project Ga0172363, IMG submission 114541) | Sediment microbial communities from Lake Kivu, Rwanda - Sediment s2_kivu2a2 | ecosystem: Environmental > Aquatic > Freshwater > Lake > Sediment | place: Rwanda: Western Province, Lake... | reverse complement strand
TCGGTAATAAAATCGTCAGCATTTTTTGCTATAAGACCGAAACGTGATAAATATTCTTTTGGAAAATCCTTTAAATTATTAGTCACTATCAGGTTGGCATTCGCTTTAACAAGCATATAAACCGGACACTATGAATCATATAATCCGGAATCTTCGTCAGACTTCATTATCTCAATTAATAATTGCTTCTGTCTTTCTTTCATCTTTTTCTTGTATTTCAGGACATCTTCATATTTGATTCTCCTGTGCTTGCCAATTTTCGTGAAGTTTATCTCCCCTCTTTCCAGCAATTTAATTAAATGAGGTCTGGAACATCCAAGAAGTTCGGCCGCAGCCTGAGTAGTCATTTCTGTTGCAATAGGAACTATAGAAATTGGCCTTCCTTTGCCCGTTTCCTTTAAAATTTCAGCAAATAGTTTTAGAGCCATGAGAGGGACTCTAATTTTTTCAGAGGTTTCTTCAATTTCTATTTCCGGATTTTCAGTATGTAGTTTCTCTAACATTGACACTAAAGCATCATAAGATTCTATAGCAGCTTTCTGCTCTTCCTTTGACGGCTTTTTTATTTCATCAATGAAGTCCATAGGGTTTGATTTTGGTTTTCTGCAAATATAAACGAAATATTCGAAATAATGTTTCGTTTATTTCGATTTTTTCTGATTCTTCATTATTTTCTGCTGAATAGGAATGTGGCTATCGCTTGATAATCTGGGAAGAAGTAGTTATTGGAATGGACAGAGCTAATGATTTTACTCGTCCATGCCGGATAAAATGACCAGCTCCCGCCTGTAAGATATTCAGTCTTCGCCTGATTTATTAATCTTCTAATCTTTCTGTGTAATTTCGGTAATTATATCACGGTAAGTATTATTTAACTTCAGCAAATTAATTTTGTAATTGGTAATATTCCACGTTTCAAGAACAGAGTCATTTTCAAATCTCTCTTTTTTTATCATCCCGATGCTATCAACGTAATACAGGAAATAATTTTCAGTAATGCAGTTGCCACTAATAATTTTCATTTTTACAACCTGTTTGAAAAGGTGGTTTTCAACTAACATTGAATCAAGAACATCAACTATTTCAGCATCTTCACTTTTATCACCAATTTTTTTGCTTGTCAGCAACAGGTAACCACTTGGATAGCCACTTGGGCCAAGACATCTGCAAATAATATATCCAACCAAATAATCATTATAATAAAATCCATCAGTAACATCATGGTAATTGATTTGGTAATATTCATCAGGAGATATGTGGGGTACATAAATGAAGCTTTTATCAATTGATTCAGCAGTTATACTGTCCTCGACATTTGAACCAACCATTTTGTAAACCCAAAATGACCCTTTATCAAAAAGAAAAGGATAAAGGCCCTGACTTATTGGATTATATTGTGGTACTTCATGATCTTTTTCACATCCAAAAGAAATTGCAATTAAAAAAATTATCAATGAAAGCCTTATCTTCATATGGAAATGGAATAGTTGTTTGCCTGATAGTTTCGTAAACTGATTGGTCTTATATCACCTTTGAAAATATTTCGCCGAATCTTAATTATCAGATTTAAAGACAGCATCATGCTACCGCTCTCTTCTTTTATCTCACCAACCGCTTCACAAATATAATTCATCACTATAAGAAAAGCAAATTTTTAATTCCAGAGCTGTTAAAATAAGGCAGGTTAATAGAATAGGATTCCTAATACCTGTAGATCCCGGCCGGCTGCGCCGCCGGGATGAAAAAAAAGCCCCGGCATGTCAATCATACCGGAGCCGGAATCGTCTGGGAAAGCGGTCACGACGAGACTCGAACTCGCGACCTCCTGCGTGACAGGCAGGCATTCTAACCAACTGAACTACGTGACCATCTTAGAGTGTGCAAATATATGAAATTATAACAATGTGTGATTAAATTCCGGGAAATATTTTAAGTTGGAAAGCAGGATAATAGGACGTGAAATGGATTTATATGAAACATCGTGGCAGATTGATAATGTTTTCCTGGATCGAATCCTTATATTAACCGCAGAGGGCGCAAAGGAAACGCAAAGTACGCAGAAGATCAGGAAAAATAACTTTCCCCCTCTCCTCTCAGGAGAGGGGGCCCGGGGGTGAGGTCATTGCCAAACACCGGGAATAAACTCTCCGCAAAACTTGCACTTCGAATTGACGATGTTGTTCTGTACGATGCCGAAGCCCTTCCGTTCGATGAGCAATTTCCTGCATTTAGGGCAGTAAGTGTCTTCGCCAACTCCCGGGACGTTGCCGATGTATACGAACTTCATTCCGGCATTCATTGCGATGTCCCTGGCTTTTTCAAGGGTCGACTGGGGTGTCGATGGCAGGTTCGTCAGCTTGTATTCGGGATGGAAACGTAAAAAATGAAACGGTGTATTCTCGAAACCATTCTGCACAAACCATTCGCTCATCCTTTTAATCATGTCAAGATCGTCGGTCCATGTTGGTACGACGAGGTTGGATATCTCAAGCCATATGCCTTCGTCCTTCATGACCTTGAGTGCGTCGAGGACGGGCTTGAGCTTGCCGGCGTTGAGCATGGCATAGGTCTCTTCGCTGAACGACTTGATATCGATGGTGGCAGCATCGATGACCTTGCAGAGATCACGCAGAGGCTTTTCATAGATGTATCCGGCCGAGACGATGACGTTCTTCAACCCTTTCGCCTTGCCTATTTTAGCCGTGTCGTAAGCATACTCGAAATAGGCCACCGGGTCGGAATAGGTAAAGGCTATTGAGGTGCATTTGGCTTCCAGGGCTTCCTCCACCACACGGTCGGGCATAAGGTCATAGTTCTGGGTGTCCTTGGGGCTTGACTGCGACAGCGACCAGTTCTGACAGTTGAGGCAGGCCAGGTTACAGCCGGCGGTGGCGATGGAGAAAGCGGTGGTGGTGGGGAGAAAGTGATAGAACGGCTTCTTCTCGATGGGGTCGATGTGGACGGCGGCAGGGTTGCCGTAAGCGATGGTGTACAGCTTGTTGTCGACGGCATAACGGGTGCGGCAGGTGCCCGGCTTCACGTCGGTGATCTCGGTGCATTCATTTGGGCAGATGAGGCATTTCATGCCCCGCGGAGTCTGGATGTAATAAAGGCATTCCTTGCTCCACTTCCAGAGCTTCTGATCGCCTGACGGAGCAACTGCCAGGAGGCGTTCCACACCGCCGGCGAGCAGGTCGAGGGAGCTCAGACCCACAACGGCGCCGCAGGTGCCGCAGACACTGTATTTGATAAACTCCCGCTTAGTTATTTTCCGGCTCATGGATATTCAAGTTATTGAGCTGTGAAGCAAATCCTGATTCAGGTAAAACGAAGCAGATCCCGTTTTCGTATCACGACCAGGAACATTGATAACAGGTTCAACAAACCGGTGATGATACATACCATCGTCAGCCCAAACAAAGGTAACAGAAAAACGGAGACGGTGAGTATGCCCAGGGCCGAGCCCAGCAGATCGGCACCATAGACCTGTCCCGAGACCGTGCCGGTGCCGCCGCGTTGCAAGCGCGAGCCCAGCGAAAACAACACCCCGGTGAGAGCTGCGATGACCAGGGTCAGAAGGAAGAAAAAAGCATGCATGAGGATCACCGGTATTTCGTGGTTTTTCATCAGCAGTAAAATGAAAGGCAACACCAGGGAATAAACTGCTATGGCGGCCAGCACCCTGATGAAGAGGGCCGGCGTCGCCAGGTTAAGGTATTTCCGTGCCAGGAAAACACCTGCCGCCAGGCCAGCCATGAAGACCATGATGATGATACCCGTCATCAGGAAGACATAACCGTAAATGACCTGGAAAGCGATCAGGATAAGAAACTCAACGGAAGAGGCCGCAAAGCCTCCGGTGAACATGCCCAGGTACACAGGCCTGAAAAAAACAAACACCAGTGCCATGAGAAGGATCATGATGACTAATGGCACACGGTAATCTATCTTAAAATAGCTCAGCCACAGGAGCATCTGCTGGAAATAGGCCAGCGGTTTAAAATCGGTGTTCACCCCGGCGGAGCGATCCAGCGACGCCAGGATCTGATCCGAGCGGTTCTTCAGCAAGTCATCGTCAATGTAATATTTGTTCACATACAGGTTCATCAGGCCCCTCTGCTCAATGCGTGCCGCAATGTCGATGTGCAACGGATCGTCGGAGGCGAGGAAATAGTCTTTCCCGCCGGGAATGATTAGAACGTGCTTAAATATCCTGTTCATGGTGTTAAACAGGACGGAATGGGTACGGCGTTGTTCCGGGCTCATGTAATTGGCCACCGACATCAGGCCGGTGGATACCACCGCGCCGGGATTCAGCTTTTTTTTCAGGACGCTGAAAAAATCCACACTGTAAAACCTGTTCAGCTGGGCCGTGGTAGGTTCAGGCAGGTTGATCATCACAATATCGTAAGTCCGTGTGGTGTGGCGTATGAACAGGGCGGCATCACGGTTAATGACGGTGATCCGGGGATCGTCGGCCGGGCTGATGAATCGTTCACCTATCCTGACCACCCACGGGTTCAGCTCCACGTAATCGATGCTGTCGAGGTTGTATTTGAGGATCTCTTCGAGAGCCCCTGCCATGCCTCCCGATACCAGCAACACCTTCCGCGGATGCGGATGCTGGATCATGGCATAATGCACGCACTCTTCATTCTGGATGGTGTTGTTGGTTGAGAAGAGGGTGACGCCATTTTCATAAACGTTGACCTGGTCACCTGTGCGGGTGACCATCAGGTTGCCATAGGGGGTATCCTTCTCAAAACGGATGTCCTGGCCTTTGTACAGCATCTTACGCGCTATGTCGCCGGGGTTAATCAGGAAATATAAAACCAGGCATGCCAGCCCCAAAGGCATCAGTATGAAACTCCAGAGACGCCGGCCTGTCAGTGACAAGATAAAAGCTGTGACGATGTTCAACAACAGGATGAATAACAGGCTGTCGAACGCTTTCAGGTAAAAAACAAAAATGAAATTGAACAGCACCCCTCCCACGGCGCTGCCGATGGATTCCATGCCATAAACATGACCGGTGAGGTTCCGCCCGAACCGTTCCGCGGCATGGACACAAAAAAGGGTGAAAAGAAAACCCGACACTAAGCAGAAAGGCATCAGAAGGATCAAAGAGGTGTAAAAAACCTGGACGGCACTGATCATCACACCAACAGGAAAAACGAGGTTTCTCATGTAAAGCAGCAGGAACACCGTGATCATGGGCAGGATGGCCATCAGTGTCTGGAGCAGGATAATGACGCCCCGCTGCCGCCGTATCCCGGCAGCATAACGTCCCAGCCACGATCCTGCCCCCGTAAGGAGCATCCAGTTGGCCAGGATGATGCCTATTACCAGCTCATTGCCGTACATGATGATCAGGAATTCCCTCAGCAGGATGATCTGCGTAATGAAAGAGGAAAAACCTGCCACGGCGACAGAGAAAAAAAGACGACGTTCAAATTTGCCTTCCATTTTAGTATCTTTGTAAGAGCAAATGGGATAAGATCACTTCACGTTTAACGTGGCATCAATCACACGAAAATAAGAAATTATGAGGACCAATCGTTTTTTTTCATTCTCAATAATTGCCCTTATGTTTTTCAATACTCAATGTTCTTCACAAGACAAGGGGCCGGCGGAACAGCCTGTGAACAGGCAACCCTATGCCGCCGGTAAATTTTATCCCGGCAATGCCGGTGAACTGCGCACGGAACTGAAGGATCTGTTCAGCCTTGCCGTGCCGAAAAAAACCGACAACGTGGTGGCCATCATCTGTCCCCATGCCGGTTATATCTTCTCGGGTGAGGTGGCCGCATCCTCTTACGACCAGATCGACCGAAGCAAAACGTATAAAAACATTTTTATATTGGCGTCGAGTCACGTAAAATATTTCGATGGCGCTTCGATATACACCCGTGGCGATTACATCACGCCGCTGGGCGCCGTCAGGGTAAACCGTGAGCTGGGCAAGGAGCTGATGACCAAAAGCAAGTTGTTCATGTTCGATTCTGAAGCCGATGCTTACGAGCACAGTGTGGAGGTGCAGTTACCCTTCCTGCAGTACATCTTAAAACAGGATTTCTCTATAGTCCCCATCATCCTGGGCACGCAAGACCCCGGCACGTGCCGCACCATCGCGGGCATCCTGAAGCCTTACCTCAACAGTGACAACCTGTTCGTTATCAGCACCGATTTCTCGCACTATCCCGCTTACCGCGATGCCGTGACCGTTGACAGTATCACGGCCCATGCCGTCCTGAAAAATTCCACGGAGGCGTTGCTCACCACCCTTAACGATAACGCCGAGAGGGGCATACAACAGCTGGCGACGAGCATGTGCGGCTGGACCTCCGTGCTCACCCTTCTGTACATGACCCAGGACAACCCCAATATTACCATCACCCCCATCCAGTACATGAACTCGGGCGACGGGCCCTATGGTGACAAGAGCCGGGTGGTGGGCTATGAATCCATCGTCTTCTCGTTGAACAAACCCACCTCGGAGGTCGCACCGGAATTCAGGCTCACCGAGGAGGATAAAATGGATTTGCTGGCCATCGCCAGGAACACGATCAAGGAATATATCAGGGACAGGAAGATGTATGATGTCGATGATTCGAAGCTTTCCGATAATGTCAAAACACCCTGCGGTGCCTTCGTCACCCTTTACAAAAACGGCGACCTGAGGGGATGCATCGGCCAGTTCTCGGCGACGGAGCCCTTGTATTTGGTGGTGCAGAAAATGGCCATTGCCTCCTCTACCGAGGATACCCGTTTTATGCCTGTCACAGCCGATGAGATCCCCGGTCTCAACATCTCCATCTCCGTCCTCACGCCCATGAAGAAGATCAACTCCATCGATGAGATCGTCCTGGGCCGCGACGGCATATACATCAAAAAAGGTTTTGCCGGGGGCACCTTCCTGCCGCAGGTGGCCACCGAAACGGGATGGACCAAAGAAGAATTCCTCGGCCACTGTGCCCGCGACAAGGCAGGTATAGGCTGGGACGGTTGGAAGAATGCCGATATCTATACTTACCAGGCCAACGTCTTCTCCGAAAACGGCGAGGAGAAATAGGCGGCTAACGGTTGCACGTCACCGTAAAAGGGCAGTATTTGCAGTACTCACGCTCCGTTGTCTGGGTGAAGGGTGTGTGACCGTCAAAAATTCCCCGCAACAGATCATGAACGATGGTGCCGAAGGTGCGCAGGCTCTCCCTGTTCAACGGCGCATTGCCGGGCAGCGCCACCGTGATGAGACCCTGGCTGGGCTTGCGGAAGGAGATGATGCCGGGTAACACCTCCTGTTCTTTGCCGGCATCTTCCAAAAGAAAAATATAGGCATAGACCAGCAGTTGAAAGCTTTTATCGGCCTTCAGGTCCTTTTTAAGGCTTTCCATGCTGTCCACGTTCAGATCGCCCTTTCTGACCATGCCCGTTTTATAGTCGATGATACGGTATAAGCCATCTATCCGGTCTATCCTGTCGGCTTTGCCTTTCAGCAGTACCGGCTTGTCGGTGCCATCGACCCGCAGGGTAATCATCGTTTTCAGCATCTCCTCCACAGAGCGGATAGTGAGGGTGCGACCCTCTTTTGCACCGGCTTCTATGAACTCCGTCTCCCTTAACAGGTAATTCCTGACAAACAGCTTCGCAACGTTGGCGATCAGCAGGTTCTTGCCGTAGTTGATGTCGCCTCCCTTATAGTTCCTGTGAAAAGATGCTGTCACGTAATTATCGATGAGGGGAAGCATCTCTCTTATTTTTTCCGGCATGAGGGACTTACCTGCCAGCGGTTCGTAGAGCATCTTCATGACTTCATGGACGACGGTGCCGATGGTGGCCGCCTCGATGGTCTCTTCCACCTCTTCGGCCTCCGAGAGGCCTGCTATCTCCTGGAAATAAAAACGCAGGGAGCAGTTGCGGTAGGTGTTCAGCGTGCTCGGTGCCAGCCCTCTCACGGCCAGGGCATCGAGTTTCGTTATGATAGCGTTATCCTTGTCGATGACGATCTTATAGAATCTGTGATCTTTGCCGGGCGGCATGTTGAGCAGCTTCTCGGTGATGGTCACGGAGGGGTTGTGCCGTGGCAGCTCATGGATGATCTGCGTGATGAAACGGCTCCTGTCACCGCCGCCCAGCTCACCGGCTTCGGTGTTGTAAAGAAGATAGATGTTACGGCTGCGCTGCAAAAGACGGTAAAAGTGATAGGCGTACACGGCATGACGTTCCCTGTAAGTGGGCAGTGCAAACTCACGGCATATGTCATAAGGTATGAACGTCATGGTTGTTTTTGAGGAGGGTATGATGTCTTCATTAACCGACAGCATGATCAGGTTCTCGAAGTCGAGGGTCCTGGTCTCGAGCATGCCCATGACCTGCAGGCCTTTCAGGGGCTCACCGTAGAAAGGGATGGTGGTGCCGCCGACGAGCTGCCTGAAGACACTCCGCAGGACAGGTGTCGTGCTCAGGAAACCGTGCTCGTCCATCAACGTCCTAAGGCGTGTCACGATCCTGGCAAAGTGAAAGACATATTCCAGTTCGATGCCGTTGTGCTGCCCTCGGGCATTGGTAATTATCAACTTGTCCCTTAATGCCTCCAACAGAGCCGTCAGACAGCTCATGGCCTCGGAAGCCAGCTCCCGCCAGTCGCGGAAGATAGACCTGACCGCACCGTAATAAGCGGCTGCTTCACTGGTGAACATCTCTTCCAGCTCCCGGGCAGTAAAAAAGACCCTGCCGGACTGCTGCAAGCCAGCGATGGTCCGGCGTGTGGCGGGAATATCGTCGCTCAGGGTCAGAACATAGGGGTGATTCAGAATTTTCAATACATCCTTGTAATAAAATTTAAAGGAGGACGATGACGGCATGTTATAAAACTTGGCGGCATTGTCGTGAAGGGTGAAGATGGCCTCGAAGAGATCATACACCGGTGTGAATTTAAGCGGGTAACCCATGGTCACGTTGAATTCGCCTATATTGGACGGCAGTGAATTGAGCATGGGTATCAGGAGGTCTTCCTCACACAGCACGACGGCTGTATGGTGCAGCTCGCTTTTGGGCACACCCCCGTCGACCAGTTCTTTGATGAGCTCTCCGGCCACCTTCACCTGTCCGATATTCTGTGGTATGCCGGTGACGGTGATCTGCTTACCGGTGGTCGCCAGGGTGTCGTCGAGCCATTCGAAGGCGCCGAAGCGTTTATCGTCACGGTATTTCCTGATAAACAAACCGGCTTCCTGGAGCGGGTTTTCAGTATAATATCTGTCGGCATCCCATTTCACCTCGGCGATGCCGGCGTCGACGAGGTGTCCGATGATGGTCTCCTCCGCTTTTGTCAGCGCGTTGAAGCCGCAGAACAGGATATGCTGCCAGGACAGGGTGGTGCTCCGCGACGCTATGGTGCCCGCCAGTCGCCGTGCCGCCAGACCCTCATAGGCCAGATTCTGCCGGGTGATATTTTCGACGAGCAGGTTGTAATAGGTCAAAAGGGAGCGGTAAAAAGCAAGGTATTGCTTCTGGAAGTCTGTCAGCGGCCTCCGGTCAAGGTTCCACACCGCCAGGGCCTTGGCGTCGCTCAGATAGCTGAAGAGAGCCGCGGGATCGAGGAGGTAGGCGTCGATCTCATTGAAGTCACGCAGCAGGACCTTGCCCCAGTGAAGGAACTCATCGAAAGGCTGTGCCTGGTCTTTCTCCACGGCACAGTGCACACGGTACAGCTCGAACAGCAGTGTCAGCTGGTCGGCCAGCTTGTATCCCGACAGATGCATGATGAAGTCCTCGATGGAATAAATTGCGGGGAGCCATACCGGCTGGTCTATTTTCAGGGAGAGGTACTTCTTCAGGAAGAGGCCGGCACGGCGGTTGGGCAGCACCACGCACAGGCTGTCGTAACGGCCGGCGTAATGGCCGGCGATATGTGCCGCTACCTTATCAAGAAAAGGAGTCACTTCCATGCAGGTTTAACAGGTCGGGCAGGGTCTCGGCCTGCTGCAGGCCTTCGCGCCGCCCCAGGTCGAGCCAGCACCCGCCGCCGGGGTCATAGCCGGTGATCAGGTGCCGCGACGCCAGACAAAGATACACATCTACGATGGAAAACACATCCTCTTTTTCGGGGAAACAGGATGACCGAAAGCTTTTCTCGAAGAAATGCGGTCCCACCACCTGTATGCCGCTGAAGGCCCTCTCGCGGTAATCGCCTGCCGGCAGAGCGGGAGGCCTGACCGCGCCGATGACCCTGTTTTTCCACCCACATAAACGACCGGCCTCGTCAAAGAGAAAAACCCTCGACGAGTCCCTTTCTTTCACCGCCAGAGTAACCAAAGCCTGTGAACGCACATGGGCGTCATAGAGTCCGGCCAGGTCAATATCCGATAGGATATCGACATTATGTACCAGGAGTGGTTTGTTGTCATCGATTAAGGGATAAGCTCTTTTCAATGCGCCACCGGTATCGAGAGGGCGGTCCTGCTCATGGGAGACATGGACCGCAAGGCCGAAGTTATCATGCTCATCTAAGTAAGAAAGAATCTGTCCGGCCAGGTGGTGCACATTGATGATGACCTCTTCGAAGCCGAAATATTTGAGCCGTCGTATGACGATCTCGAGCATGGTCATGCCCCCGACGGTAACCAGCGCCTTGGGGAGCGTGTCAGTGAGCGGCAGCAGCCGTTCGCCTTTGCCGGCGGCAAGAATCATGGCGGTCTTGGGCATGAGCGTGGAGGGTTGATTCAGATACAAAGTTGCGAAAAATAATGGTCTGTTGGTGTGTGACGGGTTGCGGGTTACGGGTTGCGGGTTGCAGGTTGCGGGTTGCAAGTTGCAGGCCATCGGCCAACGGCTGCCGGTCACCAGCCATCGTTCAATCGTGCAATTGTCCTTCCTGCCTGGGAATGCACCTCATCCCCCTGCCCCTTCTCCTAAAGGAGAAGGGGTGATATTGAAATACAGTTATTTATGTATCCCATTCCTTATTAAATCAAAAATCGATAATCAAAAATCAGAAACCGGATATGATAAAAGCCCCCGTCTCCTTGAGGAGAAGGGGGTTTGGGGGATGAAGTGCGTGTAACAATCACTAAATTCCCATATTTTCGGATTTAAACAGCGACAGTTCCGAAGGGATTAAATGATAAAATGATTGGGCGAGATACGATTTTCGAATTTCAATATTTGAGGTGAGGGGATAAACCATCGCCTGAAAGGCAACAAGCAACAGCCCGGGGCTGAGCCCCGGGGAAAAGACATGCCCGCGCGAAGGTAAGCGCTGTAAGTGCGTAATTCTTCAAGTCGGCAGGTCTAAAGGTCAACTCTATTCAGGCACGTTCAACGTACAACCTGTAACCCGTAACCCATTTACTCATTTGCACACTTCTACATTTTCTCTTATTTGGGAAGATTAGTTTTGAAATGATCAAATCATTGAACAACAATTTTTACATTTTTTATCCGGTTCTCTCCATATCTAACCCTTGCAAGATATAAACCTTTATGCCAGCTTTCTATGTTTAATATGACTTTGTTTTCACCTGCCGGGACTTCCATTTCTTTTATTTTTCTCCCAAAGAGATCAAATATCTCGATAAATGAACCTTTCCTTTTATTTGCTGCCACAAACTCGAAATTTATTACGGAGCTTGAAGGGTTAGGATATATCTTCAGTTCCTCTTTTCCGGCAAATTCACCCGGTTTCACCTGTACCGGCGAACATCCGGGTGTATCGCATCCCATGCTGTCCAACTTGATCACCCAGGCATCCTGAATGCCGGTATCGGGTGGCATAGGAAAAACGTTACCACATACAAGAAGGCCATTATCACTCGACTGAATAATACTTCTCAAATCGTTGGAACTTTCGCTGCCATTCAGTTTTGTATATTCTCTATACCACAGACTATCACCCTGGCCGGTCACTTTCAATATCCATCCGGAAAAATCGGGGCTTTCTGTTGCGATGGAACCGGTTGCCACGATTGAACCATCACGCAACGTAATAATATTTAGCAAATAATTATGATGCCTGCTGGCTCCGTATTTTTCATTCCATAAAATATTACCCTGATTGTCCATACAGACTACGTTGATTCTTCGATATGCCTGATCATTGGAAAACATTGAATCGCCATAACATGTACCGGCAATGATATGCCCGTCATTCGATTTGCATAACTGAGCACTATAATCTTGTACCGGACCTCCCAGATTTTTCATCCACTGTTGGTTTCCCAAACTATCGGTTTTGATAACAATGGGGTCACCGGTCACAGCATGCCCTGGGGTATATTTATATCCGCCAATAGCAAAACCACTATCGGAATAAGCATTGTTTAATATCGTACCTCCATAACCATATGTTTTAAGCCATTTAGTATTCCCCAAGCTATCCGTTCTGAGTAAAAGAAATTTACATCCAATGTTATCATCATTAAAAGTCCCGCAAAATATGAGGTCATTATTATTACAAATTTTCATTTGAGAGAACCAAATGGATGTATCTACAGGTAAAATATAATCCCACAAATATTCCTTACTCCATATAATATCCCAAAATTTATTTAATTTAAGCAACAGACCTGTGTTACGAGTATCTGGGTCATAATATTGTTTAGCTCCTGCAATAAAAAAGCAGTTGTTATTATTTCGATAGAGAGAGCCAGGATAACCGCTGAAGTATGTAGCAATTGTATCTCCAAAAGATTTTGCCCATAATTGATTTCCTTGAAAATCCATTTTCATAATGCCTATGCGATTCCAATAATCATCTAAAGAATCACCGGTTGCACCCAAAATAATGTATCCATCTTCAATCTCAATAATATCCTTTGCTGCACTCCATATATCTGGTTCATTAAGATAATATCTTTTATTAAAATAAACAGACTGGGAATGGCCGGTATTCCCAATCTGCGAAAGAATCAAAAAGATAGATATTCGAAATAATACTTTTTTCACCGGCTTCAATAATTTATCATGAAATGATCAATTTTTCCGAGTCAGTAATTTCGTTGTTCAGAACAAAGTTACAGATATAGATGCCGTTTGGCAAATCGCTAAGCGGAACAACTAGATAATCATGATTATAAACCAGAGTTATGTGCTTCAAACATTTTCCATTATTATCAAACGTGTTGTCTGGTTGGAAATGTTGATAAATATATTAATAAATAAAATAAATTATGCATAATATGGATAACCAGTTACATAGATGTATGGTTGCTCACCAAAATACATCTATTATGCATAACTTAAAAACAAATTCCGACAAGTTCTTCAACATTACCAAGAGCGTGTTTAAAATCGTATTGACAATTTTTTTCATTACCCTAACAGACCTAAATTGTCTGATTTTGAGAATATTGCTTTAACAGGTTAACCGCACAACGCGTTAAAATTTAATTTTTGCTTTGCATTACCGCCCATTCGATATTGGTCATTTAAATCATCATTAACCATTGAACATTCCCATGTTCAATGAATGTTCTTCAATGGATGTTGAAAATTGGAAGAGAGATGTTTTGTTTAACCACGGAGGAACAGGAGGAAAATGGAGTTTCACAGAGTTACAAAATTAATTTCCTTCACCTCTGCGTTCTTTGCGCATCCTCTGCGCCCTTTGCGGTTTAAAAAGAAGATCCTATTTCAGCATCCAATTCTCTTTCTCCCGGTGCTCCAATGTAACCACAATTCTGTCATTTTTCCGTATGTGCTCCGCCATCTTCTGAGCGCAGAATACCGACCGGTGCTGCCCTCCCGTACACCCGAAATTAACCGTCAGATGGTTAAAACCCCTTGCAAGGTAATTCTCAACAGCCTGGTCAATCAATGTGAAGGCATGAGACAGGTATGCTCTGACCTCCTCTTTTTCGTCC
>Ga0172363_10002895_pt1 | contig 13866 bp, 3 predicted proteins | sample LakKivs2_kivu2a2_FD_114541 | JGI IMG/M metagenome (GOLD analysis project Ga0172363, IMG submission 114541) | Sediment microbial communities from Lake Kivu, Rwanda - Sediment s2_kivu2a2 | ecosystem: Environmental > Aquatic > Freshwater > Lake > Sediment | place: Rwanda: Western Province, Lake... | reverse complement strand
CGAGCTGTGCGCGCCGCCCCACCAATAGCCTTGACAGCAGATGGCGCGATCCTTCCGGTCATCGCCTCTTTTGTCAGCAGCCCGACGTGCTCAAAAAGAGCAACCTTCACCATCTCTTCGACATGTTCACGATGCGTCATAGCAAGCTTCCAGCCTTGTTGTAACTGTACATTTCAACAGACGAGTCTTGAGCAAACACGTTCTCGATTACCGAGAAGCGCCGATTTGCAAGCTCATTGATGTTGGATATACCGGCAAACATACCATCAAACACCGACATCCCGACAATGCCAGATCTATCAATCATGGTTTGAATGACTTTGTTTGAGGTCATCCATTCGCGTAGGATGACATTACCATTCTGATCAAGACCCTCGTATACTCCATACCAATCAAGCGGGGCAAATCCGAATGGGTCAGTCGGCCTCAAGTAGCCAAGATGAACAATGTCGCCAAGTACGAGACCATTTTTGATGGCATCGTAGTCGGCGATTGTTCCATTTGTGTCGAGCGTAATCGTGACAGAAGGACTTACTCCGTCGACGCTTTTAACATACACATCTGGATTGAACGTGTGCCCTATCCCGACGTAGACTGTGAAGTCTCCACCATTTTTCGATATCGCTTTGGGAAGAGACGGTACTATCGACATGAAGTCGAGCGGTACCACGATCTTCGAATCTTCCTTGAAACGAATGCCTGGAACGCCGGCCCACCGCACTCTCTTGTACGATCTTGACAGACCGGTCAGCGGGGTGAAATACTCAACATCAAACCGCGCGGTCGTAATTCGCGTCTCGGCGTTGAAGGCGTGAAATTCCTTCATGTGATACATGTCATTGGCGCGATCGGTAGACGCATAAATCGACGAAAGAACCATGTTCCCCACTGGGTAGTTATACATGGGGAATGAGCTGCCGCCAATCGATATGTCAAGCTCTTCCGGTTCAATCTGAAGATAGTAGACAAACCGTTGAAGTTTTCCACTACCAAGCAGGTAGTCAAACGGGTTGACATTTGAAGCCGGATAGTTGTACGGATGCGGCTTGTAGCACTGGATAGTAATGTCTGGCTTATGATGAACTCTTGAGACAACCACCCCGGATTCGTGAAGCGCATACGTGCCGTTTGGCAGGGGCTGAGTGATAAAATACCCAGTACCGTCAGAGGTGACCGTGTCTACGACGATGTCGCCAAGAGGCGTGGAGGATTTGACTGTGATAACGGAATTACGTATCACATTCCCGGCGCTATCAGTAATGTGGCCCTCTATGGGCTTTGACCTCATATTGGTAGGCATGCGGAACCCTCCGCCTTTCAATATACAATCTACTGATGGGCCAAACAACTAAATTGACATGAAAGCAAAGTAGTCAACCCCAAGCCGTTTCACGTATTCTGACAGGCCGGCCTTCGATGGCAGGAAGCTGTCATCGTACACCGTTCCGGTCACATCGACCCACGGGTTTACCATGTTAGGCAGTATCTTTCCGTCCGGATCAACATTGGTCGCAACCTGCAGGTGGCTGGCGTCCCGGCTGTCAAATGATACTGGATACCTTCTACTTTTGGCTATCCTTGCCCTGATTCTGATGATTCCAGAGTCATCAACATATCGAGATATGCCACCACCTGGACTGTCGTCGCGCATATCCATATAGCGCTTGACAAATCCATTCGGATTCTCGCCAGTAGCAATCGCATCAGACATCTCAAAGACCCCCTTGCTCATCTGACGCCCCGGAGCCCTTAACTGCAGCTTGCCCTTCCATCCATAACAAGACTGGAATGCTGGGAGAGCGGCAGGATCGACAATGTTTCCATCAGAATCAATCATGTTGACGATAAGGACAATCTTATCTGGAACATTGGGACTTGTGCCAACATCATAAAAAGAATGGGCTACATGAAATGATTGGTTGGTCTCCGAGTTGTACAGAACTTTATTGACAACGTCCGCAAATAGGCTTGTGTCCGTTTCCGGCGGGAACTTGTTTGACAGCGAAGTATCTGGGTCGTTGAGATCTTCAGGTATCCTGAGAATTTCAAGCTGAATCATATGAAATTCTGTGCCAGAAAGGCCAAGATCGCCAGGTTCAGCCAGGACCTCCTTGTAGTACAGCTCTCCAATCAACAGCTCACCAGGAATCTTGTTGTCATCAAACCCGGTCTGGCAAACTGGGCGCCAGCAACCGCCGTTGGCTTCAGAATCCCAGGCTTCCAGAACCAGGCTTGAACCAGACTTGAGCGATAAGAGCGTACTTTCCACACCCGGCGTTATCATTCGGTCCGCCGGATCATTGGCGTCTTGAACGTCAGATGTGACGAAAACAGACGAAACCCCGGTAAAGTACGAGTGACACCACCTCTTGAAGTCAGGCATCCCGCACCCTGAATACTCGCTCTTACCATAGTTGTTGAACAGGGCGGCGCTGTCGATTTCAAACAGGTATGACGGGTTCTCTCGCGCTATGAATGAACAATACTTGTTCTGGTCGAACAGCCATCTTCTGTTGTCGCTGAACACAACCAGCTTGAGATCAACACTGGCCACATCGCCATAAGACCAGTATCCAGCAGGTTCCCATCCAACCACATCTTTGTCTGGAAACAGGTTTATTGTGGTGTGATGGCTGGACCGTGGATACATCGGCTTGACAATGTCGAACATCTTCCATGACGACTGCTCATACACAATCCGAGAAGGATATGTGATCGACTTCTTGGATGTGCTGTCGATTTCCCCACCATCAGCCTCAATGGCAGTCTTGACATCGGCATGAGATTGCTGATACAAACAAACCGATGTCAGCATGTCATTGGTATCACCAAACTGATGCCTCAAATTGGTTTCATCATATGTCGATTCGTCGAGCTGACAATTACCAGCATCGATATATGATTCTTTGATCAAAACTTGCGTAGGCTGGTAGACTGCGTTGTCCTCATTGAGTTTTGACCTTACGATGTACGAACCTGGGCAATACGGGAATTCAACATGATAAATAACTTCGATCTTCCCATCGTCTGCCCTCTTAACAGTGAACGCCTGACTGCGATTTATGATCTTGATATACCCGTTGATCCCAGGAAGTTTGATCATCGGGGTGAACCTCTCATGGTTCGCGACCCCGACAATTGACGGGTAGCGTGATTCTGCGATAAGCTCAACTTCAATGTTCGCTAGAGGACTCGGATCACCACTCTGTCCAGCTTCGGCCGGCGCAACCATTGAATGATTCGAGCAATAAAAATGAACATATGATTCAGGGCTGAATTGTCCATTTTGCCCCTGAACCATCATGGTTGACATCCCCATCCCGACAATGCGCGCCTTCCCGTCTAAATACAATGATCTTACCGGGCTTGTCGCGGGGACGCTTATGTAGAATTTGTAGTAGTTCCTTGCAGTGAATATTGATCCGACAAGGTCATCCAGGCAGTCGTCCTGCCTCTGAAAGAACTCTCCATTTGGGCCATTGAATGATTCGTAATATGTCAGAGACTCTAGGGGAAGAATAGCCAGAGCATCAACGAGCTTCATGGTAAACGTATTGATGATGTCATGATTTCTGTCATCAACAATGAGCGATTTCTCTATTTCAGAAATCATTTCCGATGAAGCCTTTATCCGAAGAAACATTGTAGGGTTGTCTTCGAAATCAGAAGGATCATTGTATGAGACAGGGATGCCGTCAATTCCAACAAACTGATAATAAGCTATCTCGCCTCTGCCTATCGGCTTGGTCACAAAGTATGGCTCGGTCATTACAACAGACGAGAATCGACGATTGCGCTCAGTCTCAAGATCGATGCCGTCTATGTATACGATTCCACCATTGCGCCTGCGAACAACCATTTCGTACGTCTCGATATCGTACGAAGTTTGATACTTGCAGATATTGAATACAAGCCTCGATTGGTCTGACGAGTCTCCCATACAGCACATCGGATTGAAGTACATCTTTCCCGATAGCCCAGCAACATGTCCAGTACGAACATCTGCTATAATCTTAAATGGCTCATACTGGCCGCCAATGACGGTCTCGGGAAAGAATATTGACTTCGGAAATACCCGTGGATGGGTACTTGCCATTTCCAAGCCATGCATGTCGTAGTAGGACATGATGCCGATAGATGGCACATACCCGCCATCTACTGGTACCATATATTGTGGCGGATACATGACCCATTGGTCTTTATCAATAAACGACTGAGACTCCTGATTCGCAACATCAATCTTATATCCGAAGAACCGTTCAACCGGATATCCATTGTCAATTGCAAAATCAACTTTGTCCCATCCAAGATTCTTATTGAACGGGTTGTTAATATCATCATAACCTAAGGATTTTGGACGACCGGGCAATTGGATACTGAAACTCGACCCAGACTTTGACAAATGATTGCTTCCGTTCTTTACAAACAAAGATTCGCTGTATCCAGCACATGGATGCACGCCATCCACGCCATCCCATCGAACGCGATATCCTTCCGCATGATAAATTCCAACATTATCGTAATCATGATTGATGTGAATATTTCTTGAAGTACTTGTCTGATCAATCCAAATCCTCAGCATTGATTCATTGATGTAATCAACAGAATCAACCTCTGATCTTTTTTGACTGACACGAGCGTACTGCTTGGAAGAAAGCTCGTACGATACTGGCGGAACCATTTGGCTCTGCCGCGTCGACAGGAATGGATATGCAGATGAAAGGGCGGGATCGAAGGCGTATTCCTGATGTATCATCTCCTGGTCACTGAAGAATGACACGTATGCCCTATGGCTATTGGTGGCATTGTTGCCAGGATGCTTATGCATCATGTCGGCAACCCACGCGTATCTCGATTCCGAATTTCCCCTCGATACGCCATGGTACACCGGCCTGCACTCATCCGTTGTATTGGCTATCAGGGAACTGTAATAGTTGCGCACCGCGTGATTGACAAAGCGATTCATTGTCATCCCATGTAGATAGGTGAGCCGCCGAACTTCACATTTCTGATAGGGTTGCGAGAGCCAGACAGTCCTTTATTATATGAAGACTTGAGATGCACAGTCAACGTCTTTGTGATCTCATCAAATCGTATGAGATACCGATCATCGTCCAGAATCCTGCTGAACAGATATCCAGCATTGCTTGGAATTTTCGGTATCACAATGGACATCGTGCGCTCGTCGATCCTGACATCTCCGATAGTGACAAGTACCGTAAACACTTTGTCAGTTTTCAATCTGACCGTTTCGGTTGGCCTGTTCACTTCCATCACGACCTTTGACTCCCTGGCGAACTCAAGACGCTCATCGTCAGTGTCAAACGTTTCAGCCAGATCGAGGTATGGAGCGGTTCTCGCTGATGGATAGAACGCTCCACCGGAATAGCTAAGCTTGTCCTGATACAGTCTGAATATGCTGTCACTCGTGATGTCGAATCGATAAACACGAAGCTCGTGAATACCGATGTCTACACGAGAATATTCGCTATCAAAGATACGCCTTGCCCCGGTAGCATCGGTCACAACCGCATCAATGTGGATGGCCGGCGCGCCCAGGTCTTTACCATTCACGTACGAATTGTCACCAGCATCAAGAACCGGCGATGACTTTGAGGTTCTGAATTTCTGTTGCGCATAACCTGCTGGCGTATCGCCAAACACAACTCGATACGAATCACTCAAATCATTCAATGTCGTATCGCTGGTAAACAACGGATTGGCGTTCACCTTGCAGTTGTACAGCGACGAAGAAATGTCTGTGATGGTAAATCCGCCGCCGCCATAATTGTATGTCAGGCAGCTATCAACACGGCCGGCGCCAGTCAGAATTGACAATGGCGATGCTGAGCTTGCAAGAAGCATCGTGTTCGCGATGAATCGCTGGCTTGCTGCGTGCTTCGTCAACTCAAAAGGCCCCGTAGACACACTGAATATGATGTCGCTATTGATGATGGTCAGGTCGCACTCAACATCTGGAATGAGCGCATCGCCTTCAATCTGCGTTACGCAGTTGATCAGTCTCAAATCTCGCGTTTGCGTACTTGCCCCGAGAAGGTTATCAACCCGCCCAGCCATTTTGATTGACCTGAACTCCGAATACAAGGTCTTGCTTGTATCGGCAATCAGTGGCGCATCGTCGTACGATCCAATCGCATTCTGACAATAATACACACCGGCTGGCTGCCTGTCGTTCTCATCGATTGACAGGTAATCTTCCAGGTCAGTCTGAACCAGAACACTGAGGGATGGGCGAACCCCAAAATCAAACGACCCCTCGAACCGGCTGTTTGGTTCAACGTGGACAATGATTCTGGCAGCCAAATTTTGGGTTGTCAGATACTCGTTCAATGAGATCGCTGCCGAATCTTGTGCACAATCTGGCTCAACAGGATGCAGGCGCCCGCCGATTGAATTGAACTGATACGCTATCGGCACCGCCGGCTTCTTGTGATTGCCCAGGTTCTTTCTCAGGTACAGATTCAGGACCGGCGGCTCTTCGAGAATCATGGCCAGATTAGCCGCAATGACCGTCTCGCCGATGCATAGGGATCCTGCACCTATGAGTTCGATAAACTCAAACGCACCGATGTCCCACAGTGTGTCTGGTCTTGGCCTGTTGGCAATATCGTAGTTGAATGAGTATACGCTTCCGGCGTGAAGGTCGGCTCCATTGTTGATCAACTCAATGTCTTCAAGCCTGTTGAGATGGTATTTCCGGTTTGCCCGATCAGAGAACGCAACCTCAACATTGGCCTGATTGTTGTACCCGGCTACCGTCCCAGCAGTATCATCCTGGCTGACGCATCGCTCATACACGACCCAGCCATAGATCTCAATGTGGTCTTCCGCGAAGTCGACCCACTTTGACCGCTGGCCAATGGTGTTGTAGACATAGACGCGACCGCACCGCGGAGTCGTAGCCGGCTTGTCGACAATCAGCGCACGACGGTTCTGATCAATCGTATTGTTGGCGATGTAGACTTCTGAATACCCAAAATCTGTCTTGTTGCCAACCCTGATGCCATCCAGCCTGTTGCCCCAAACGAGATTGTTGATCATCGCATCAAGCGACAATGTCTGTGTTGGGTTACTGATCCCGTTTCCATCGCAGGATGACACAATGCACGATTCGATAACTGTATTGCGGCACGAGACGCATTTGATTCCATCGCCGTATGGATTGCTTACGTCCATCCGGAGTATCTCGGTATTGTAAAGCCCAGTCAGAAGTATTGCAGCCGATGGCTGGCCCCACAACGTGTAGTTGCGATATCCAGTTCCAACTATTCCGGTATGCGATTGAATCTCGTTGCAATGCTTCGAGAGGTCATTTGGAGTGAACAGCCTGAAGAAATAGTCAACGTCAGTCGGCATGCTGTTTATTCTGATGGCAGCATAATCAGGGTTTGACGCAATGCCGTACTCGTCGCGATAGAAGGCAACATCTATTTGAATCTCGTCATTGACAAGACTGTTCGTATCCGCATAGTTGGCGCTCAAGATGCCAGATGCGCCGAATGCGACATCTGCGCTCTTGAATGCTCGGCGTATTTTGGATACTGCCACTGGAGCTATGGAAGAGGTAGGATCACCAATTCTGTCAGTCACAACCCATCGAGAAGACGACTTCTTCTCAAGAAGATGAATGTCATAGATACCAGCTTCGACTATGTCTCCGATGCCAATAAATGGACTAACCTGCGGAACATCTTCACCTGTGACCGAATCGTAGAACTTGGCTATGCTAACGCCGTTCTCGTCATCAACTCTCACCATAAGCGCGCCGACATCGGACGTCTTATAGTCGCGCAGATTGTATGGTAGAGATGCAGTGAAAACAGAGTACGCAACATGCCTGTTCGCCCTGTACTCCATGGCGCCAATGTCCCACAGTCTGCCACGAATCCATCCTGACTGATCAATTCCAAACGGATGGTACTGATTCAGAAGCATCTGAATTCCAGTGCCACGGACATCAGTAAACGTCTTCATGAGATTGAAATCCCACTTGGACTTGTCTACGTCTGTTACGTCAACAAAATCCATTGGAATCGATTGCCGACACTTGTTCCTGATGCCGGCCGATGCGTCATATGACACGCACGCCTGGATGTAGTCATTGTCGTTAAACCCACTCACGCCAGATTGCCCGGCAATAGTGTTGATAACTACATCGGATGAGCTGTTATTGATGCAATGACCTGTCGTGCAATCGTGAACAGTATTGTTGAGAACAACACTTCTTCCTGAACATACGATGCCGCTATTGATGGCATTGTATATGACATTGTTGATGAAATATCCAACTCTGCCTGATGCTGTAACGATTCCGTTCTTGCACCCGAAAACAAAGCAATCCTTCACCACAACACCATCTACTGCACCAACACTGATTGCATCAGCGAGGAGATAGGAAAGAATCGAAAGACCGTCAATAACGGTAAACGAGCTTCCAATTGTCAGGGCAGCCGTCGCACCTGTAGTTATAGATATGGCGCATTCAGATGTTACACCAAGCCTTGTCCCGCTTGCTCTTTGGACAGTGTTACAGTGGCGGTCGGTATCGTAAGGAACAAGAAGAGTCAGCCTGTTGCGATCGTTCTGTTCCCAACCAGTTATGGACACAACCGATGTGGTGTTGTCCCCTCTGTACCCCACAATGGTAATGTTCAGACCGGCCCTGACGAGATCGTTGAACGCATATGGGCTTGGTCCATTCATGAAATCAGACAAGCCAGATGCAAACAGCGTTGCCAAGTAACCAAAATTGTAAGTAACCTGCGTTACGGTCTGGCCAACCACATCGCTTGGAACCTCACCGTATCGTGTAGTAACGCGCCACCTGTCTTTGTGGAACGATACCTTTTCCGATATGTACAACTTGTTGGTTGATCCGTATGTGATTTCACACCCAATGCCGAAGAACGCATTGGTTTGTTCAACAGAATCATCAGTTACGCTATCGTAAAATCGAGCAACGCCATCGGTGACGTCTATCTTGACATTGGTTCCAGTAATGATGTTTGTTCCGACAAATCCATTCCTCGCCGCAAAGAACACATTCAGCGTCGGGAACGGGCCACAGTCAGAGCCGACGCTCCAGTTACCACCAACCAGCCTGGAGTCAACATCGCACGTAAACGCAGTGAGCGATTTCCCATATCTGATGACACTGACGTCACTGCGAGCCAGGTGGAAGTCTTTCGTAGAAGGGTCTTTGAAATCAACTATGACGCCATTCCTGCATCCGGTTTCGGTCGCGGTCGCGTCAGCGCTGATGCAGTTCTCCATCGAAAGAGCATTGAAATCGAGCGCAACGCACTGGCTCAAGCAGTTCGTGCACGCTCCGGTGGCAGTATTGAATCCAGTGTCGCAGTCAACGATTGTGACATTGAAAGACTCAAATCCGGATCCATCAATGCCCTCGCCCGTACAGTCGTATATGGTTGAGAACGACACGTCGGCGGTTCCAACCAGGCCTACCTTCTGGATCCCCTTGCTTCCACCGGCAATGATGAACCTGTCGATTCCGATGTTGTCCACAACGTCGTCAATCAGTATTGTGGGTGAGTCGCTTCCGAGGCAGATTATCCCCTCAAGGAACACGTTGCTCGACTGAATGTGGATTGCATTGTTTCCCGATGTCGCTTTAATGCGATATGACAAGTCATCATTCTTACCGAAATGACGCTGCCTCATCAGGCTTTTGTTCAAAGTGTACGGAACTTCAATACGAATCGTTCGTTCGGATGAAGTTGTCCACGAGTCGATTGAAGCTGGCACATCGTCTATCAGCGTGTCCTTGTAGCATTCAACCAACAGAGATGCCCCAAGCGACGTCAGGTCTCGGCCGCCAATCAGCGTCTCAATATCGGTGCCATGCATTGCATCATCAAGAGATGGGGACACGCGCTCAATACTATCGACTACGCATCCCTCGTCGGACGGCCCGTTATCAACAAGTGTCGGGATCGTTCCGTCGACATTGCACACGGACCATACGGTCTCACTGCCGCGATCAAACAGTTGGTATGTAACCGTGCCAGACATTGAGTCAGTGAATACAACAGTGTCGCCAACACCGATCTCATCAGATGTGATGTTGACTGCGCTGTCGAATCGAATGATTCCACCGTCAGCGAACAGTTTGACATTTCCGGTCTTGATAGCAGTCGACGCTCCAACTGAGCATGGTATCACCCTGCCCAGCGGGAATCCGTACGCATCAGCGCCAATAGAGAACCTCTTGAGGGTTCCCCAGTTTTGCTTATGATCAACATCCATATCAACACTGTGCCATGAATCATTGTCGAGATTCCATGCATCAAACATCGACATGGCGTCGTGCAGGTTGATGTGGAAGTCATGCCTTGATTCATCTCTGAAAATCGGAGTACGAACAACCTCACACTTGCGGCTGTTGAAGTCGTTCGTGCTCTTATCGGATGCCCAGCATGACTCCATGACAATCAGTCTTGAATGCCTGGACGTTCCGTCATAGTCCCGGATGGCGCTCTTGATGGCAAGGTTGTTGATACACCGAATAGCGTTGCGGTACTTATCGCTGACACTTGACTCAAGGAACAAGCCAGTACCACAACCGACAACGGTGTTGTTGTAGACCGCGAAATAGATATTGCTGATGCCGGGGTTGCCTTCGGTAAACGAAGATGCAAATGCGAGCTGAATTGGCGACAATGCATCGACTGCGCCACCAAACCCTGGGTCTATAATTCCCCAAGGGGCACCATTCACAACGGCACTGGACAATATGGCGGCCATCGTCAGGGTTCCATCATGCCGTATGGTTACACTCTTGGCGCCCCACGTAATGACGGGGTCGCCAGGCGCAACAACTACTGAGGCCTCATACGATCCAAACCCACCGTCACTGCGTATTGAATTGAGAGCCCAGGTTGCGGATACGCCGACAAATGTTGCGAATGCCGGATCTCCGATGTCCTCATTGATTCGAATTCCGTGACTAGAACATTCATAAATGATGTTCCCAGCAACGACATGCAGAGGACTGTTGCCATCTCCATCGCCTATCAGTACGCCGTTTGAGCACTGACGAATCATGTTGTTGAGTATGGATGTGCCGGCTCCCCCAATTACAGATATGCCATTGCCAGCATCCTGTATTTGAAGGTTCTCAATCAATAGATTGTCGACATTGACATTGATGATTCCATCATCTCCAACAGTATCGATGGAGAACAGGTTACCATTCCATGACCCACTGTGCCACTTTACCAGATCGGGGCCATTCGCTTCACCGGTGCGAGTTGGTGCAGAGACTCTTATGCGTCTCGCAAAGTCACAGGTAATGGATCGAGCATGCGAGGTAACAGTAGTTATCCCGCTGACACACATGATGTGAATGGCCCGATCTGACCCAATAAGGTCGCTCGAACCAAGCATGTCGACAAACATAGGGCTTGAAGACCCGGAGTCGGTCAGGGCCTTACACAGCGTGTCGGTCGCATGTGTAATAGATGTCACCGATGTCGACAATTTGTCGACTGGGATGCTTCCGTTTGCACTGATGATGCTCCATGTAGTGTAGTCTCCATCGTTCATCTTCCTGACGAGATACACAACCTGGGCGTCACTGAACGTAACCTTGCACCCTGCGGATATCTCAGCGTTATCCTGGTCGGAGCTGAAAACCAGTATTCCATTCGTGATGGCAGCCGACGGCGTTCCGGTTCTGAGATTGCCCGCATATCCGACTGACAAATAGATGACCGGCGTCTTGTGTATCACGCCCTTCAGCCACGTATCGTCAATGATGTCGCCGTTGTAATCAAGCGCCGGTATAGCATAGTCTTCATCTGGAACGAACAGATATTCACCAGCGCACGATGGGATATCCGAATTATCAATCTCGTGCCCATCATCGATGAAGTTCAGTGTCTTATTGGTGACGCACGATGTTCCATTGGAGCACGATGCGTCAGATGCCAGACAGAACTGCCAATTCCCGATATTGGGAGCGTAATCGCTGACAAGGCTACCATTGACTATGTTGTTGTAAAAGAAGGCGTCTACTGGCGGGGTGGCCGGTACTTCAATGCCCGTCCCAGTCACTTCCCTAACCGTGTTATTGTGGATATAGAAGACATCAGTAACAGCAGGATCAACAAGAATTCCACCAACAGTATCAGAAACAAAGTTGAAAAACACATTCGTATCGACAGCTGATCCAACAACATGGATTCCAACGCCGTCCCCCGGGCCGCTAGAATCTCCCACAATCGAACAGCGCGACACCGTAGAGAGTTCATCGTGTAACCGTATGTATGCGTCAAGGGTGTTTGATGCCGACCCGCGACTAAAAGAAAGTCCTTCGACATCTATGTTGTTCTGATCACAATCGAGAACAGCTCCAGACGCAAATGATGCCGATGGCGACAAGACATATTTGCGCAATTGCCTGGTATTGCAATGATCTGGGCGATACGGGCAGAATATCTTGAGCCGGTACTCGTCATCATCATCAAGCATCGTCCATCCGCTGACATCGATGCTGCTGTCAACGGTATCTTGCATCTCATAAAGAGCGATGTAAATATCCCTCTTGATTGCAGCGGCACTCTTGGTTCCAAGAGACTCCGGAATTCCAAGTTCTACTGCTATCTTAAGAGTTTCAAAAGCCTTTTCGATACTAACAACATCAACTGGCTCGGGAATATCTTCATTGGGAATATTGTCTGGATGCTCAACCGAGTGCGCTTCAACTTTTACCACCCGCCACGAATAAGCATCGATCTTCTGCTTGAGATAACACTCACTTGAGCCATATGTAACACGGTCGCCGATCCCAACATATGGATTTGTCTGTGGCGTATTGAACGACATAATCCCGTTGAGTATCGTAATCTTAGGACTGCGACCATAACGATCGTTAGTTTTCAGATCGCCTGAATTACCAACAGAGAATGCAACCCAATCGTTGACAGTCGCTTTGGTTCCGTAACCAAACGATGCAGATGTTGCGATTGGGTTTGCAAGGCTTGCCAACACCTTAGGAAAGATTGATGCCGGGGCAAAGTCCGGGTTGATCTCGTCTATGAACTGAAACCGAGATGAATCGTTCAGATCGGTTGGCATCGCTGATGACAGCGGGAACCCGGACCCAAAGCCCTGGTAAGCAATCAGATCTTGCGGACTTGTCATGGGGCAACACTCATCTTATCTGCTGTAAGGGTTGTCGGCGTGACACCAAGGTTTTTGATTGCTATTGCATTGCCAGCATCATTGTGAATCGACATGCCAGTTGAATCCTGAACCCTCTTGTTACGAAGTGCCATATACATCAGCATGGACGCTTCCTTCAATGTCGGTTCGGCCGGCGGAACACCAACAGCAAGTTCAGGTATCGGATCATCCAATGATTCCAGGGAGTCGAGAACAGATCCTGACACTGCAGGACCGGTTGGAACCGTGTCCGCCATTGCATCGGCCACATCCTGCTTGGTCAAATCACTGCCGCCCAGGTTATCGAAGATATCCTTCGTGTTACCAGCAAGCGTCGTACCGGTGCCATCAAGATCAACAGGCGTACCGAGTTTCGGCTGCATGTCGGCGGTGTCAGCAAGAATATCATCGACGATTCCATCAACCGTAGTGAGTGCCGCGGCAGTAGCAAGCCCGCTTGTAGCTGATGTAATTGCCGACTCAACCGCAGACTGGTCTGCGGGGTCGCTTGGGAGGTTGTCGGTCTTGAGCTTGATAGCGTCAACGACACCATCAACGGCCGTGAGTGCCGCGGCAGTAGCAAGAGGGCTTGTTGCCGCCGTGATTGCCGCCTCAACCGCAGACTGGTCTGCGGGGTCGCTTGGGAGGTTGTCGGTCTTG